>Ga0315548_1002915_pt1 | contig 13095 bp, 7 predicted proteins | sample SalMarSW160110MG_2_FD_202540 | JGI IMG/M metagenome (GOLD analysis project Ga0315548, IMG submission 202540) | Salt marsh sediment microbial communities from the Plum Island Ecosystem LTER, Massachusetts, United States - Salt Marsh Sediment SW1601-110 ... | reverse complement strand
CCCGGCGTCTATCGTTCGCGAACCCACATATTTGGCCTTAGTTACCTCACCGGCACACATTAAATCATAGAAGGGCTCGGCAATCATCCTGTTTATTCTGTCTATGTTACTGACGAGACTGGCATCCTTTCTCACATACCTCTGGTTATCAGCGAGAAAAATGGCATCCACTACGTCATAAGTGGATTTCAGGCAAGTGGCGGTGTTATATGTGCTTCTGGACTCTGTAGTCTGCTCATGCTCAAAAGGCAAGACTGCCAGGGCATAAACTGGCTTGCTGATATACCTATCCTTAACCGCCCTGGCTATTATAGGCAGCGCTCCCGACCCCGTGCCGCCGGCAGTGCCAGCAATGAGAAGAAAGGCATGTGTCTCGTAAAACTGTGGGGTAGCTTTCACGGCATCCAGTACCTTATCACTGTCCTCCCTGGCCAATTGAGCTCCTAGCTCGTTTATCTTGCCGACTCCGTGTCCCAGGGTCTGGCGCAGGCCCAGGAGCACCCGGTGCGTGTAGTCGTCCTTGATAAACCTTAGCCCGGTCAAATCCGCCTGGTCTGTATTCACGGCAATGATGGTGGGGGCTATGGTTGCCTTGCGCTGAGCACGCGCCTTGAGATTTAGCCTGGCAAAATGGTCAGCAATCCGGCATCCACACTGCCCCAGTCCAATAACTGTTAACTTCATTTTTCCCTCCTTCTTTCTTTACCTTTATTCCCCCTTTTCCCTCAGTAGTAATATGTTCTTCTCTTTATTATGAAAAAGTAAACCAGGGTGCCGATGGCCCCCACTATTGCGATTATGATAACAATGAATGCCCACAGTGGCAAGAGTCCAGTTCGAAAGGAGGAGGCCGCAGTCCAGCCGCTTTCGTTCTCTGCGCCATCTATGGCTTGCACAATCCAGTAGTAAGTGCCATAAGGCAGGGCTTCTGTTTTCTCCAGAGTGTAGTTTGTTCCCACTAAGCCCTCTTTCGAGACTACGGGGTCAACGAATTCTCCAGTGGCGGTGACATTGTCACTGGTCGCTATTTGCAGGCTGTAGTAAACTCCACTGTCATCGGATACCTCAGACCATTCGAATGTCAGCCTCACCTTGCCTATGAATCCCACTCTGTCCCCGTCGGGTGGTGAAATGAGTGCCGGTATGGGTGGGGAGGCTGATTCCATGGTAAAGATAGCGGTGGCATTGGTCCCCCCGGGAACCGCGGCTGTCACCTGGCGCTCGCCATGTCTGCTCTCAGGCACGAGAAAACTCACTTCAAAGCTGCCTTTAGCGTCGGTCGTAGCTGTCTTTACCTTGCTGTCATCGTACATGATGTCTATATCTTCATTGGCGGTAAATCCGCGGCCAGTGACAGTCAAGTTCATGCCCACGTGTCCTTCGTCGGGGGATAACGCTATGTCAGGCTCTATCTCGAAGCTGAGCTCGGTGATGTCTTCTTTTTTGGTCCGTTCTCCGTCAGCGGTGACGCTATACGTGCCTATGGACATCTGGGGCACCTTGAAGCTTTCCCCCCAATAACCCGTGTCGTCGGCTCTGATTTCCGTGACCATTGCCTCTCCAGCGAATAATATCTCGATGTCCCTCTCTTCAGCATAAAATCCGTTGCCTGTTATCGTTATGTTATCGCCCACGCTGCCCGATGACTCGTTTATGCTTATCCCCGGCGTTACTTCGAAGGTGGCATCCCTGACCTCGTAAAGTCGGCTCTCGTCACCACTGGCATCTATCTTATGGTTTCCCTTGCTGGAAGAAGGAATTGGGAAAGTATTCGTCCACCAGCCATCCTCATCAGCCTTGATATTCTCTGCTATCGTTTCATAGTCAGCGCTATTGATATAATACCTCAGCTCAATATCTTCCTCATCCCCGGCAAACCCATGGCCTTCCACGGTAACATTAGTGCCCACAGTCCCTTCTTCAAGGCTTACCGTCAACCCCGGCTTCACGGTAAGGCTAATATAGGTGCTTTTACCCTCCTCATCTTCGGCGAGCACCGTATGGAGTCCTTTGCAGCTTTCGGGAACGGTGAAAGTCACCCATGAAAAATCTCCGTCTTTATCGGTCTCGATGTCATCTACCCAGATCCTGGAACTGGAACCGTTCGGATAATAGTAAATATCAACCCACGCGTAAGCCGTAAAATTGTAGCCACGGATCTTGACCTCCTCCCCGGGAACTCCCGAGCTGGGGGAGAGCGTGATATCTTCGCCATAGGCTTGTGCGGGCACAGCCGGCAAGGCAATGGCTACAAGGCAGATGACGAGAACAACCAGCAGTCGAAATAGCGAGCGCATTTGATTAACCTCTCACTATTATAAATGAAAGCGCCACCAATAAAAAGGGGTCAGCTCTATTTCTCTTTATATTATATGTCATTGAGAGCCCCGATTTATCGGGACGTGACAATCCCCGCGGCAAATTCCAGGTCCTAATCTCCACGCTCTAAACAAATCCCTTCAAAATGCAAAAATAAAAATGCAAAATGACAGAGCAAAATATGACAAATCCTAAGCCAAGTGGGAGTAACAAGAATACAGAATTCAGTAGCCAGTAGGGGAATCTTCTGAATGCTGAATTCTGACTACTGGCTACTGACTACTGACTACTAATTTCGGGATTTGGTGCTTGGCATTTTCGCCACCGTGGGGGCGGGTCTTGTACCCGCCCGTGCCCCCTTTTTACCAGCGATCATAATAGATGCCTCTCCTTACTACGAGAGCACGAACCAAGGCGACCAGGAGCACTACTATGGCGACTATGATAGCAATGAGTCCCCATAGGGGCAGGAGTCCAACCCGGAAAGAATAGACCGCGGTCTCTCCGCTTTCGTTCTCTGCGCCATCTATGGCTTGCACAATCCAGTAGTAAGTGCCATAGGACAGGGCCTCTGTTTCTTCCAGGGTATAGCTCGTTTCAACTAAGCCCGCAACCGAAACTAAGGGGTCAACGAACTCTCCAGTGGCGGTGACATTGGCACTGGTCGCTATTTGCAGGCGATAGCGAACTCCACTGTCATCGGATACCTCCGACCACTCAAATGTCGGCGTTACCTCGCCCATGAATCCTACCCGGCTCTTGTTGACTGGTGAAACGGGTGTCGGTGGCTCCGGGGGCTCTGATTCCATGGTGAAGATAGCGTTGGCTGCGTTGCCGGCACCATATCCGGCTGTCACCAGTTGCTCGTCATGTCTGCTCTCAGGCACGACAAAACTCACATCGAAGCTGCCTTTGTCGTTGGTCGTAGCTGTCGCTACCTGGCTACCATCGTACGTGATGACCACATCTTCGTTGGCGACAAATCCGCGGCCGGTGACGGTCAGGTCCGTGCCCACGTGTCCTTTGTCGGGGGACAACGCTATGTCAGGCTCTATCTCGAAGCTGAGCTCGCTGATGTCCTCTTTCTTGGTCTGCTGCCCCTCGGCGGTGACGCTATACTCACCTGTGGGCATCTCGGGCACCTCGAAGCTGGCCTCCCACTCGCCTTGGGAGTTGGCTTTGATGTCCGTGACCACTGCCTCTCCCGCAAACAAAATCTTGATACCCTTCTCGTTAGCCGCAAATCGGCTGCCCGTCATTGTTATGGTGTCGCCCACAGTGCCCGATAATTTATCCATGCTTATCTCCGCCGTTACTCTGAAGATAGCATCCTTGACATCGTAAAACTTGCTCACGGCACCTTCGGCATCTAGCTTATGTTCTCCCCTGGTGGAAGGGGGGATCTGGAAGCTCGTTTCCCAACTGCCCTGGGCATTGGCTACGATAGTTCTTTCTATCGTTTCGTAGCTGCCATTGTGGTAATACATCAGCTTGATGCCCTCTTCATTCTTGGCAAACCCCTGCCCTTTCACGGTAACCGCAGTACCCACCAAACCTTTTTCGGGACTTACCGTCAACCCCGGCTTCACGGTGAAGTAAGTATGTACTTGGGTATACCCTACATTAGCTTTTACCTCATAGGGTCCCGTGCAGCCTTCAGGAACGGTGAAGGTGATTGTAAAATCTCCCCTGTTAGTGATCCTCTGGTCTTTGGCTACCAGGTTTCCATCATAATAGATGTCCACAAGCCAGCGAGCATCAAAATCATGGCCATACACGGTGACCTCTGTTCCGGGGGCTCCCCAGCTGGGGAAGAGATCGATATCATAAGGTACACATATGGCTTGTGCGGGAGCAGGCAGCAGGGCCGTGGCTATAAAGCAGACGATAAGAACGATGACCAGTCGAAATAGCAATCGCAGTTGACTCATCTTTTGCTATTATAACCGAAAATGCCGCTCAGGTAAAAAAGGTGTCAAGTCTAGTTTTCTTCATATTATATGTCATTGCGAGTCCCGATTTATCGGGGCGTGGCAATCTCCTTGCCTCACTTCGAGGCGTGAAGGAATCGCTTCCTTCACGATTGAGATGAGAAGAAAGAAAGAGGCAGCATATAAAATGCCGCCATGCATAACTCCCCCTAACCCCCTCTTATCTTAAGAGGGGGTTAGGGAAAGACTTTTCTCTTACAACATCCCCCTTAAAATAAGGGGGATAAAGGGGAAAGGAAAAGGGGGCGACTCTAAGTCGCCCCCTTTGGGAGTTCGGGATTACGTGAGTGTTATCACACCCGCCGTGTCCTGAAGATGAGCACTATTACCACAATCACCAGGACAGCACCGAGGGCGATAACCACCCAGACCCAGACTGGAGTTGGCGCTACTGGTGGTGGAGGCTCAGTACCAGGCTCATCCATAGTGGTGAAGGTGCTCGTGGCCTGGTCTACTGAATTGCCATCCTTATAGGCAGTCACAGTCCAGTAGTAAGAAGTCGAGTAATCCAGCGTTCCGGTGTAAGTATAGGCTTTGGTTGTCAACCCCGTCTCGGTTTTCTTAGCAGCGGACAGGTCGGCGTTCTCGGACAGTACCCAATCGTAGGTGTCGGCAGACGACGTAATATCCCAGGTAAAGGCGATACCGGTTATGGGCATGTCGGTGGCTCCGGCTTCAGGAGTGATCATTACAATGCCGGTACCCGGACCGGGGGCAACCCTGAAGCTCCGCGGCTCCGACCACCAACTGTGGATTATCTGACCGGTCTCGGCATCGGCAGACCTGACTCGCCAGTAATAAGTATTGTCGCAGTTAAGGTCTCCCCTGCCGATAACGTAGCTGGGATCCTTTGCCTTGGGCGGCGTATACTCTTCATCCATCACTATTAGTTCGGTGAAGTCTTCATCCAATGCGACCTGGATGTCGTAGGAGCAGCCATCGCACTGGCGATCCCACCTGAGGATAACCTCGAGGTTGATACAAGTGCAGGGGTCGGCAGGGATAAGGGCGTCGTCAGCAGGAGATGCGAGCGCGGGAGCTGCCTTAGCATAGCAGTCCTCAAAGCTCCAGACTGTGCCGTCCAGGCCCTTGGCCATGTCATAGCCCGGGCCATCCCCGGCGTATATGCCGTCAATGGCAAAGAGCTTGCTATTGCTGTCTGCGGTCAGACAGCCGCAAATCTTCAGCGCCTTGGGCATCATGTAGAATGCCTCTGCGTCTGGGGTGAGACCCTGAATCAGGTAATCCCAGTCAGCTTCCTCACAGCATAGTTCGGCAGCAGGCCTGAGATTGCGAGCCACACCGGTGACTATGTCGCCACCTACCTGTGCGACATAGCTGGCATAGAGAACACCGCCGGTGTCGGCACTGCTCATGGGGTTGCCATCAGCTCTATCCAGCACCAGGCCGGTGAAGCCAATTGTCTGGGAATCTGTCGTGAGTCCAGTACCAATCAGGTCGAAGGTGCTTGGCTCAGCCTTGAGGTCTCTCCACATGGTGCTCTCGTCAATGACCCAGCGGTAGACGCCGCCGTCCGTCGGATCGACGAATATGGCAGCATATACCGTGTCATTGGCGTCGAAGTAGCTGTCGAAGGCCACGGTGACTAACCCATCCTTGAGGCCATCCTTCAGCTCGGTGTAGGTCTCGCCGCCATCGTCGGAGTAAGAAACATCTCCATCCTGGCCGCCGACAAGTACGTCCTCGCCCAGAACAGCGATGGTCCAACCCGCCGTGACCTTGCTGTCCACCGCCTTTTCCCAGCTGGGAGCAGCGCCATGGTCATCGGACATGGCAACGGCACCACTTGCGTCCAGAGCGTAGATGGTGCTCTCGTCTTTCACTGCCAGGTCAACGATGTTGTCTACTATACTAGTGGCACTTCTCTTCTTCCAGCAGGCCATGGTTTCCAGCTCGTTCCAGTATATGGTGCTGGTCCCGTAGTCGACGAGGTACACAGTGTCGCCGGTCGTTTCCTCGGGAGCCAGCCTGAGCAGACCTTGTTGCTCGTCACCAAGCTGGCCACACCAGGTCCTCAGCCACTTGCCGCTGTACTCGGGAGCCTCGGGAAGGTCGTCGGCATAGAGCCAGACGCTGTCGCACTCGCAACCGGACTGCAGGTTCACGCTGACCAGCATGGTCTTGTTGCAGTCGGGCGATACGGCGACATCCGTCAGGTAGTCAATCTGAGTATTGACCAGGCTGAGCTGGTTCCAGGTATCTCCGTCGTCGAAGCTCACCGACCAGGCGCTCTCCTCGTAGGGATCGCCTAGTAGGGCAACGGCATGAGCCGTGTCAGGACCTGCGTAGAATACTACCACTGCCCCTCTCCCGGTCGGCGGCTTGCACGCCACGTCCCAGGGCAGGCAGCAGATATCCATGTCGGTGATGGAGTCATTGCGATAGACCTGGACGCCCTCGCAGCAGTCTGTGTCGGTTCCAGTTCCGTCGCCAAACAGGCTGGCGATAGCCTTACCCTCGCTTATGTACCCGAAGTAAGACACATTGGTCAGCCAGGGCTTGCCCTCAATCTGCTGGTTAATGGCTATAACGGACTTGTTTTTCACCCGGTATATCTCGCCTACTTGCGTAGCACCAGCAATGTAGTTCACGTTTACCCAGACGTATCTATTTGCGACTTCGCTGGAGTAGTCGAGGGGCGTGTTTATGCCCGCTACTCCTGGGTAGACGATGATGCTTTTACCCGCAGTAAGTATGGCTACGGCATCCTCAAAGCCCGCTTCGTCGTTCCAGGCTTCGATTGTTCCCCAGGTGCCGGACTGGAGGTGGATGTTGGTACTGCCAGAGAGGACAGTAAGGACCAGGACGGTATTGTCCGTGGCAAAACTGGGCGCGAAACTTATGTCGACAACGGCTACTGAGGTGAATGCAGTAGGCTCGCCCTCGTCATCCCAGCCATCGTATAGGGTGACATTCTCCCAGCCGGTCCCTACATCGTCGATAGCCCGGCAGCGGTAAAGCAGGGCGTCAGTCCCTGCAGCGTTGGTACCGCCGATAGCGATGTTACGAATGCCGTCCACTTCCGCGGAGACCACGAACTTGAGGACTCCGCCTGCAGTGAGAACGGCGTTAACTTCGCCCGTGTCCCGGAAGGTCGTGCCGCCGTCAGTGGAAATGAACACATGCACATCCCCGCCAGTCACTTCGATGGCCACAGCCACGAAGCTTGGGTCGGCACGGTCGCAAGCGACACTCACCAACGAAACAATGGCGCCAAGGGCCTGGTCGACAATCTCGTCATCCAGCCCACCGGAGATATCCTTCCAGGTGGCAGAACCGTCGGTGGACTTCAGTAGTTGAGGAACGATGCCCGCAGTCGGGTCATTGTCTTCATGGCCTGTGCCAATGACATAGTTCGCACCTGGGCCTCCGTCGAAGCCCGTGATCATAAAGTTCGGTGCCACAACCCAGTCCTTCATAGATGGAGTAGAGACCTTGTCCCACTCGCTGAGACCGGGATTAGCAGCTACCTTGTGTGTGGGCACCGCTACAATTATCAAACTGATGGCCAGTGCTATAGCGATGAGCATATACATCACCCGCATTGGCCATGCTCTTTCTTTAATCATTAAATCCCTCCTTTATGGGTATCCAACTTATCTTCACTCTCGCCCGGGGTCGACCACTCCAGGCTTGAGGCATTGGAAACATTTTTCTTCAGTAAACCCAAGTTTTAAGCCTGCCTCATTATCAGGCTGCCCATTCGTCCTTACGGAAATCCTGAGTTCCCTAAACCTATTTAGAATTTGGGGCTTTGGATTTCGTAATTCCTTTCTGCCCGGGCCAGGCACCATTCTCTTCCCCTCCGCGAATCCTTGATCGAACTTCATAACTCCCCTAGCCCCTCTTATCTTAAGAGGGGGAGGAAGTGATGATTCGCTTCGGGACTCTATCATAGGCATCATCTCCTTTCCATTATTATTTTAAACCATTAAGCTTTTACATATAAGGCTCGATAAATGTCTCATATAGCCACCAGGCAAAAGTCTGTGGCGTGACACTCACCTCAAAGTTAGCAGTGACGGTCTTGTCGGTGGTCATGGTTACCGTGGTTGGGTTTATGGCGTTATTGTTCGTGCCGGTCCAGTGGCTGAATTGGTAGCCCGCGGCCGCGTTAGCGGTGAGCGTTACTGTGCCGTCCGCAGCATATTCTGCCTGGTCAGGGTTCTTGGTCACAGTTCCCGTTCCAGCCGGGCTTACCGTTACCGTCAGTGTATGGGTAGCACCCGCTTCAGAGACCGTGACCTGGGTGTCGCCACCGACAGTGGACTGGGTCTGGTCCTGATCGAGCACCACGCCGGCAAAGGTATAGGTGTCTTCCGTTGCCGGTGCCTGCACCGTGTAGCTGAAGTCTGCGGAGGCGCCCATGAATGTAAATCTCACTTCTTGACCTACCTGGGACACCGTGATACCAGGGTCGCAACTAACATAGGTAAAGCCAGCGGGGAGGGTTTCCCTCACCTGACCGGCAAAACCGCAGCCGGAAGCGACGATGCCCACATCGAACTGAGCGCCTGGGGCCACAGATATCGCCGGGAGGTCTCTGGTAGCTGTGCCTGCTGCTAAAACCATAGGCGCGGCAACCAAAGTCGCCAGAATAACCACCGCCAAAGACAGGAGTATTTTTCGCGGTATCGCCTTCTTCATTTTTTCCTCCTATATTATTTTCCTCTTATATTAATAACAAACATCAAACAGAGGAGTTGAGATGGGGGGTTGACCCCCCATCTCATTCCCACTTTATCATGCACTGGCAAAGTAGTTCTGTATAATCTCCATCACCTGTGCCTTGAGCATGTTTCCGTCAAAGTATTGCTGGAGAGCGCTCATGACTTCATCCATGTCGACGATGCCATCACGGTTGGTATCGCCGAGAGGAGAACCCGTGACCACGACGTAACCGACCTTGGTCTCAGTGTGTACTAGAGGTCCAGCGGGAGTCGGGGTGCTATCGGTCATCGTCAGGGCTATCGTGTAGATTCCCGGGAATGCGAAAGTCCACTCTACATCGGCCATGACCTGAGCATGAGTGCCCGTAAGGGTTATCTCGACAGTGCCGTCGTTATTGAAGTCCCACTCAGCCTTGACGTAGGGTTGTGTGCCGCCCACAGTCCAGTTCTCGAAGTCGACTATGAGTGGAGAAGAGCCGGACCTGGGGTCAGCCTCGTAGTCAGGGTTGAGGTGCTCGACATCGATACCCCAGAGGGCTTCGATCTCGTCGGAAACCCTGGGTCCATACTTGCCCCTCTTGGGGGTGTAGGGGAATTCCGCCGTAGCCGTGATAGTCACAGTTCCGGTGGATTCCAGGGCATCAATGGTCACTCCCGCAATGCCGTGGTTATCGCAGTAGACCTCGACATCGTCGTCGTCCACAGGTGATTCCGGGGTGTTGGCGATAATGGACTTTAGACCGAGGTCTGTCCAGTAGTCGTAGGGTTCATCACTGCCCCAGCTATCCCAGTTATATCCGGCCGCCGGGATAAGCGGACTGGAAGGAATCTCCACAGCGTAGAACGGGGACTGGTACGCAGTGCCAACAACTCCATAGCCGACAAGGTCGCCCTTGTCCAGCCCGGAAAGGTCGGCATCACTTGGTCCCTGCACGTCCACGATCTTGAAGATGACCAGAGCCTGGGGCATGGGGGCATCCCACGCGTCGATGATGCCGTCAGGAACTACGGTGTTGCGTACGTAATCAACCGGTAGACTGCTGGCAACCGTGGCAGAGGAAATCCACATGTCGTCGGTGCTCCAGAGCTGGAGGGTGTTGAAGGGACCGATGCAGGGATATTCCGCCTCGCCGGGGTCCGCAGTGGTTCTGACATCGGTGTCGTAAGGACCAAGCTGGATGGTAGATGTGATGTCGTCATCGGGCTGGTCCATGAGGTCGAAGTTAGGACGCAGGTCGATGTCAGTGGACTCAGCTATCAGCCACCAGTCGTCAGGGAGGACATATCTTCCGGCGGGCAGTATCTTGTCGGCAATGCCATCGCCGTTGAGGTCAATATATTGTGCCTCTCTCGTTGTCGCCATCAGGTGGCTGTGCTGGTAGTCGAAGAAGCCTCTCACCCGAACTGCAACGTCGGCATCCTCTACATCTGTATCTAAGTCGGTCAGCGAGCTCGCTGGCGTGATGTCCTCAGCCAGAGTGACATCCTCGAATTCCAGGAAGTAAACCAGGAAGCCCATTTCGCCCACCAACTCGTCCGCGTACTCTACTACAGGATTGTAATACAGGGCGGCGTCGACATCGGCCTCTCCCGCCTGCTCAGATTCAAGAATGCATCGGCTCACGCCATAGTCGTCAAGAGCAGCAAAAACCTTTCCTTCGGAGAAACCGATTTCGCTTCCCCCAGTAGAATGCAGAGTGCCAACGCTTCCAAACTCAAGATTGTATTCCGCATAATAGTCGGAATACTCTCCTTCAGTGATTATGTCGCTCCAGTCCTTCTCCAGGACGATTTTCTCGCCGGCCCACCTCAGTTGAGGAGTCTTCACCTCGGTTATCTGAGGTGCCCTGCCCTTGTGGAACTCTTTCTTGCCTTTCTCCACGCAGACGATGTTCTCCCCGTTAAAGGGGTCGTCCTGAGCTGTACTGCCGCTGGGATAGGATACAAGGACCACGATCATAACCTTGTATGTCTCGCAAGCCTCAAGATTAGCTACATCCACGTTTAATATAGCGGTGGCTATTCCGTCCGAGGTCTTAGCCCAGGCATACCAATCATCGGTGTTTGCTGCGGTGTTAATTTGACCGGCGACATCGACAGCAACCCAGGAGAAGAGAGTCGGGTCAACAGCCCTGTCATCTGCGGTGCCAGCGATTTCGTCAGTACCGCATACCCAGTCGTTGATGTATTCCCAGGGCTCCTTGCCGTCGAGGCCACTCATCAAATACTTGCCATGAGCTGCCCAGTGGTCGTCGTCCAGACCTCCCTCATGAGCAGCAAGGTAATCCATCAGGTCGTCAACCCAGTCTTGGTTGGCGGTGGTGTCCTCGACCAGCCACCAGTGGACTATGGCATTGTCTACAAGCTCAGGCTCGGGCAGTGACAGGAACGAGGCATAAACCGTGTCCTTCAGGGTCTCGTTATAGGCTGCTGTGCGTCCGGCAGGGAAGTTAACCGTTTTGGTATGTTCCACTGCTGTCGTGACGGCGTCAACATCCAGGATGGTGTGGTCAAGCTCGCCCCACTTCTTCTCCGTATGGAGGGTTATGTTCTGGGCCCCGCCCGCAGTAATAATCTCCACAAAGATGTGGATATCGCCCCTCTTCATGGACCTGATTTCGATGCAGGTTACGCCATCGTCGGCATCGCCTTTCACCTTGATGCCAGTGTCAGGATTAGGCGAAATGACGGTGATATCGTTGGGGGTCAGGTCGACACCTGATTCCAGCCACCAGTCTATGGTAGCTCCCGTCAGGTTCCAAGTCCCTTCATCAATACAGACCTGGTGGATGGAGCCCTTGACGTTAAAGGCAATGTCGGAAGGCACCAGGGAAGGTGCTACTGCTTGTGCCTCTACTATTCCTGCCCCTGGTACAAGGGGTACAAGGGCCATTCCAAGCACAAATGCCAAGGCAATTACCAAATGAGTTGCCTTGGTGTGCCAATTTATTGTTTTAGTCATTATATTCCTCCTTTTTATTGTATTTGCCATTGATTTATTAGCCGGGAGCGCTGGCTGTCTCCAAATAACACACTGGCGCCATCCCCTTCGACAATTCTGCCATCAGCAGTTCTCAACCTGTGCTTCACGCCTGGCTTAACACCAAGGTACTCCAGGCTCTGGAACGGCAGCAGGGCAGAGATAACGCCGGTGTCAATCAAGACATCGGGCATATAAAGCCCTCCGCTACTCCGGAGATTCGCTATTTTAACGCTCGTAGTAACAAAATCCACGGCAAATCTCTTCTTTTTCTACTCTCGCCCGGACTCGACCTTTCCAGGCTCAAGTGATTGCTTCTTCAGTAAACCTAATTTCTAAGCCTGCCTCATTTCAGGCTGCCCTTTTCAGGAGGGTACAAGCCCCTCCACTACATTTTTTGCCTTTCCAGTATCGTTGCGAGAGCCCCGACAAACCGGGGCATGGCATTCTCGTTTTGGGGATTGCTTCGTTGTCCTTCCCAGGAAGGACTCCTCGCAATGACGAAAGGCAATTACATATCTGCCCGGGTCAGGCATTGTTCTCTTTCCCTCGGCGAATCCAACCACCGGGCTTCATAACTCCCCCTGGCGAGCGCTCAGCGTCGTGAGTGCTCACCGAGCCCCTCTTAATCTTAAGAAGGGGAACAGCGAGGATTCGCTTTGGGAATTTGCCATAGGCATCACCTCCTTTTAATTTTATTAAGTAATGTCATTCTGCTATCCGTAGTTGCCCCGATGTAATCGGGGCTGTCTCAGGATGACAGGTGGATGTCCTTAAACAATATTCAATTATTAAAGTTCAAATACAAATACACGCCCAAAGCCATAATAGTAGGCCTCAGGCTTACGCTGCCTTCTACTTTAAACCCATATATTGATTTTGTCAATAGGCAATTAGTAATTTACCAAATAGCCTACTTAGATTTTATTATAGCAGCCAGCTTTATTTTGTCAATATACCTAATATAGCGAGGTATAGCGAGGTATAGGCAGGACAAAAATTCCTTGCTCTTTTAGAACAAAAGTGCTAATTTATGCTCAATCATGGAAAGTAAAATTCGACTTCGCCGAATGGGTAAGAGTGAGCTTTGCCCATTGGGTAATGAGGGATAAAA
>Ga0315548_1002911_pt1 | contig 13109 bp, 16 predicted proteins | sample SalMarSW160110MG_2_FD_202540 | JGI IMG/M metagenome (GOLD analysis project Ga0315548, IMG submission 202540) | Salt marsh sediment microbial communities from the Plum Island Ecosystem LTER, Massachusetts, United States - Salt Marsh Sediment SW1601-110 ... | reverse complement strand
GGTTATGGAGCTTTTAGATTTTGTCTCTGATGGATGGTTGTTCTAGGGAATAGAACATGATGTTCTAATGCATGGTAATAAGTAGACTTGCTGCAAATGATTGTTTGGTGAAAAATGATGTTGCATAGGAAGATTGCGTTGGTTGTAGTTTGTGCCGCTGTTTTTTTGTGTTTTAGTAGCATCGGCTGGGCACTGTTGTATTCTCCATCTGAAAACGATCCTGAGGACCAAGTAAACGGCGATGAGTTGTTGACGCCTGAGCAGATACGCGACGAGGTTATGTGTTTTATAGAGGCTAATCATCCGGAGACTGCGCAGTTCATGGGTGAGCTGGTGTGGACTGGTGGAAGAGAGGACACGGGGCTGTTGGGTGCAGAAATATACAACTTTGAGAGTCAAGGCTGGAAGGTGACAATTAGTTATCCCGTGGTTGCGAATCCCGTGTATGACGTTACTGTGAATTATTCGGTGCCGGATGGGGTGATTTCGATACCTTACGCCGTGATTTGGGAGGGCACTTGGGAGAATGGCACAGTTACGGAAGCCACCTTTGTCTTCGCTCAGTAGACAAGCGGCTTCTTGTCCCTTCCTTTTTTTGCAGATTTGCTAAAATATAAAAAATGTTTTTTTAAAAATGGGGAGAGTTTATTTCAGGTTTTTGTATAGGTTGTTGTGGTTGACGGTTTTTTCCATGAATATGCTGAGGCGGTGGTTGTTGACGTTCATTGACAAGAGTTTTGTTTCTTCGCTCTCTACGACTATCTTCTGTGGTTCACCCATTTGGAGGGCTTCTGCCATGTTGATGCTTGCATCGAAGGCTGTGGAGGAAAGAACGGCGTAGTCGATTATTTTTGTGGGGTCCTTCAGGTCAATTGACGCTGATTTTGCGCCTCTTAGTATGTATCCGATGATTCCTTCCTGGTCTTTGATTTCTTGCAGCTTTTCTTGCAGTTCTTCAAGCTCGTTTTCGGTTTCGTCTGTTTCTGTGTTTTTTTCTGTCATGTGGATTCCTCTAGGATGCTGGTTCGACCTTCACCAGATCTCCTTTGTTGATTTCTAGGGTTTTGCAGAGTTTTTCGGGTATTCTGATCATGTTTTTTCCTTTCATGTTCTGATCGTTGATCTCTTTCACTTTGCAGAGGGTGGAGTTGCCGCCGAAAGTTTCGATTTTGACTTGCTCTATGTTTTCTGGGGTGTTTGGTTCTCCTGTTATTGCGGTCTTCACGCGGGCGCGGGGATCATTGTTATTTTTGGTCCAGTCCCTTAGTATCTCTGTGTCGATTTGCACGGAGTCGCCGGCGAAGAATCCGGTGAGGGTGTCTACGATGAATTGTTTTGGAGGTGTAAGTTGGGGTTGGGGTTGGGTGGGGGCAAGGGCTTCCACGGTTTTTAGGATTGTAGGAATTATCACCTGTGTTATGGCGTGAATGTGATTTTTGTCCGCGTTTTTGGATGTTGCCAGGAGCAGGTGCATGTCTTTGATGTTGGACAGTGTTAGTTTGCCGTTTTTTGTGGTAATGGTGAAGCTTTCGAGGTTGCCGATGGTTTTTGCTTTTTCTTTCAGGTTTTCGAAGGATTGCTGTATGTTATTTATGGTTTGTTGGTCTGTTTCTTGGTCTCCGGTGAGTATGGTTCCGTTTTTTGTAAAAATGAAGGAGTTTTTGATGTCAGGGTACGCTTTATTGATTTCTGTTAGGGCATTATTTAGGGCTATAGCGGAGGGGTCCCTGTCCATTGTTTTTCACTTCCTGCCTGATCTAGGAGATCTTGAGCAGAATCCTTTCGGGAACCCCGTCGTTTTCCAGCACCAAATACTTGAGTCCTTCGGTGTCTCCTATTTGGTCAACCCAGTTTAGTGCTTCGCGTGCCTTTTGGAGTATCAACAGTCTGTCTTGTTGGCTGCGAACGACCTGTTCGATGGCGGTTAGTTCGTGGAATGGGTTTGCGTCTAGGATTACGCTTAGGTCGCCTACCGTTATTTCTCCTAGGCTGTTTTGGGCTGATTTTTTGCCTGCCAGTTTGAAGACTACTTCGCGTATCTTCTTTGATCGTTCAGCTAGGTTCCTTATGGAGTCTAGTCTGCGCAGGTATTCGCCGAGGATGCTCTTTGTTTTGGATATGTCTTCGTCCATAGATTTTGCTATTTCGACCGCGGATTCATATTCTTTTAATTTTACTACCATATTTACACCTCCAAAGATGGTGAAAGAGGGGTAGGTCTAGCCATCCCCCAATCTCTCATATTGAAAGTTCCTGTTTCAAAGTCTAAGCTGTGTCCGTGTACGAGCCAATCAGTGTACCATCAGTTGCAAAGAAGTTTACGCTGTACTTCTGTCCAGCAAATATTCCTGTACCAGCATCGTCATAGGTGATTTGAACGCTTCCAGTCTCACCTGGAGCATAGGACATATCTGTTGGATTCCCTAAAAGATCTGTTGAAGTAATTGTATTGCCATTTACTTTTACCATGCTTATCGTGACATCACTTGTTCCTGAATTAGTGACGTAAACTGTAGTTTGATTGTTAGCTGCATCGAATATCATTTGAGTTACAGTTAGTTCGCTTGTTTCCATAAAGCCGATGGTTAGTGAGCCCATCCATGCTGCGACTGCGATGGAGACTGCTACGGTTACTGCGATGAGTATGATGGCTGCGACTACTGGGCTTAGAGCTTTTCTACTCTTTAGGAGTTTTCTCATTTTTGGTTCTTTCCCTCCTTTGAGTTCACAAGAGAACTAGGCAGTCTAGAGATTTAAATCTTACGACTTAATACAACATATTACAAAAACCGAAAATAAACAAACGGAAAACCCGACGAAATCACCCACAACTATTCTAGCCCATCAAAGAAGCCCAAAAGAAGATCCGCTACCTTCTCGCCAAACTCGGTAATCACGTAATACTTCTTCAAAGGATCAATCGCCACACTCTCAGCCAACCCCAGATCCTCCATCTCCATCATCCTCGACCTGAAAGTGCCATCGCTCAAAGTGAGATCCAGCTCTTGCATAAACGCCTTCGCATTCTTCCACCGCCCCTTTTCCAACTTCAGAAGAAAGATACAGTCAATAGCGTGGTCCTTCTCCAGCACAGCCTTGATAGCGGAAAGCTTCTCGTCAGTGAGAATGTTCTTTATCTTCTCTTCCACCAAACCCATTACCAACCATGTTTTCCAACAGTATACTGTTCTACATATTTAACATTTAACTCTATATTACGATTTTTGACATAATTCTAGCTACACATGCTACAACTCTTATGACACCAGCAACCAACAACCCAAACACCCACAAAACACAACCTCCAAACCAAAAAAACAAAAATTGTTGGTGGGCTCACGCATTCTTGAAAGCGACCAGCCATCAGCCGTCCACTTTTCTCAAGATCTCAATCACTTTTCAGTGGGGTCAAAATCGTCATCGCCCACCAAACAACATTAAATGCTACTCCAACATAAAAATATAGCCTAACAGAAACAACGTGCTGAACAACAGTGCCCAAACAAATCAAAGTTACCCCACTAGCAGAAGAAAGCCTCGGCGTACGATCCATGTGCACATACATAGAAACTATAGACACCAAAATTCTCCTAGACGCCGGCGCATCCCTAGCCCCAAAAAGACTAGGATACCCTCCCCATCCCAGAGAATACCAAGCCCTCGCAGAATGCCGCAAAAAAATAACCAAAACAGCAACAAAAGCAGACATCACCACCATAAGCCACTACCACTTTGACCACCATACACCCTCATACACGGACTGGTTCACCAACTGGTCCTCACCAGAAACCGCAAAAAAAATCTACCAAGGAAAACTGGTCCTCGCCAAAAGCTACCGCTCCATGGTCAACGCCAGCCAAAGACGGCGAGGATGGATGTTCAGGAAAACCGGAGGCAAACACGCAAAAAGAGTGGAATCCGCTGACGGCGAAACTTTCCGGTTCGGAGAAACAAAACTGAAGTTTTCTGACCCAGTTTTCCATGGATCCGAAAACTCGGAGCTAGGATGGGTGCTGATGGTAACCATAGAATGTGCAGACGAAAAGGTCATCTTCGCATCTGATGTTCAAGGACCCATACATACGCCAACATTAAACCAAATCTTGGCTGAAAAACCCCAACTGGTCATGATAGGGGGACCCCCCACCTACCTTGCAGGATTCAGAGTAAAAGATGAACACATAGAAACAGGAATGCAAAACCTGAAGACCCTAGTTGAAAACGTGCCCACAACCATACTCGAACACCACATCCTCAGAGACGAAAACTGGAGAAGCCAAACCCAGCCAATATTCGACGCCGCCACGCAAGTAGGACACAAAGTCCTCACAGCAGCTGAATTCTCAGGAACAACAAACAACCTTCTGGAGTTTCGCCGCAGGCAACTCTTCGAAACGGAACCGCCAAGTTCCGATTTCATAAAGTGGCTGAAACTGCCTTTACAGAAAAGAAAACTCCAAAAACCGCCAATTTAGAGTCTACGTTAATCTACCTCTTGCTTAACAATCATTCTGCGGAATTTCTTAGCGTAATGATAATCAGATTTGAGAAGTTTCAGTTCATCCGCCTCTTTCTCAAGCTTCGCAAGTTTCCGTTGAATCTCTTGAACTTTTGTGCTCATAGTTAACGCCGAAACACCTAGGGCGGCTTTTATAAAAATCACTTATGAAATGAAAATATGTACTCAGAATTCATAATCAATATTAATAAATCGCATCAATACGAAGAAGTCGGAGACATAAATTATGGAGTGCCCCAACTGCAAACAGGAAATAACCTCCAGACAATCCAGTCCGGAAGGCAATTTCCTTCACTGCAAAAAATGTGGAACCATAATTTATCTATCAAAAACTTGAGAGGTGAAAAAGGAAAATGGAAAATTTGATAATTCCGGTAATGTTTATGTTCGTCATTGGCGGCGTCTCTGGCTACTTAGCAGGAAGTCTGTTCAAGAAGGCCTCGAGCATGGCGCTAACAATCGCAGTTTTCGTTTTTGTCGTAATAGGCTTGGCATACACAGGTAACCTTGCCTTGGATTTTGATGCATTAGCTACAAGCATATCGAACGTCGTAGGCATTGTTGCTCCCTTAGGGATTGTGGCTCTGCTGTCAAGTGTTCCTTTCGTAGCTAGCTTCGTTGCTGGTTTATTCCTAGGATACAGAAGGTACTAACTCACCTTCTATCCTTTCACATATTTAACCAGCCGGGGCATAAGCTCAGTTCCTTTAGATAAAACCCCTAATTCTCCCATTTTACACTCTTTCTCAGAGAACCTCTGAACCCTATCCCCCCGCAGCTTGTTTCCTGCAATAAGGAGGGGCACAGGATCGTCACTGTGAGCCTTTAGCTTGCAGGGCGTCGCATGATCAGCTGTTATACACACCACATAATCATCCAGATTTATCTGCTGCAACATTTCCCCCACAAAATATTTATCAACAGTAGCAATAAGCCGAGATTTCAAGTCAAAGTCGCCATCGTGACCCGGCACATCCGGACCCTTAATGTGAATATAAAAACAGTCATAACTGGGCAAAACCTCAAACAATTTTTTCACCCTAAGTTCACAGTCTTTTTCAAGGCTTTCGGATGGAAGCGGAAGATCAACCAAACTCATCCCCGCCAACCTAGATATCCCCCGTTCAACATTCATGTCAGCTAAACAAACAAAATTTAGTCCATAAAGTTCGCTGAGAGAAGGAAACTTCGGCACCATACTACCCGCATCTCTGCTGATTACCACATTAGCCTTCAGCTTTCCCTCCTTGACGCGTCTCCTGTTCACTTCATGCTGATCCAGAACAGGCGTAGCCTTCCGCGTGAATTCGTTGACCAGCTCAGCTGAAATCCTCGCTTCTTCAGTATCATCAAGAGGTTCACAACTCTTCAGAACCATCTCAGCCTCTAAATCTGCCGCCCCCACACCATCAATCCTCTTATAGGCTGGATCAGTGTTGCTTATGTTGCCTGAAAGCCGCTTTTCCTCACTTCTTATAACCAAAGCTGCCCGATAAGTTGTAGTGCTTTTTATTCGAAAACCTACCGGATACGACTCCAACTGTACCTGCCCGTTAACTGCCTGTGCCAGTTCATCAGCTTCTTCCTGCGTCAAATCTCTTCCCGCCCTCCTGTCAACTATAGAACTGCCATCAGCCGCCAATGTCCCAAAATTGCATCTGAGAGCCAAATCACCATCTCTCATCTCTAACCTTGCACCAACAGATTCGAGGGCACCCCTGCTCACATGATACTTAAAGGGATCATAACCCAAAATGGAGACAACCGCCACATCACTCTCCGGCGCTATACCCTTGCCCACCGTATACATGAGCCCTGTTTTTCCAGTTTTGGCAAGCGAATCCATATACGGCGTCTCAGCAGCCTCAAGAGGAGTCTTATCACCCAATTCATCTATGGGAACATCGCCCATCCCATCAACAACAAGATAGATCAACTTCAACCTTAAACCTCTCCAAATCAAAAATAACTAACAACAGCCATTTCAAAAAAAGCTTTTCACCCTCCGATCACACAAAAGTTCATCCCCACAAAAAAGGGAGGGAAAAAATTTTGGGTTTATCTTAGGTTTCGCAGTAGCCAGTAGCCAACTATGATTATGACTACCACAGCAACAACAGCCAGTATAATGATTAGTTCAATTGAAATACCCTCTTCTGGCACTGGGTCTACACTCACGAATGTTGTGTCGTGTGAACCATAGTAAGATTTTGTTCCTTCAAAGGTGGCTACTATTTCATATGTTCCTTCAGTTTCCGGAGTCCACTTGAAACCGTATTCGCCATCCATGTTGGTGCTGGTTGTGCCTAGAGTGGTTCGTTCTCCGTTTGAATCAATTGCTTCAAGTTTTACTGTAACACCGGCTACGTCTTCTGGTCTTTCATACTGCATGTACACATATTGCATCCACTGGCTCATGTCCTCATCAGCTACTACTGGAACTCCATTCGGGAACCGTGCAGTCAAAGCATAATCGTCTGTGCCAGGAGATTCATCAGTCACCATTCCTCTGATGGTGAGACTTTTTCCTTCCAATACAGCCACTAACGGTGCTTCAACTGTGGTTGCGCTTGCACCTTTACCTATGGCGTATATGCGATTGTCGTATGCGTTCATCCCCGCTATTATGCTGTCTCCGATGATTGCATGCCCGCCCCACCAGTTGTTAGTCCAGCTTAGTTTCCATATTTCCTCTCCGCTTGTTGCGTTAAGGCAAACGAATGGTGCACCACGGGCATTGGGATTAATTGGTGAATGTTCTCCGGATGACAAGTAGAGTTTTCCGTCAGCAAGGAAGTGGAACTCAAGGGGGAATCTATCGCTCCACAATATTTCATGAAATTCGTCTGTCAAGTTGTAGGTCCACAGTTCCTTACCTGTCGTAATGTTGTAACAAGTCACTATTCCAGTCATCCGGCCTGTGTAGAATTTGCCGTAGCCGTAAGCAGGACCATACCACTTGTCATATATAGATAGGTAATGTTCCGGCTCAGTTTCCCAAAGCAAAGCTCCATTGTCTAGGGAGAAGCCATAGTATTTCCTGTTCTCTTTTCCCGAAATTATGAAAATGCCATCTTCTGCGCTTGCATCTGTCCAAACTAATGTCAAGTCGCTTTCGGGGACTATCCAACTTCTATTGAAAATCACTGTTCCTTCTTCGTCTGGCTTCACGCTAATAGCCCATGAAGTGATTGGTTTTTCAGCTACCGAACCAGTTAGACCCCCGGCAGTCGTACCGAATATTCTATCGTGTAGGAAATACATGCAGAGGCTTCCAGGTAAGTCTGTTGGTATTGTAACATTCCATTCAATGCCGTCTCCAGCATCATAGGTGTTCCCGTGCGGGTTCCAGCTTCCATCGTTTGAGACAACTCTGCTGGAATTCCATAAGGTCATCCAGCCATTTGTCAGATCAACAGTGTACCTGTAAATTTCACCTTTGTCGCCATACAGGTTCCAGCCTGAAGGCACGTTGGTCATGCGGTATACCCAGCGTCCAGTTTGAGCGTCGTAGGCATTCCAAGTAGTGCCATCAGTTGTCCATAAGTAGCCGAAAACGCCGTGATAGTTGTATGAGTCCCAAAAGAAAGCTTGACCAAACGCTAGGCGAGCGTTGTCCCAGTTTCTAACCCAAAGCTCTTCTCCAGTATGCAGATCCACGGCAACAACTTCCTGCTCGACGTTGGCGCCTCCGCGTTCTTCAAATCTATTGTAGTAAAGTTTTCCACCAATAATTACTGAACCAAGAAACTTACCTTCGTATGCATCGCCCATTTCATATTGGACTTCACCAAGTTCGCCTCCAACTAGACCTCCTAGTGCCAACTCCTTTGTCCATAGTATGTGAGCAGTTTCAGGTGCATCTTCGTTGTTGGGATGATACTTAGGTATTGGTGGCATAGTATAGCTTCCAGCAGGTCGCAGCCAGTTTCCTGCGATCTTTGACCATTCATGAAACTGTGCGTTTATGGGGCGAATCCAGTATTCGCTTGGAAGCGAATGACCCGGATAATAGGTTAGTGGTTCCTCCTCTACTACAAGTTCAAGTACTTCGCTGTCGCTGGCTAACAATGTCACGTTGTAAGGACTGCCGAACATGAAAGGAGTGAATACCGCCGTCTGTGTAGGAAAGTGTGTCTGCAAATAATATGAACCGACCATGTCGGGCACATAGTTTCTACCTGTTCCGCCCGTCGCATCAGTCCTGATGTCACTGATTACATCAGTTTTGCCGTCAGGTCTCTCAATTGTTACACTTAAGCCCTCCCAGCCCTGCTCATGCGAAGATAGCTGCTGTGTAACTCCAATGTGAAGCAGCACTTCTTGGTTTACGCCTACGGGGTTAGGTGTAGCACCAATGAAGGCATAGGATTGGCTAGTCACATCCTGTGCGGTAGCTGTCGGCAAAGCAGCGAGCGAAGCAGATACAACTATAACTAGAATTAAAGCGATAGTAGAAAGATTTGTTTTACGACATAGTTTTTTCATGTTAACCCACTTCCTTCGGAACCTTGAAATGAGAATTTCTTCCTGCACTGATGTATTCCCCACCAAGGTCGCGTACAATAGATGCGATTCTAGCAAAATTGTCGGAACCTAAGAATCTCCGCGGCTTCACAATAATGAAGGCTCCGCTCTCCTCAAAGATTAACATACCCGCAAGTTCGGAAGAAAACGCCTGCTTAACATCGTTGACGCCACGCTTTTTTCCAGAGGATGCAGCAGAAACTGCAGGAGCAGCGGCTGGTCCACTCACCGCTTTGAGGGACTTGGAAACTTCAGCGAGGTCCCCCGCGATTACATTCAGGACGTTAAGAAGTTCATCGACTTTTTGGGCTAACTCTTGAATGTTCACCTTTTCTTCACCCATCAACCCTAACCTCCACACAAGAATACGTTACCATAACTTACTCATTTGTTTTATCCTACCTTGTCAACATTTGGAGCATTCACTATTAAAGACAAAAAACTTTCCTGCGAATCGCAAAAAAGCTTCGTTCAGGACAGAAAAATCTTATTTCACTATCACCACGGGACATGAGGCGTTATCTACAACTCTAGAGCTGACACTCCCCAGAGCGGAGATTCTGCCACCTAACCCTCTGCTTCCCATAACAATAAGGTCAAAGTTACCACTTTCCGCTACCTCAACAATTTTTTCGGCAGGTTCTCCCTTTTCAAATCTCGTTGAAACTTTAAGCTTAGGTTTTTTATTTTGAGCTTCTCTCTGCGCTTTAGACAGCACTCCCCTGAAAGTGACAGCCAATGCTTTAGCACAATCTGCAATAGCCTCTGATTTAAGCACATAGATTGAGTGTGAAGGCAAAAAGACAGGTGGAACAACCGTAAGTAGCTCAAGCTCCGCTGAAGTTATCTCTGCCAATCCGAGCGCAAAGTTTAATGCATTATTGGCTGCCTTGGAACCGTCTAGCGCAACTAAAATTTTCTTAAGCAAACATTTTTCCTCCAAGATGTGAAACTGTTAAGGATAATAATAAAACTTCTTGAGTCCACTCCAGAGTCTTGCAAAGATGACTTGCAGCAGCGCCCCATCACGGCTATCATAGTTCCCCCGTTTGTGTCAATATTATAGGTTAAGCATCACTGCAACTTCTTTAAAGTATGCTCGTAATCTTGGCCTATTAGCTTCAGAGTATTCTTGGTTCAAGAATTCGTTGCAGATGCAACCTAAACGGGGTTTCCTTTTTATGGCACCCAGCTTTTCGTAGCATTTGTCAAAATTTTCGCAACACAAACAGAACGCTCTGTACATTTCGAATCCTACGGCGTTTCTAATTATTGACGCAGCCCATTTTGGGTATTGCAGAATGAATTCGTTAATTTCTGTGATGGAAATTTTCGGTTTGCAGTGGAGCTTTTTTAAATCCTCCATCCAACTCACAAATCTTTCCCCTGTTGTTTAACCAAATCTTAAAAGAAAAGGTTTATTGTCTCCCAGAGTCTCCGACTGGACACACAATTCTAGATACTTATTTTTTTAAGGTTAAATAAATGGGGAGAGGCAATATTTTGTAGACCAGAAATGTTGACGATTGACGGCAGCCAGAAGAGTGGCAGCGGAACAATATTACGGTTATCCATCGCCCTTGCAGGCATCCTAGAGAAGCCCATGCGCATTTATAATATCCGCCATAGGCGCAGACAACCGGGACTCCGCCCCCAGCACCTCGAATCAGTGTTGACGGCGGCGAAGCTCTGTAACGCTGAAACTGAGGGGGCAAAGCTTGGTTCTCGCGAACTGTGGTTCAAGCCAAAGGGTATCGTAAGCGGCGAGGTGAGGGCTGAGATAGGCACTGCGGGAAGCATATCCATGCTGCTTTTAACGGTTCTGCCCATCTGTGCCTGCGCTAAGGGCGACATCAAAGTTCATGTTGTTAATGGCGGCACGGACGTTCGTTACGCTCCTACGATTAATTACATTAAATATGTGCTTTTGCCTGTGCTGGAGCGGGTGGGTGTGAAGGCTTCTTTAACTGTCAAAAGGTTCGGGTATTATCCTAAGGGCATGGGCGAAGTCGTCTTGAACGTCAGTCATGGCTCTAAGCTCAGCGCCCTTTCCATAAAGGAGTTTGGTAGAATAGAGGAGATCGGAGGAGTTTCCGTCTGCACTTTCTTGGAGAAACAGAGGGTTGCAGAGCGGCAAGCTGAGGCAGCTACGAGCGTTCTTAGAAATCACGGTTACGACGCAGAGATTCGTGTAGTTAATGACCAGTCTAACCCTCTTCAGAAGGGCAGTTCTATAGTGTTATGGGCGAAAACAAGCAAAGGCGCCCTAGTTGGAGGAGACGCTATAGGAGAACTGGGGAAGCCCAGCGAGGCGGTGGGCAGAGAAGCGGCTGAAAATCTGTTAAAGGAAATTGAAGCCCATGCTACAGTGGACGTTCATCTTGCGGACATGCTTGTGCCCTACGTTGCACTGGCAGACGGCACCTCAACATATCTAACTCGAAAGGTAACAGACCACTTGGACACTAACATTTGGTTGATGGAGAAGATTCTGGGCGTAAAGTTCCAAATTAACAAAGGTGGGGACATATATAGAATTGAGAAGAATTAGCGATCATTTCTCACAGAAAGGAGGCTAGTTGATTAGTTTCAAATTAGAGGAGTAAAAAGATGGATAATGTCTGAGGAATTGAAGAAACAGGGGTGGGTTAAGCGGACTACCATTGGGGAGCCACGATTAAGCGAGATAGTTGACGAGTACAAATCGTTAGGCTTCGAAGTTCATCTGGAACCGGTAAATCTTGAGGAAATGGATGAAGAGTGCAGAAGATGCTACGGAAACGACGATGACAAATTCAAAACAGTTTACGTTAGAAAAAGACGTGGCTGATTTTTGCCGCTAGCATCGCCTAATATAGATTGGTTCCTCTAATCCACACTCTTTGCCATAAGATTTCAGAAGTCTAAGATACTCCATTCTGACTTCAGCTCTTTTTCTTCCCTTCAGGTGAAGAATTTCTTTTTCCAGTGATTCTATTTGAGATTTCAGTTCCTCTTTTCTATTTTCGTTGAGCAACTCATTTCTCCCCTCAGTAGAGGAAATTAAATCTTAATATACAATATACACTTAACGTCTAATAAACGTACCGACTTTTCAAACGCACTAACTGCGCCTAGAGCCAGTCCAATAACGGGAACACGTAACTAGAAAGAGCATGTCTACCTAACTTCGAAAGAAATCGCTAACTCTAACTGGAGAGGTAACCTGCAAGCAACAACCATTTAAACAAAAAACAAAATGGTTATAAGTCGCCTTTCTTGCTCAGCATTTATTGAGGACATTTTCTTGAGCTTATGGAAACTACGATTTTCCCTGATAGGAACTCTAGCACTCATTATCGGATTATCCACGCTTTTCTTCACAGTTATTATGGCTTTAGCCGGCGTCAGTCTCATGCTCTTGCCCTTCATAGTGGTCATCTTCAACATAATCCAGTGGCTCATAGCCCCCTACCTAATAGACTTCATGTACCAAGTGAAAGAAGTCAAGCCCCAAGAAGATCCCGCGTTGCACGGTATGGTAGAGCGACTCAGCAAGAAGAGCAGAATCAAAACCCCGAAACTCATGAAAGCCAAAATGGCAATACCTAACGCCTTCGCATACGGTTCACCACTCACAGGAAGCAAAGTTGCAGTAACAACCGGGCTTCTGGAAACCCTTGAAACCGAAGAAGTTGAAGCCGTAATAGGACACGAATTAGGTCACCTGAAACACAGGGACGTCCAAGTTATGATGTTCGTCTCCATACTGCCAGCAATTTTCTATTTCATAGGCTACTCCATGCTCCTCTCCTCCATGTTCAGCCGCAGAGACAGTAGAGACAGCGGAGGAGCCGCCATCATCGGTATCGCAAGCCTCCTCGTCTACTGGATACTCACTCTCTTTACACTCTACCTGAGCCGAATACGCGAATACTTTGCTGACCGACACAGCGCCTCCATCGTCGAGGATGGACCCCGCAAACTCTCTGAAGGACTAGCAAAGATAGTGAACTACACAAACGTAGTAAAAAGAAGCCGCCGCGACCGACGCGACACAGGTGGCTCCAACTCGTTTAAGGCT
>Ga0315548_1002907_pt1 | contig 13114 bp, 10 predicted proteins | sample SalMarSW160110MG_2_FD_202540 | JGI IMG/M metagenome (GOLD analysis project Ga0315548, IMG submission 202540) | Salt marsh sediment microbial communities from the Plum Island Ecosystem LTER, Massachusetts, United States - Salt Marsh Sediment SW1601-110 ... | reverse complement strand
GAGTCTGGATTGGCGTGCTCGACATGCCGAATTAATATGCACTTTGCCAACCGAGACAATCTCGGAGGTGCTCCAGAAACTGGCAACGTTGTTATCGGAATAAGAAAATGCATCGCACCTTGTTTTGCCGGTATTTTTAACAGGAGCAATAACCCACCGTGTCATTGCGAGCCACGGCTTGTCGGGGCGTGGCAATCTCTGAGATTGCGCAGATTGTCCCGAAGCATAATCGAGACCATCGCGCCTGCCTAAGCTTTTTGACGGAATGTTTCGTCCACGTCTCAACTTGATGCGCAATGTTTATACCAAGAGGATGTTATAATTATTATTACTTAGTATAAACACTAGATCTACCATTTTATGTAGCTTTAGCTAGCTGTTTATGTTAATACGAACAACTGGAGGAATAAAATGACTTATTGGAGAATGCAGCTTCATCCAGACAAACCCAGTGAGGCAGTAAAGCATTGCGTTGAAAGCCTTGCTGCCGGTTATATTGGTTTGGACTTTGCATACAACGTTGGCGATCTAATGAAGACAACTCAAGAAAAACTACCCGAATATGAACGAGACTACTGGGCATTCGCCCACGAAATGAAGGCTAACGATCTCGTTCTTATCATTGCTCACCATTTTCCCTTTGCTTTAGTTACTGTTTCTGGCAAGTATAACTATGTGCGGTCAGAAGATCCCAAGCTTGGGATTTGGTTTAGGCATTTCCGAAAGGTGAAAGATGTAAGATACTATGCGGATTTTGTAACTAATGCTAAATCCTGGCAACAAATAACTATGACTGATACTATTTCACCTTTGCGCGATCCTAACTCTCTATCCTTCAAGTTGATTGAAGAGTGGGTACACACAACCTAAACAGTTGATTGGTAAGTGTCATATATGTAAGGAGCAGGATGGAGGATTAGGATAATGAAGCACTGTTATAGCCTATTTTCAGGCGGATTTGACTCAACTCTAGCCACCTTAAAAGAAATTTCAGAAAATTCACCTCTTAAACTCACGCTAGTATTCTGCGACTATGGTCAGAAGTCGAGAGAAAAAGAAGCTGAAGCAGTAATTCAGTTGCTCCCTTACATCAAAGAATTCGCAAGGAACACGGATAAAAACACAGTAGTGGATGATCAAGTCAGAACAATCAAAATCGAGAGTCTATTTTCTTGGAGCCAGTCTTCCATTCTAGAAGGCAGATCAAAGAGAGGAGATACAGGTCTAGAGAATCGTAATTTGATATTACTAGCCTGCCTTTCTTCGATCATAATGGCAGACAGGAAAAAATCACGAAGTAATGAACGTGTCTACATAATTACTGGGTTTACGAACACTTATTACGATACTTCGCTACTCTTTCGGGATGCTATCAATGCTTTCTTTCGGGCCACAAGACAGAAGATCGAAGTTAAGACACCTCTAATACCAGAGGGTCATCAAGAAAAGATTGAGGTGGATGAACTTATAAGAATAGCGAAATCGCTGAATGTATTGCCATTGCTTGATAAAGTAACTTGGAGTTGTTATTTCCCTAAGAATGGCAATAGTTGTAATACTTGTGACCCGTGCGAGAAGCGCAGACGAATTTCAAAAGCACTAATGTAACATTATTTAGAATTAAAGGCCTGAGACTGTACTAGCCGATGGTACAGGAGGGAGATATGAATAAATGGCTTGTTGTACATGATTTGGAATCCTTCAGCGAAAACTCAAGGATGATTGGTTTTGTTGGAAAGAGAAATTTGGATGGTTCTCCTACACTAGACAGCCGCGGAAATCCCTTACCTGCTGATCCAAAGGTGCTTGAACTTAAACCTGGCGATGTGGTGGTCTATTATTGTCGCGGTGACTCAGTTATCAAGGGGTTATACGAAGTTGTACAGGCTTGTTACGGGAAGGAAACCAAGTGGCCAGAATCCCCATTTCAATTTGAAATCAAACCAGTTAAAGAACTCGATGAACCTTATGACTTCAAACCGCTGGTTGGGTCCCTCGATTTGTTTAAGGATGTTCCTGATCCACGGCGATGGGGGTTAAAATTACGTGGTATATATAACGCTATCAAGCCGCTTACTGAAAAGGATTACAATACGATCAAGGATGCGTTGACTGCTGCAGAGCAGATAAGCACAGCGGAAGAGGATAGGAGTGGACTGGCAGGGTATAGGAAGCATTTACGTATACAGCACCAAATTGCGGAGGTGGGCATAAAAAGAGGATTGAGTGTCTATGTGGCGATAAACGATAAGGGGAAGCTGAAGGAAAATCTGAAAGAAATTCTAGATGACATACCTAAATTCCATACTGATAAAATTCTAGACATAGCAAAGAGAATAGACGTGCTTTTCTTCGACAAGAAACGTAGCATACTAACTCACGCATTTGAAGTTGAAAATACTCCTATCATATATTCGGGCTTGCTGCGCCTCAATGATATAGCAGAAAGCTATCCTGCTGATAAAGTCCAATTTATCATAGTTTCCGATGAAGCAAACAACGAAAAGTTCGACAATGAACTGGTACGACCTTCCTTCTCCTTATTACGAGAACACAATTGCAGATTCGTGACTTATAAAGAGGTCGAAGAAGAGTGGAAGCAACTTCAAAATAAGAAGCCACCACCATTCTAACCTCTAGCCTAGCGATGTTTTATTTACATTGGTGCTGAACTAACTGACGAAATGTGCAACCGACACGCCCTATTATACGGGGCACTATGAAATGGTTACTGGCACTCGTATGAGCAGGTGTTATAATTGATTGTGAAGACGGATTAAGGGGAGTAAGGCCAAATGCCCACACTGAAGTGGATCGGGAAAGATAAGGTAATTAACTATCACAATGAAATTCCCTTTCGCTTACTAAAAGAAAATAGAAACCTCTCTGTGAATAGTGATGATACCGAAAATCTACTAATAAAGGGTGATAATCTGGAAGCCTTAAAAGCCCTTTTGCCCTATTACTACAACAAGATTAGGGCCATCTACATTGACCCACCTTACAACACGGGAAATGAAAACTGGATATACAATGATAATGTGAATTCTCCTGAAATAAAGAAATGGCTTGGCAAGGTGGTCGGTGGCGAGGCAGAAGACTTGAGCCGTCACGACAAATGGCTCTGCATGATGTACCCAAGGTTAAGATTATTAAGTGAGCTTCTAAGTGCAGCTGGAGCAATTTTCATAAGTATTGATGATAATGAGGTACATAGCCTAAGAATGCTGATGGATGAGGTATTTGGGAGGAAGAATTTTTTGGGAATTATCACATGGCAAGGGATGGACACTATTAAGAATGACGCACGATACTTTTCCTCTAATACCGAATATATTATTGCTTATGCGAAATCTATTGATAATGTGAAGATAAAAGGAATTAGAAAAGGAGAAAAACAAAGAGGTGTTTATAAAAACTATGACAATGACCCTCGAGGGCCGTATCTTTTGACGCCGCTTCATGCGAAAAGTGGTAGCGAAGCAGGCGTGTATGAGTTTACTTTCCCAAATGGGCAAGTTTGGCGTGCACCAAAAGGCACTTATCCGCGTTTTTCAAAGGAAACATTGACGCAGCTTATAAGAGATGGACGAATTTATCTTGACCGGGAAGGTAAAAAGGTCCCACAAAAGAAAACATACTTGAGTGAAGTAAGTGAACGGATGCGTCCTTGGACATTCTGGAAATACGAGGATTTTGGAAGCACGCGGCAGGCAAACGCAGAATTGAGAAAAATTCTCGGCAGAGGCGAGTTTCAGAATCCCAAACCTTCAAAATTAGTTAGACAAATAATTGACCTAGTGGCTGACGATAATTCTATTATTATAGACTCCTTCGCTGGCTCAGGCACTACAGGACACGCAGTTTTAGCCCTAAATCAGGAAGACGGCGGTAGCAGGAAGTTCATTCTTGTGGAAATGGAAAATGATATTGCAGAGACTATTACCGCCGAAAGATTAAGAGGAGTAATCCAGGGTTATTCCTACAAACAGAGCAGTGGTGAGGAAGTAAAGGGAGAAGGGCTCGGCGGTGGATTCAAGTTTTTGGAATTAGGCAAGCCGTTATTTGACAAGCATAAACAGATAATCGGCGAACCCTCTTATGAAGACTTGGCTGGATATATCTACTTCACCGAAACCCATGGCACCATAGACTGGGGGAAAGCTAATAGAGATGATTGGTATGTGGGAGAGAATGGTGGGGTCCACTACTTTATAATTTATGGGGGGAAAAACGAGCTTGGCGAGGAGTTTTTGGAAATCGCCAAGCACTATCATGGGAAGAAGGTTGTTTATGCTGACGCAGTAATGATAGATGACGATGAACTGGAGAGATTTGATATTATATTCAAGCAAATCCCTTACGAGATAAAAACTTTTTAAGGCTCTTGGTGAGACAAAATGCTTACCCTGAAGAGATACCAACAAGAAGTGATAACTAAACTCGAGAACTACCTTGAGACAATTCGGGAGTTTCCCCGCCATGGAGCTAACCGGGCATTTATGGAAATTACTGGTCAGCCCTATCACACCATTGAGGGCTTAGACGAGGTACCTTACATCTGCTTTAAGGTTCCGACCGGGGGTGGGAAAACCCTGATTGCTACGCATGCCGTAGACTGCATATATCGTCTGTATCTGACTCACAAGGGCAAAACTGGAATTGTAATTTGGTTCACCCCATCGGATGCAATACGAAGTCAGACACTAAAAAAGCTGAGAGACCGCAATCATCCGTATAGGGAGGTGCTGGATGCTGCCTTCGCCAATTACGTGAAGGTGTTTGATTCTGAAGAAGCATTGAGAATTACCAAGAATGACCTAGACAACTACCTATGCGTGCTGGTTGAGACACTACAGGCTTTTCGGCGTGAGAATACGGAGAGTTTGCGTAACTATAGGACAAATGGTCAGCTTATGACCCACTTCGAGAATGTGAACGCTAAGTACCTCGGTATATTGGACAAGTATGAAGGTACTGCCAAGCCGGTAGAATCGCTGACCAATGTTATCAAGATGAATGAACCCCTGATTGTGCTAGATGAGGGACACAATGTCAAAACTGAACTATCTTACGATATGCTACGTGAGCTAAATCCGTCCTTCATTATGGAGTATACCGCCACTCCTTTGAAAGACAGCAATGTGCTCATAAGTATTGGGGCAGATAAACTAAAGGCGGAGCATATGGTGAAGATTCCTATCTATGTGGCTCCCTATCTAAACTCCTGGAAAATAGCCTTAGATGCTGCAATAGGCAAATGCGCCGAACTAGAAGAACTTGCAAAGCTTGAACAGCAAGAGACAGGTGAATATATCCGCCCCATTATGCTAATTCAGACACAAAACAAAAGCAAACACTACGATACTATAACCATTGATGCCGTCAGAGATTTCCTGTTAACTGAAAAGAATATTCCCAAAGATTACGTCGCTATTCGGGATGCCGAACATCACGAGATAGATAATGTAGATTTATTGGACACAGATTGCGGAATACGATATATACTCACGGTCAAAGCACTTGGTGAGGGGTGGGATTGTCCTTTTGCCTCTATCCTCACATCGGTTGCACATAAGCGTTCAACTCTCGATGTAGCGCAAATATTGGGAAGAATTCTCCGTCTGCCAAATGCCGAAGAGAAAACACATAACGAACTGAACGTATCGTATGTTTTTACCTCATCCTCTGATACTGAAAAGACCCTGGAGAGCGTAGTAAGAGCCTTGCAAGGTTACGGTTATGATGAGTATGCGTTGCGAAGGGCAGGTAGCAAAGGCAAACCAGAGAAGACCTATTTCGATAAGGTCGTTGATGATAAGGACGTAATTATTCCGCTGCTTGCCTTAAAACAAGACGATGATTCATACAAACCATTAACATATCGTCCTGACCTCGTCAGAGGGTTTTCGTTAATGGGTGAAGGTTATAAAGCGGAAATCAACTTAGATGCTATGATAACGAAGATTTACGAGGTTGATATCCGGCTGGAAGAAGACAAGACAAAAGTGGAAGCAACTTTAATCAAAGAAACTTCTGCGCAAGTATACCTTACCCCGTTTCCAGATCCCAAAAAAGATTTGATAGATGAGGTGTCTAGAAACATCCAGTTTCCCAATATTAGCGTTAAGGACATCACTAAATATGTAGCACACATAGTGAATTGGTTATTGGACAGTCAAAAAGTAACACTCGAGCAACTGTTCTATCATAGATACAAGTTGGCTCTGGAGATAAAGAATAGGATTCAGGAACTTCTTGATGGCTATACCAAAACCCGTTTTGAAACCCTCAGAAATGAGAAAAAACTGAGGACATGTCCCGGCTTTACCCCTTCTCCTACAGCAGAAATCTTTCTCCATGAAGATACAGAATATGATAAGCATTTTTATGAAAGAGCCTATTTAATGAACTCAGAGGAAAGGATTGTCGCCAGTAAGATAGACTCTCTGGATAATGTCCGCTGGTGGCTTCGCAATATAGAGCGTAGTGGATTTTATTTGCAAGGCTATCACAAGGGACGCTTCTTTCCTGATTTTGTCATCAAAACCAAGAGGAATAACTACTTCATAATAGAGTATAAGGGTGAATACCTACTAGATACTGCTGATACCAGGGATAAGGAAGAAATCGGTGAGATATGGCAGGATTTGGCGCCAGAAAATTACTTTTTCAGGCTCATTGGTAAGGATAAAATCAACGAGGTCATTGATTTTATTAGGAACAAGTAACCACCTTGGAGCAGAATTCCAGTGACACCATGCCAATCAGGCCTGCTACAAATCGGGTATTATGTCCCCAGAATACGATACTCGAAAAATAGTAATTGACTGCGCTCACTAGTTGGCCTATTATGGATAGTGTTGAGCGCTAATGAGAGCAATATTTTTAATTTGCTGTATTCTTGCTCGGTTTATTGTATGCCCCAGAGGCTACATTAGAGATTTCTGTAACTGAAGTAGATAACGGGGTTATGATCCAGAATGTGGGTAACGTTGATTGCCTTGTCTTTGTCAGTTCACCTGAGAGTGAGCAACAGTTTGAACTGGCTGTCGGCGAAAGTGTAACGGTTACTGATATATCACAGCCCATTGAGGTTTCCGCGGTGAGCTCGACGGCTAGCTAAGCTAGGTGGATTTGGAGAGGAAAACGGTTATTTTTAGCCCAGCAGTCTGGTATTGCACCTGAAGGCTTTTGGTTAGATAGGTGACGCATTCCAACAGCGGTCGCTATCGGGGATCAGGTGGCTAAGAGATATGTTCTCTTCCTATTCTGAGCCTAATAGTAGCGATATAATGTACCTAGAATGCACTCATTGTTCCTTGGTGCTGGTTTCTCGAAGTGGGCAATGAACTTGCCCCTCGTGAATGAGCTTTTTGACTTCAATGTGAGTACTTTCAACCAGACTGACGAAAGCCGCATTGAAGCTGCTAAGTTGCTTAAGTTCCACTGGGATAAGCGGCACCCTGGCGGCAATAATGAGCAGTTCATTGCCTATGCCATTGGATTACCTGATAGACAGCGTAGTTCTATTTTTTGGTATGTGGCAAGAAGGCTTGCAGAGCCATTTATTTGGAAGGAATTTCACGCTCAGCGTTGGAGAAGACATGTCTTAAATATAGATGAACATCGCAAATTTCGTGTAGAGGGCCTATTACGAGCAAGTGCCTTTCTTGGGGGATTTGCGGGATTATCGACTGCGGGAGTAATTACCACGAACTACGATATGGTTGTGGAATATGCTCTGGGGACAAAAGGTTTCAATTACGGGGCTATTAATCAAGGCCTGATAGGTAGAGGCCCATATCCGGTTTCAAGTTGGCGAAATCCAGTTAAGCTAACCGGAAAAACCAAGTTTGCAAAAATACACGGCAGTATTTCTTGGGATGAAGAAGGGCGTTATACCGATGGTCGGCGAGGTATCACAGGCAACGCATTGATAGTTGCCCCGACCTCTAGAAAACATATTCCAGAGACGTTAAGATATACATGGCGTTTGGCTGGGCAGATCTTAGAACAATCTGAGAGATTGTTGGTTTTTGGCTTCGCATTCAACCCATATGATCAGCTTGTGCTAGAACTCTTGCGGGCAAAAGGAAAGAACGTACGGTCCGTTTTGTTGGTGGACATAGAGCCGAATCTGAGCGCAGCAAGAAGGTTGTGGCCAGAAGCGTGTGTTACGCATTGCTTACCACCACCTGAGGGTGAAAATCAGCTCCGTAACTGGAAAGCTGCATTGTAGCTTGAATTCCAGGGACACCCTACCAATCAGGCCTACTACAAATCAGGTATTGTGCCCCCAGAATACCTGAGATTGATAGCCTTGTAAAAAGTATTCTGGCATAATATAGCAAGAAGATAAGAGGAGGTGGATAATGCCAACTGGTATAAGGCCACGTGTAAACGAGGCAAGAGAATTTCTCGAAATTGCAAAGGACTTCAAGGACCCTAAGGAAATAATCAGAGAGGCTTTAAGCAATTCCTGGGATGCAGGAGCTTCAAAAGTCACCTTGAGATTTGACTTAGTGCAAATACCTGGGACATACCGCAAGAAAATAGTAGTTTTAATCACCGATGACGGCGAAGGAATGAGCAGTATCAAGAGAGGCGCAGCCAATACAAGCGAGATTGAGGATTTTTTTAATTTGGGTGACTCCAATAAACCTTACGGGTCTATTGGGACGAAGGGCCACGGCACAAAAATATATTATAAAAGTAGTGGGATAGTTGTTGATACTTGGAAAAACGGAAAGCATGTTCATGCTGAGAGTGAGGTACCCCCCTGGCAGACTTTAGGGAAGGGTATTGTTCCAACGTACAAATATGATGAGGACGTAGCTGACGGAAAGGGCACAAGCATAGTTGTAGACGGATTCGAAGGTAAACAATCTGAATTCAAATTTGATTCGCTTGAGACCTTGGTTCAATACATTTTGTGGTACACAGTTGTAGGTTCTTTCGGACAGTATTTCGGCAGTCCCAAAAAGATGGACGTTGAGCTAAAGCCAGCTAACTCTCCAATACCAGCACCCATACCCATTCCTTTTGGCTTCAAATTCCCAAATGAAGATACAGACCTCTCGAAAGGAAGTAGTAAATACTGCAAGATATTTGGGCCAAAAACTATTGAGTGTGGACAAACAAAAGAGGAAACACCTGTAATCATAAATGTAATTGGAGCTATATTAGGAGAGGATAACAGGGAATCGATACCTCATACTTATGAGATGATGGGGCTCTGGTTGTGTAAGGATTTTATCAGGGTAGAGAGAAATAACTTGGTAATGGAAGATGTATTTAAGGGGCAATATTGGTATCGAAATATGCTGATATTTGCTAACTGCCAGCAATTTGATTTAACAGCAAATAGAAATAATATCAGAACTGACCAGGAAGAATATTACTTAGCTATTAAAGGCATTAGACAGTTTATTGAAGAGCTTAAGAATAATCCAGATAGCATTTCTTACTTTAAGACAAAGCAGGAAGAAGACCTACTGAAGCATTTTAAGGCCCAGCAAGATAAGAAAGCGAAAGACAAAGAAGCCAAAAAGAATGAGTTAGAAAAGAGACTAAATGAGTATAGAGGAAGGCCAGACCTTAATGTGCCCAATATAGCTGCCGCCCCCGTTAAAGAACCAAGAAGTGAAGCTGAAACTGCTCTACTTCTTCAAGCTATGATTTCATCCAAGCATCCAGGTATTGACTTTAGAATCGGTGAATATAAGACTTCTATAGGAACGGATTTAATAGTCGAGTGTGCAAGCAAAGGGATACCGTCACTTGCTTGGGCAGAGATTGTTGCTACACTTGAAAACCTATTTGGATGGCAGCACCCACCGGAGGGAATCCATAAAGTTATTTGTTGGGACTTGGGTAAGGTTCAAGAAAAACAGTCTTTTACCAGCGGAGAGCAAGCGAAGCTGACGAAAAAAGGGCAAGGTCGTTATCATCTAGATATCGGGACAGACACAATCGAAGTATATGTCCTGCGTGAAATACTTCAAGGATGATGACAGCGATTTTTCAGGCACTGGGGAATTCCAGGGACACCATGCCAATCAGGCCTACTACAAATCAGGTATCATACCCCCAGAATAACAAAAATAAATATCCCGTGAAATCTTTAGTTTAGTAATTTCTAAGATATTCATCTAAACATTCGTTTAATTTTTCGTAATTGAAGGTATATCCGTCTTCTGTTACCTCTAACCCCTTGTTTCTCGCCCATTTGATATGTGGCACACTAATATTCCAACAAGGACCCAAACCCGAGAGAGCTTACCTAAAATGCAAGCGTAGACCTCCCTCGGTAAACTGCTTATTGCAGGCTGGGCATTTTACTTTTTTGAACCATTCTTCCTCCATCAGTCCGATTCGACCAAATAAAAATCATGTCTAAGTTCCATTATAGAACTATTCGCAATTCTCTTACCATTTGATATATGTTTAATGTCAAAATACCAAATTGAGCGGCGATGTCTGGGATTTTAGGCTTGTTAGAACTGGGAGCAGGCACTTCAAAGGTTACTACCCTACCACCATATGCGATTGCATGTGCGATTAGCCATGGATCTGCCCCATTGAGGAAGGCAGAAGCCTGAAATTGGGGATAATTCTGATTCACGTATGTTGCTATTTGACGAAATATCGTCTGTACTATTGCATCAGGTTCAATGAAATGACCATTTTCTTTCTGTTGTCTAGCCCAAATCAATAAGTCATCTTCGTCACCATTTTCAAGTTCACTGAAAACCATAATAGAACTTGATAGTATTCCTTCATTCATCTTCTGTTCGATAAATAGCCAGAAGCTCGGGGCGATGTCAAAACCATAGGGGCCATTCTTTATCTGGATTAAACTGTCTGCATCAAGCCAATAATTAGGCATTGGCAGCTCCACCAAGGATTTCCCGCTGAATTGAGGGTATTGATTTTATCTTAACATTGAGCAAACTAGCGGCTTCCTTTTGGGATACCCTCCCCTCAGCACAGGCAACAAGTAAAGTTGTTGTAAGAGTGCTACTGTTACGTGTTAATAGATTTCTGTAAAAACTCCCTCCCGAGACCCCTGAACTCTTACGGTGTTCAGCGACTAAGCTTTGGTAATATTCATAGTATTCAGCCTCGGAAAGCTTGTCATTATCGAATGCTCTTCGTAGAATGACGAACCTACTTATTCGATATCTTTGTGCAAGTGCTTCTATGTTATCTTGTTTTTCTTTTCGGGCATCCCAGAAATACAAAAATTCATCAGCTGGCAGCAGTGTTTCAGCAGCTACTTGGTTCGCAACTCTTTCAATGATGTTTTGTGGAGCAGATAACTGATTTAAATAATCAGGATTGGAAATTCCAGTCTGCCCCATCCATAAATGAGCCAATTCATGTGCAAGTGTGAATATTTGTGCTGTTTTTGCATCTTTCCCATTAATAAATATTAATGGAGCTAAGGTATCACTTATTACAAATCCCCTAAATTCTTCAACATCTAGCGGTCGGTGTGTATTGTTTCCTACAATACCGCTCCGGAGTACTAATACTCCAATTCTCTCAGACCTGCGAATAAACTCCTGTAGGAATTGTTCCCAACTATGAGACTCCTCCCGCATACTATCATCAATCTGAAGAGTATTTCTAATATCATTTGCTATCTGCTTGTGTTCAGCTTCTTGAGTGAAACGTCCAATAAATTCGAGACGCTCTGCTTCTATACTTTCCTGATACTCTCGATACCATTGCTGTTTCCTGAGTGTATCACTTAAAACGTCTAAGAAATCTGGGCTCGGGGGGTATTCTGGTGCGCCAGCAACGGTTCGGAAATCTGGTAACGGTAATTTTTCCTCCGGCGGAGTAGGAAGAAATAAATATCCAAAAGGAATGTATAATTTTTCAGCTATGCTTATTGCTTGTTTGAAAGTTGGGACTTTGATGCCATGCTCCCAATTTTGTAGCTTATCAGCAGTTACACTAAGCTTTTCCGCCGCTTCGTTTAATGGAAGCCTTCTCCTTTCACGAGCCCATGTTATTAACCGTGGTGTAACTAAAGCCTCTGTCATTACCCTTTTCCTGTAATCCACCGGGATAATTTACAAATATATTCCAGTATTCTAACCTTTCGATTACCCCATATTATATCTGTAATTATATGGGTGTCAAAATATCATTTCTTGGCTTTTCCGCTGTCTATTTCCCCACAGAAACTAGGTTTTGAGCACCTAAAACACGGTTTTCCCGAGAATTCCAGGGACACCATACCAATCAGGCCTACAGTGCTTCAGGTGTCAGGTCAGTTAATGCTGGGAGCATCACTCTTCAGAAAACTCAGCACTTCCCGGTTGAATGCGTTTTTCATCTCGAAGGAAAAATAATGAGAACCACCCTCAACTTTGACTAGCTTAGCGTTGGGTATTTTGCCGGCTATCACCTCGGAAGAAACGGGCTTGATGATTCTATCTCCGGTTCCCACGATAACCAGGGTGGGGGCCGTGATCGATGATAGCCTCTCCAGCGTATCGTGTTTCAGGCAAGCTTCACTCTGTCCGGCAATTCCCACCCCGCCTGAAACCCCCCTGAACCTGGTCTGGACTCTGGCGAGGAGGCCAAAGGTGAATCTGTAAAGCGGCTTGTTAAAAGCCAGGCCGACCATAGCGCCGACTTTCTTCTCCGGGGTTAGCTGCAAAAATTTAGCCTGCTCCAGAGTATCTCCGCTCGTTTCATCCTGTCGGGCATAGGTAGAGGCCAGTACCAGCTTCATGACCCTCTGCGGATAGTTGATAGCCAGCTCCTGGGCAATCATGCCACCCATGGAAACGCCCATAATATGGGCTTTCTCAATCCCTAAAAGGTCCATAAGCTTTACTGTATCGTCGGCCATCATCCTGGTGGAATAAGGGCCCGGCGGTTTGTCCGACTTGCCGGCCCCCCGATTATCAAAGGTAATTACCCGGTAATACTTCTTAAAAAAACGTATCTGGGGCATCAAGCCACTCCGGCCGGCGGTAAATCCCATTATCATCACCAGGGGTTCACCCTGTCCTTCTACCTGATAGCTGATGTTAATACCATTAAGCCTGGCCAGCGGCATTATGCGAGCCCTTCCCTCTCTTGTTTTGCT
>Ga0315548_1002899_pt1 | contig 13136 bp, 13 predicted proteins | sample SalMarSW160110MG_2_FD_202540 | JGI IMG/M metagenome (GOLD analysis project Ga0315548, IMG submission 202540) | Salt marsh sediment microbial communities from the Plum Island Ecosystem LTER, Massachusetts, United States - Salt Marsh Sediment SW1601-110 ... | reverse complement strand
TACCCTCTTTCCTGTTTTCTATTTCCTATCTCCTCTTTCCTCTTTCCTCTTTCCTCTCTCCGCCTTGCGCCTGTCTTTACATCACCTTCAACATACTCAACCAGCCGGGCTGTTCATCCATAGTTTTTTGGATCGCCGTTTCCGAGCCCAAGACCTTTACTAAGCCCTCATTCCTTACATAATCCAGCACATCGGCAAATGCCCTGAAGTCCTCCGCCTTGGTGCCCAGGATCTCCTCACGGATGCGCTGCAGGTCCTCATCCGTCACGCCTGAAAGCTCCCTGACCATGGAGGTGAACCCTTTTGCGTCCGGGAGTTGATAGGCATCCATATCCCCTATGCCCCCTATTATCCCCTTGGTAAGTTCATCATCGCTTAGTCCAATATCCCTTAAAAACCTTTCGGACTGATCAAACACATCAATAGTCTGGAGAATATTGGGATCCCGATATGATACAAAGGTTAAAGTACCTGAAAGGCGGTCAAAGAGGCAGAAGGCCCCGTAGGCCCCGCCCTGCACGCGCACACGTTCCCAGAGCCAGGAATTACGCAGAAACCTGCATATCACATGTGATGAGCCGTGGAAACGATAACCGGCCTTATAAAGATTCGCCCCCTTGCCCACGTAATTGACCTGTGCAGGCATGGTCATCCCCTCGAATCGCGGGGCCTCGTGCCTGGACCATTCCGCGGGTGTCACCTCAGAGGACGGTATCCCGTCAAGGAATTCGGTTAGCCGGGGCCGAAAAACCGACCAGCCGTCCATATCCATCGTAGCGTTAACAACCATCGTGTGCCTGTTAACCAGTATATCATATATGGCCTGAAGATCCCCGAGGACCGCTTGCCAGTCATCCTCAACGGCCTTGGCGAGATTGCGGAGGAAAAACAGGTAATTCAACCCGAACATCTGTTCAGAGGCCCAGTCCGCCTCACTGAAATGGGACCTCAGGCGCAGATTGACTATCTGATGTCCCCCAGGCACAAGACTATATTCCTCACCCGCCTTCGCCTCCAGGACCATTTGCCTGAAACGTTCCCGGTTGTCCAGCTGGACATTCAACACAATCTCTCTCAGCAGATCCAGGAGATCTGCGGTCTGCGCAGGAAGCATGACCTTCCCCCTCAGGAACAGCCAGACCGAGGTGGCATCTTTACCCTTGACAACAGAGGAATAAAACGCGGTCCGGATTCCTCCTGTCTTCCTGCTTATGCGCTGTGAAATAGTAACGTAATCCTCCTGTTCCGTTCCCATCTCCAGAAAGACATCTCCGAACAGCCTCACATAAGGGAGATATCTCTGAGGGAGGAAATGCAGGTCAAAGCCGATATCCAGGTAGGCTATGTTATTTGTAAATATATCATGGTACAGGACCCTTGCCCCCCCTTCTTCCGTTGATTCCAGAGGTATGATCTTGTTCATCCTGTCAAGGTCTCTCAGCTTCAGCATGGGAATGCTAGCCAAGGCCTCCGGGGAATCCGGGGTTTCCTGGAGTTTTTTCAGTTCCTCCATGTCTTTGATGACAGCCTCAACTTCCTCCCTGCTCATTTCCCCTTTAGTCTTTTTTAACCTGTTCTCCTCCGCATCTTTCTCCTTTTTATCCATACCAGGATCAGGCCTCAGGACAAGGCGCGTCCGGTGGGAATTTTTAAGGAGGAGGTCCTTTATAAGCCCCTCGAAGAACCTCTTTTCAGAATCAATAGCTGATTTCATGGCCTTCAAAGGGGTTTCAAAGGCGACCAGGTCCAGGGGATCGCCGTCATATAACCATGTAGTCAACGCCCTCAGCATAAGCGCCAGGCCCCTGGGAAGACCCCCCGTGTTATTTTCGCGCAGGCCGAACTCAATGGTGTTCACCGCCGCCTCGATATCCTGGGGGTCTATACCGTTGTCAACAAGACCTGTGAGTGTCCCTATGATAAGCTCCTGGACCCGGTCCGCGTTATCAAGGGCAATACCCTTCAGTCCCGTGGAAAAATACATCTGGCTTGTCTCATTTCCAAGGCCTGTGCCCGCCAGATCCTCTCCCAGCCCGGATTCTATAAGTGCCCTCCTGAGAGGCGAGCCAGGCATACCCAGCAGTATATATTCCAGAAAATGCATGGCCACATTTAATTCACGGTTGGTGCTTTCCCCAAGCATCCAGTTAAGAGTAATCATGCCCTTTGAATCACTTCCCTCTGCCTCCCCTGCCGGAAAGCACCGGATTATCCGTCTTGGATGTTTAAAAGTCTGCTGGGGGGAGATCATGGAATCCACATCCATCCTTTCAAACCCCTTCAGATATCCGTTCGCTACATATAGCCGTTTCTCCGGATCATCATCCCCGTAAAAGTATATCCTGGAATTGGAGGGGTGATAGTATCTCTGGTGAAAATCCTTGAACTGCTCGAACGTGAGGTCGGGGATTTGTTTGGGGTCACCGCCGGAGTCGAAACTATAGGCATTGTCGGGGAACAACGATCTGAATGAATATTCGGTTATAAGGGCCTCGGGAGAGGAATACACCCCCTTCATCTCGTTGAATACCACTCCCTTGTACCTAAGGGCGCCATCCGGGTTTTCCAGCTCATAATGCCAGCCCTCCTGTTGAAAGATAAAAGGGCTAAGCCGGGGATAAAAGACCGCGTCCAGATATACGTCAATAAGATTGTAAAAATCCTGCAGGTTCTGGCTGGCCACAGGGTAACAGGTCTTGTCCGGGTATGTCATGGCATTAAGAAAGGTCTTAAGAGATCCTTTGAGTAACTCCACAAAGGGCTCCTTGACCGGGTATTTCCGGGACCCGCAGAGAACGGAGTGTTCCAGGATATGGGGCAGACCGGTGGAGTCAAAGGGCGGCGTGCGAAATGTAATGCCGAACACCTTGTTCTCGTCATCGTTTGCCAGGGACAACAGCTCGGCCCCGGTCTTGACATGTTCATACAGAAAGGCCCTTGTCTTCAGTTCGGGGATATCCTGCTCCCTTGTCAATCTAAAACCATGGATATCGGTCATTAACTCCTCCGTTCAAATAATAGAAAATAGGAAAGAGGATAGAGAATAGAGTTCCTCTTTACTCTCTTCTCTTTCCTCTTTTCTCTTTCCTGTTTCACGCTATGCGCTTTGCTCCATGCACCTATCTTCTGACTCCCGCCTCCTGACTTTCTTATCCTCTTATCTTCCTATCCTCTCATCCTCCTTGTGCCCTGCTCCCTGCGCTATGCGCTTTGCTCCATGCACCTGAAGCCTCGAATCCTTGAAGCCTATCCTCTCTTTCCTCTTTCCTCTTTCCTCTTTCCTCTTTTCTCTTTCCTCTTTTCTCTTTCCCCTCTGGCACCTAACGATCCCAACGCTCCTAACGATCTTAAAAAGTTACTTATTTGCAGAGATATGTCCCTTTAATGGAGGGTATTTATGATAGTAAATGTTCCCAGGACTATGGTCAAGACCGCGATGGATAATTTTAACTTTTTCTCGTTGATTATCTTAACGCTCTTGGCTGAGAAAGGGACCGACAAGATTGCACCTGCCATAATAAAAGGGGTCAATTGCAGATCTAAGGTGTTTTGGGAAAGTAACAGATAACAAGTAATACCTACGGCACAGGTCAAGCCTTCCGCCAAAGAAGTTATCCCCACCGCACTTTTTCCCTCTATGCCCGAAAGGATCTGGCCGCTTGTAACCACCGGGCCGTAGCCACCGCCGCTTATACCCTTGTTAAAAGAGGCTAACAGCCCAAGGCCTATAATCTTCTTCCATGAAAAATCAATATTCTTATTGAGACATACAAGGATAACAATCCCCATGGCCAAAACCAGAATGCCGATATAGAGTTTTATCCAGAATTTGGGCAGATGGACCGCCAGGAAAACAGCCAGCACGGTACCTACCACGCTGCACAAGGCCAAAAGCAGGGCCACTTTCAAATGCTTGGGGACATCCTGCTTAAAGGCTTCGATATGGCCCAGCTCTCCCAGTCTCTTGTTAATCACCAAAAGGTTCAAAGTCTTTGGCTTGAGATCAACGTTGCCCTCACGATGATGCAGGAATCCGGCCAGTAAACCGCTGAATAACTCCGATATTAGAACTACAGGTACAATCTGTAACGGGCTGTAGCCCATTATCAGGAGTAAAGGCGTCATAGTTGTGCCGTAGCCCATACCTAGGGTGGAATCGACATATTCACATATAAACGCAAGTATTACCAAACCAACAATAAGTCCCAAGGATAATTCAAACATTATTCAGCACTCCATATCAACAAGTCTGGTTCATCCGGTTAATGAGTACGCTAGTTAATGATATCTAAATATTTTGCGCTATATGGCCCATGGGGTTCTCTTTTAAGCGGCGAACTCGTTTATGTGCTATGATCGTGCACAAAACTAGACGAGGCGGGCGAGTAGCCTTTTCCAGAGTTGGCCGGACTCGAGAATCTTCCATTATCTCATAAGTATTCCGCCCGCCTGGGTGGCACCTTACGTAATTAGCATGCTGTTAATGTTTTCGCCGCGCAAAAGAGAGCCCTATGGGCCATTAAGGTACCTATAATAAGGTTTAATCTTTTGGTTCTTTACGTACTCACTAACCGGATGAGTCACAAGCTTACCCGGATGGATCACACTAAGTCTGAAATCTTCAATTGTTCTACTTTATCCGAGATATAATCTCTGATCTCTTTAAAAACCCCCATTAATTTCTTCTCTTTTTCTACGGGCGTGTGCTCGAAAAAGTATTTGCTGGCCACTGAAGTGGGGGCTAAAGCCCCGTCCATTAACCTTATTATCTCAGCCAGGCTTATCTTTTCAGCAGGCGTCGCTAATCTATAACCGCCTCCGGCACCTGTTTTGGTCTTGATGTATCGCGCCTGTTTCAAAAAGGTCATTATCTGCTCCAGATATTTCTTTGAAATATTGTATTGCCTGCAGATATCTTCCATCTTGACAAAACCGTCCTCTTCATTTCGGGCTATATAGATAAGTGCCAGAAGCGAATATTCGCTTTTTGTGGTTAATTTCATTGAATCATATCCTATATTTTGTCTATAGATTTAATAGACAATATAAAAAGACCTGTCAAGCAAATAATAGAAAATAGAAAAGAGGATAGAGAATACGGGACCTCTTTCCTCTTTCCTCTTTCCTCTTTCCTATCTTCTCTTTCCTGTTTCCTCTTTTCTCTATTCTTTGATCTCCTCCGCATTTGCCTTGAACCTTGAGGGCATGAGATCCTTTGCAAGGCTGAACAGGTCCTGCCAGTGGGCTACGGTAATGCCCACGTCCCTTGTCCACGGAGATATCCCGTAATTCAGCACCCGGGTGGAATCATGATCCAGGAACATACGCATGGGCAGGCTTAAATAGATACCCTTATGATTGTATCCCTTATTGTAGTATGGCTCAACATCGTCAGTGTCCGTAAAGGTGACGAATATGCCTGCCACGGCGCCCGTATCATACTGCCTGCTTATGTCCAGCTTGAATCCCATGTCTCCTGCCAGAAACCGTCCGAACTGGACCTGAAAGGTCATATCCAGGCCCGAGTAATAATAGTATGCATTGCCCAGGACACTGTAAGGGCTGAAGTCCATCAATTCAAAGGTCTTTTTGGGGACCCTTTTCCTGAGCCAGTCCCCTTCAATGCCGAAGGCCATGGTTCCTTCACCCGGGAAATACAGGGCCTCGCCGCCCACCCCCGCGTACATCCTGTCAAAATAGCCCATGCTCACCCGGCCGAAGCTCCTGTCCGAGATACGAAACATCTGATTTACCAACAATTTATCAAAAGACCGGTACTTACCCATGTATTTTGATATATCACTCATTATAACATCACCGGGCAATACCGAGGCCGTGGGTGAATACACGTTTGAATACAGGGGAATGGCATACCGGGCATAGACTGACGCGCCTTTCCACAGGTCCGCCGTAACATGGGGGTCCACGCCAACTTGATACTGAAAAAAGCCGGACGGGTCATTCCAGTAAATATCAAGGTCCGGCTTGATGCTGAAGTCGTACTGGAACCCGTGGTGTTCAATGAATCCTATATAATCGCCCTCCCCGGATTCCACTGCCCTGCTCGTAATCTCGACCTTCATCAATCTATCCATGAACACGTCCGGGGAGATCTCGCCCAAAAGGAATTTATCCATGTGATCGGGTCTGACAGACACCCTCAGGATGGCCATTCCCTGTTTCTTGACCACGGCTACCAGGTGATCGGTATCTTCAGGGGAATGAAACAGGAGTATCCTGAGTACCCTGCCGACGGCCTTCTGGTTTGATAAATACTCATTATTTTCAAATTCAGCCATAAGGTCTTTTCCATCCGTATAAACCGCGATATTGGAAAAACCCGCCTCCTGAACAGCGTCATAGACCTGTTTTACTATCTCTTTCCGATCCCTTTCTTTAAAGGGCCTCCTGTCGACAGGGACAACGGGCGGAGGATCCGCCTTCTGAGGTAGTACCTGGGCACCTAGAAGTGACTGTACATGGAGCATTAGGCCCAGGGTGTCGCCGCGCTGATATGAGATTCCCAGGTCTATGCCCGGGAGGATATTGGCCCTGAGCCCGACATTTACAGGAGAATCAGCGCCCTCAGGCACGGCCCTGGCGGGTTTTTTATCATTCTCATACTCAATAGGATTATACTCGGCCATAACCAGAAACCGCTCACTCAAGGCAAGCTCGATCCCGCCGAAAAACCCATAATCATCCAGAAAGGGCACGGACGGCCCGCCCTTTAACCTCTTGCTGCCTATACCCAGGGTGATATCAACGGGGTAATACTGGCGGCTTATGACCAGATACTCGCTGGGGAATAGGCGCGTGCCCCAGAAGTCCTGTATGCCGATAGCTATGGCCGGCAGATACTTTGACTCCGGTATTAACTGGTATTTAACATCCAGGGCCTTGTCCTTATAGGCCCCGTATCCAAATCCGGGATCAAAGGCAGTGATATTGGTTATCTCGATCAGCCTCGCTGAGATCTCAAGCCCTGGCAGGACACCCATAGCTGCCGTGTACCACCTGTAGGGCGATGCCTGGGCCGCGCCGAACCTTATGACCCCGTCCTCCAGTATGCGGGCGTTGGGTATCTCCATAAGGCCTGTGCCGCCCCAGTTTGAAGGATTATTAAACGGCCGGTCCCATGAAAAGGTGTCCGTCGCCACCATCACGAACAGCAGCATAACCACCGCAAGCGAGTTTAATATGCGCATGAATAATTACCTTGCTACCTTAATTAAGAAAATAGAATAGAGAAAAGAGGATAGAGTTTTTATTGCTCCCCATTCCTATTTTCTATTTCCTCTTCTTGCCCCGTTAAACGCGTAGCCTGTTTAACCGGGGTTCTCTTTCCTCTGTTACGCTTTGAACCTTGAGCTTTCAGCTTCTTTCCCCCTTCCCCCTTCCCTCTTTCCTATTTGCTGTTTCCTATCTCAGTAAATTATCCAAAACCGGTTAGACCGGAAATGGGTAAAGAGTTGTTAAGTGGGGATTAAGCTGTCTGAACCCCTTTCGCACGCTTTGAAGAAAGTATAACAAGATGATCTTTAAATTCCTCTGAAGAATGAATGGATAAAAAAGGAAGGCGTAGATCAAGAATATTCTTGGAAGTCGCGGGATTTGCCTTCACCCGGACTACGCCCGGATGTTTGCTAAGGGGTAGGACAACCCAATCGCCAAAATGTTCATCAAGAGTAATAAGAATTCGATTTTCAGTAATCGTTTTTTGCAATATATCATAGTCATCTGCCCGCGCTTGGCCGACTTCGGAAGCACGTATAACATCATGACCTTCATCACGTAAAGCCTGAGCTACATCCACTCTTAACATCTGATCCAGGTAAAGCTTAAGAGACTCAGGCATTGGATGCTCTAATCTCAGTGTGATCAAGAGATGCCCTGGCGTAAAGCAAGGCTGCCTGTATATCTTCCTTTTTCAACTCCGGATAGCCTGCAAGCAGGGCATCCCAGGACTCACCTTCAGCTACCTGTTCGAGAATAACAGAGATAGGGATACGTGCCCCTTTGATCACAGGCATTCCATTACAAACTCTTGGATTAAGCTCAATTCGATCTAATAAAACCATCACAATTCCCCCCGAAAAATCTTTCTTATATAATACTTTTTCCACCATATCATTGTCAATCTCCCCTCGGCACTCTTCCCTCTTTCCTGCCTTCTCACCTCTGACTTCTGTCTTCTGCCTTTAGTGCTCTTTCCTCTTCTCTCTTTCCTCTCTGCTGACTTATGACTTCAGCCTTCAGTCTTCTGACTTCAGCCTTGACTTATCCCCTCTTTTCTCTTTCCTTTCTTGCCCCTAACGCTCTAAACGCTCCTAACGTTCATAACGTTTTAATAGATCTTTAGACGCACCACAGCAGACATAGCAGTAAAGTCATTATCGTTATGAAGGAGGAATAAATCATGCTCTAAAGCAGTCTGAGCGATAAGGCAATCGATAGTGCTTCGGACTGTAATGCCTTTTTTTTGGCAGTCAAAATAGATTCGGGCAGCCTTGGCAAATGAATCAACCGGATCTTTGAGATGATAAAATCGTTGGGTCTCCAGATACCTTTTTAATGTTCTGTATTCCCTTTCTGACTTGGCCCCTTGAAGAACCTCCTGGAATATGAATGAGTTTATCCCGAATGGTATGCCTTGAGTTAAAACAAGTTCGAATTTCCGGCATGAATTGTTTTTGTATCCCTTAAAAAAGTCGATCAAAACAGATGTATCAACCAGAATCATTGCCCCTTCCCCGCGCGCAGGGATTTATAATCATATCCCTCGGCAAATTCGATCTTTCCTGCCAGATCAAGGAGGTTACGACGTCGTCGATTTTCAACAAATTCCTCTAACGCCTGATGAATAAGTTCTCTCTTGGTCTTTGCCTTGCTATATTTTAGTGCCTCTTTCACCAAACTGTCTTCGAGGACTATATTTGTACGCATTTTGGCACCTCCTAATACACATATTTATACACATCTTGTCTCCTTTGTCAATGATCTAATCCTTTTTTCCTGCCCTCGCTTTTCCTCTCTTCCGACTCCCCTGGGCCGCCGAAGCCCATGCGGCGAAGGCGGCTCTTCCCTATCCTTTCACCAATTAACCATTCAACTATTTAACTATTTGACCAATTATCTGCTTTCAGCTCTTTCCTCTATCCTCTCTCCCTATAAAGATTCTTGACATATAGCAAAAAAGACGTATAATTAGCAGTAATTATTTCCGTATCATAGGAGGGCGACACATGGAATCTCAGTACGCCACAAAAAGTTCCAAAGTAAAAACAACTGTATTATTTGAAAAAAACTTACTTGATGAAATAGACCAATTTAATCCTTTCCAGACAAGGAAAGAATTTTTGGATCAGGCTTGTAAGATTTATCTAAGAGAGTTAAGGAAAAGGATGATCGATGAACAACTATCCAAAGCATGTTCCGAGGCAGGTTATGAGGACACCCCGGTTAATGAAGAATGGGAGCCTGTTACTCTGGAAGGTTGGCAATGAATCCGCCAGGCAGGGGAGATATGTATTGGATCAATCTGGATCCAACGATCGGAGCTGAGATCAAAAAAACCCGTCCTTGCGTGATCATATCACCGGATGCAGCCAACCAAAGCGGGCCTTTGGTAATCGTGGCACCCATTACCAAGGCTGAAGGCAAAAAGGTCCATTTTCACGAGATCTTCCTCCCTAAAGAATCATCAAACCTCCAATACAATTCAAAGATCAAGGTCTTTCAACTCAGATGTGTTGATAAAAAACGTTTGAGCAAATCAAAGATTGGTTCCATTCCCAAGGATACTATCAAAAAGCTGGACGAAAAAATACGCATAGTAACCGGTCTCTATTAATCCTCTTTTTTTCTCTTTTCTCTTTTCTCTTTTCTCTTTTCTCTTTCCTCTTTTCTCTTTCCTCTTTCCTCTTTCCTCTTTCCTCTTTTCTCGTTGCTCGTTACTCTCCACTCGTTACTGTTTTCTCTTTCCTTTTTCTTCAGCCTTCAGCCTTTCTCCATTCAACCATTTAACTAATTGACCAATCAACCAATTATCGCCTTGCTCCCTGCTCTTATTAATTTGACACGGTGTATCACTTGTGTTACACTTTTATTTAGCTCTATGAGGAGGACATAATCATGCCATCAAAAAACCCTCGCATAAATGTTGTGCTGGATTCCTTTTTATACCGGCACGTTCAACTTTTGGCGGAAAAGGATAATGTTTCTTTATCCACGAAGGTCAGGGATTTGCTCAAAGAGGCGTTGGAGATCCAGGAGGATATGGGCCTTTCCGCGTTTGCCGAAGAAAGAGAAAAAACCTGGAATGACTCCAATGCGATAACGCATGATGATATATGGGATTGAGATATCAATCTTATGGAAAACCCATGATCTATGAACTTAGATATCATCCGGATGTTAAAAAGATCGACCTTCCTAAGATTGACAGGAAAAACAGGGAAATGATCAAACGAGCCATAGAAGAACGACTTTCTACACAACCTCAAATCTACGCTAAGCCCTTACAAAGATCCCTTAAGGGTTACTGGAAACTCAGAGTCGGGGATTATCGAGTTGTCTTTAAATTTTCTAATAAGACTATTCTCATCTTTGGCATAATTCATAGAAAAAGAGTTTACAGGCTGATAAATAAAAGAAGAGAATCCTAGGATCTCTCCTCTTTCCCGGCCTATGCGCCTTTCGCTATGCGCCCTCCTCCCTTCTGCCTCCCCTGGCCCGCCGTAGCTTACAGCGAAGGCGGCTGACCCCCGGCTCCTTGGTTCTAAGTTGATTGATGATTAAGATATTAGCACTAATGGGAGAGGCATAAAGAGAATATGTTGAAATTCTAGTCCTTTGTATGTCTCATTTATTCGTCATACCGGACTAGATCCGGTATCCAGAAAAATGAAATCACACAAAACCTCTGGATCCCGGTTTCCACCAGGATGACGGTTGTAGGCGGTTCTGGTTTCTGACTCCTGCCCTTTAACGCTGTGCGCTATGCTCCCTGCGCCCTGCTCCTTGCTATACTAATACGCACCTTTCCTTACAATCATACTCCATATGGTCTTTAATATTATCTTTATATCCAGCCGGAAGGAACAATTCATGACATACCATTGATCCAATTCCACTCGTTCATCATAATCTTCAGTATCACTTCTTTTACCAACCTGCCACGGCCCGGTTACACCGGGTTTTGTTGAGCAATAGGTCAGGGCTGTTCTTTTATAATATTTTTCTAACTCTTCCGGGACAACAGGCCGGGCACCTACAACACTCATTTGCCCCAGCAGGACATTTAAAAATTGAGGAAGTTCATCCAGGCTAGTCTTTCTTAAAAACCTGCCGATCCTGGTGATACGGGGATCATTTTTAAGTTTATATGTCTTTTCCCATTCTTCTTTAAGGGCGGGATTATGTTCTAATAGAGATTCGAGCCTTTTATCCGCATCTTTATGCATTGTTCTGAACTTAAAACAGCTGAAAGCCTTCCCGTTCTCCATTACCCTGAGATGCCTGTAAAATATCGGTCCCCGGTCTTCCTTCTTGATAAGGATAATAATAATCAGCCAGATTGGGCTAGTTATAGTTATGACCAGTAAAGAAAAAAGAACGTCAAATGATCGCTTCCACTCAGGGAACAGGTTTAGATCCAGGAGATACAGATCACCTATCTGATGCATCCTGGCCCTTTGAAGGCCCAATGTGAAAAGATCCGGTACTAAAAACACTTTGACCCCTTTTGTGCCAAGCGCCCACATGAGTTTGTTTATCTTTTCTTCGGCACTCATAGGAAGGGCGATAAATACTATATCAATGTTATTGGCAATAGCAAATTCCGGGCACTCATCAATTTTTCCGATAACTTCTCCTAAACTGTTTTTCGAAGCTGTTACATGATCTCCTTTTGCGACACGATCAGTAAAAAATCCCAGGAGTTTTATTCCTATCGCAGGGTTTTCCATCAGGTATTTGGCCAGCTCTCTCCCCGCGTCCCCGGCCCCCACAATAACAGCAGTGCGCTGGTTGTAGCCCTTTTTTCTGAAAAAAAGTAATACTAATTCTGTAATAATTCTTAGAGATGCTAATCCAATAAAAACAACAAGCGCCCATAGAAGGAATACAGGCACCTTAAAGAGACAAAATGGCCACAAAACGGCCAGTTGCTCTTTAGTACTCAAAAGCATTAACAAGACATTGAAAATAACTAGAACAGATATCCAAGAGAAAAAGAGCGTCTTTATCTCTTTGAACAGGGAGAGACCTCGCCAGGACCTATAGACATTGAATAACCCGAAAAGTACTATCAAAAGAAGGCTACCATATATCGCCAGGACCCTCATCAAGTCCGCCTGGCCCTGCCATCTCTCCACCAGCCATGTTATTCCCAGAAGGATAAAGACATCCAAAATTCGTCGAAATATGTTCAAAATAGAAGAATGTGATTTAAGCATATAACCCAGATCCTGTTAGCAAACATTTCCTAGGATATCAATTATATAAAATTCTAATCTCTTTTGATAATTATATGTTGAATAGTGCCGTTAAGCACACCAAAAAATTGGGATACAGATCTTCCCATTAGTAGAAATGGCGATAACAATCCGACTGCGATATCTTTTTTAATAACCTTTTTTAAAAAAGGGACCGTGGAGAGGATAAATGCAGCAATAACCAGAAAGGCCAAATAAATTGTCTTAGGATAAAATATAATAGCCAACAATGACAGCAATAATAAGGGGAAAAAAAGAAGTTGAAGTTTCATTATTTGCGGAGTATGAGAATCCTTTATTATTTTGCCTGGATTCTTCCTAACAGCAAGGATCCTCCAGAATGCAAAGTTATACTTCTTTTTAAGGTATGATATAAAACAATTCGGATGGGTATGAGTTACAACAGCCCGTGGATTAAAAACGATCTTATATCCTTTGGAAGCTATTCTGAAACTTAACTCTACATCTTCGGCACATGCTACAGGAAAACTTGTATCATATCCATCGAATTCAAGAAAAACTTTTCTCTTAAACCCAGCGGAATAGGTGTCCACAAAGTCGATATATTGGTCCCTTTTCAGGACATCATATTTATCTTCATATTCGGCCTGCACAAATCGAGCAATCAATTCTTTTTGA
>Ga0315548_1002897_pt1 | contig 13140 bp, 6 predicted proteins | sample SalMarSW160110MG_2_FD_202540 | JGI IMG/M metagenome (GOLD analysis project Ga0315548, IMG submission 202540) | Salt marsh sediment microbial communities from the Plum Island Ecosystem LTER, Massachusetts, United States - Salt Marsh Sediment SW1601-110 ... | reverse complement strand
AATAGCGAGGGGGCAGATTTCCGTGCCTGCCGCGTATACGGACCTTTATACCGCTGAAAGGATGAAGAATAAATTAGTGCTTGTCCTCGATTGCGGGGCCACAAATATAAGGGCGATAGCAGTCAATACAAAGGGAGAGATCACAGCAATGCACTCCCTGCCCAATAGCACCAGTCCCGATCCTTTTTACAGGGGGGGATTGATATGGGATGTTGACGAGATATGGAACAAGTTTTCTGCCTGTACACGCAAGGTGATGACTGTTATTGATCCCGCAGCAGTAGCCGCTATTACGGTTACCACTTTCGGGGTGAATGGCGCACCTGCTGACAGGGAAGGTAATCTTCTGTATCCTGTAATTTCATGGCAATGCCGGCGTACAGTCCCTGTAATGGAGAATATCAACAAGTACATATCCCCTGAACGCCTGTATGAGATTTCAGGCCTTGGCCGGTTTAGCTTTAATACCATCCATACATTAATATGGCTGATTGAAAACCACAGCGAGGCAGTGAAAAAAATGCACTCTTTCCTGTTTCTTCCTTCCATATTTATATATAAGCTAACCGGACAAATGGTGAATGACTTTACTATGGCCGGAACATCGATGCTTACAGATATCAGAAGCCGCAGGTTTTCGGAAGAGATTCTTGCTGCTACGGGCATTCCGGACAAATTCTCAAAGCTTGCAGAAGCCGGAACCATAGCTGGCAGATTAACAGAAGAGGCGGCCTCACAGCTGGGGATCAATAAAGGTATTCCTGTTGTGGTTACGGGCCATGATACACAGTTTGCACTTATAGGTTCGGGGGCACAGGAAAACGAGGCTGTTTTAAGTTCCGGCACCTGGGAAATTCTGATGACCCGCACGCGCAGTGTACGGACTGACAGCAAGGTATATAAAGCGGGGGTGACAAATGAGCTCGATGCTGTGCCCGGTCTCTACAATACGGGGTTGCAATGGCTCGCATCCGGAATACTGGAGTGGATTAAGCGAAATTGTTACGGGCATGAGGAAAGGACTGTTCCAGGGAAGGTATATGATATTATGATAGATGAAGCCTCAGAGGTTGAGGCAGGTGCCGGGGGGATAAAGATTGACACTGATTTTCATACAAATAACGGCAGTATAAAGGGACTGGGGATTAATAGTACACGTGGGCAGCTATACAGGTCAGCCCTTGAGGCCCTGTCTGAAAAAACGAGGCAAAGCCTGGAATTTTTGCAGGAAGCCGGAAGTTTTAAGGCGGACTCATTAATAGTAGTGGGAGGAGGCTCAAAAAACAGTTTATGGAACAGTATAAGGGCAAATATACTTGGAATACCGGTTAAACTCACAAAACAGACTGAAACAACTGTGCTCGGAGCCTCGGTTTTTGCGCTGATAGCTCTGGGTATCTACAGCTCTGTCAGCGAAGCATTGAAGAATATTATATGTGATTATGAATATATATATCCCGGAAAGTAATATGAAAAACCTCCACTGATAAATTGCATTTATGTCACTTACAGTTTGGCTGGTTATATTAAGTGTAATATTTTTGTCCGGAATTGTTAAAGGAACAACGGGCTTTGGATTTGCCCTGTTTTCCCTTCCCCTGCTTGCTCATTTTATTCCAATAAAAATCCTTATCCCTGTCCTCACTCTTTTTAATTTGTTTTCATCAGCACAAATTGTGTTGCAGTCGCGTCAGCTAAGGATAAAAAAAAGCATAGTACTTCTATCGGTAACAGGAATTGCCGGTGTCGTTTGTGGAAGTATTATGTTAAAATTTATGCCCGATAAATGGTTAAGATTGCTGGCTTCTGTTGTGTTGATCATCCTGTCTGTAATGTTTTTGTCCGGTTACCGCTTCAAAATAAGAAAACTAAAGAGGGGAAATGCCGTCGCTGGCATTATCAGCGGTTTCCTGGGAGGCAGCCTTGCAGTCAGCGGTCCGCCCCTGGCTTTATTCCTGACTTCTTTAAAACTTGACACGGAAAATTTCAGGAATACCTTTGCATGGTTCAGTATTGTTACAGCTTCTGTTGCTACAGCTGATTATATTAAAATAGGAATCGTTCATTTTGTCACCTTTAAAATATTCTTTATATCCCTTCCTGCACTTATACTTAGTATCTGGCTTGGCAGAGTTATTAGCCGAAAAATACCCGTGAAAATTTTTTATACAGGTGTTGTCACGATTTCACTTATGGCAGGCATCCTGCTTTTTTTGTCCTGCCTCAGGGAATGCCTGGCCTTTTAACTAACCTTTTAAACGGTTTCACGTAAAAATTAACATAAAAAATAACCATTTGCAGATACGTTTATCTAAATTTGCAGTTCTTATTAAAGCCAAATTACCTTGTAATGATGTCGCAAATTTCTATGTTTTTACCCAAATAATCCGGTTTTAAAGTGTGAGGATTGAAAAGGAAGATTTCTATATTGTGTATTAATCAGATCCGCAAAGTTGTAATTGCAGTCATGACATTTGCTGTCATCTTAACCCTTTATTTTCCGAACACATCCTGCCAGTTGTATATTAATGAATTCATGGCTTCCAATGCAACAATAATTGAGGATCCCGATTACGACGACTATTCGGACTGGATAGAAATTTACAATGCAGGATCCCAGCCTGTGAACCTCAACGGATATTATGTTACCGACAACCTGGATAATCCTGAAAAATGGCAAATAACCCAGAATGTTACAGTCAGTGCAGGCGGATATGTTTTAATATGGGCCGATGGCAATAATTCGGGATTACATACCAGCTATAAACTTGCCCAGGAAGGAGAGGAGATAGGACTCTTTTCGCCGGGACATGTTTTAATAGATTCTGTTACATATGAACTGGAGACTACTGATATATCACACGGAAGAAAAAGTAACGGATCACCGGAGTGGGCTTATTTTTCAGAACCGACACCTGGCGCGGCCAACTCAACCACTTCTTATAATGGCATGGTTGATAATGTTCCTGAGTTTTCAGTTTCCGGGGGCTTCTACACTTCGCCCGTCATTACAGGGTTGTCAACTGACTTCGGAGGCACCATACGCTATACGTCCGATGGCTCGGAGCCTCAGGAGAGTTCAGCTGTATACAGCTCCCCCATAATCATTAACAGCACGAAAATCATCAGGGCCAGGATATTTAAGGACAATCTGATTCCCGGACCTGTTGTCACACATACCTACTTCATTAATGAAGATATTGAGCCGGGAACATTGCCGGTGGTATCGCTGGCATCTGATCCGGATAATTTCTGGGATCCCATGGTTGGCATTTATGTTCAGGATTTTAAGCCTGAATGGGAAGTGCCGGTTAACATTGAATTGTTTGAAAATAATGGCAGTGACAGAGCCGCCTTTAACCAGCCTGCAGGTACAAAAGTAAACGGACTTAATTCATGGAGGCTTCCGCAAAAAGCGCTAGGCATTTATTTCAGGAAAGAGTACGGGGACAACAAACTCGAATACCCGCTGTTTTTCGACCGTGACAGGTCAAGCTATAAGTCATTTGCCTTGCGTGCCTCAGGCAGTGACTGGTGCCATACCCTGTTCAGGGACGCGCTGGCACAGAACAGTACCCGCCCGAATATGAATGTGGATATGCAGGGGTACCGTCCCTGTGTGGTTTATATTAACGGACAGTATATGGGCATACATAATATACGCTCCAAAACTGACGACGATTTTATAGAAAAGAATTTCGGGATGGAGCCCGGAACATTCGATCTTATAGAAAACAAAAATGTGGTCGAGGCAGGTGATCTTGATGCCTATAATGAGTTTAAGGCATTAGTGTCACAGAATTTGTCCGTTCAGTCAAATTACAATGCGGTAGCAGAGAAAATGGATATCGAGGAATTTACCGACTTTATTATAACAGAAATATACGTACGTAACACATCTATTGATCATAACATACTGGCATGGAAACCCAAAGAATCGGGAAAATGGAGATGGGTCTTCATTGACATGGACCGCGGATTTTTTAATCCGGCTAACTACCTGATAAGCTCATTTATAAACCAGGATGTTATTCCGTTTGGTGAGCTTATGGATAATGCAGGGTACAGGGCATACTTCGGCCGGCGAATGGCTGATCACCTGTACACTACCTTTCACCCGCAGAGAATGAAAAAGATTATTGACGAGCATAAGCAGGCTATCGAGCAGGAGATGCCCAACCATATTGAAAGATGGCTTGGCACTACTTCATCTTATGGTAATGCTATGCCTTCCCTGGAATACTGGTATGGAGAGGTTAATGATTTTAAGACATTTGCTGAAGAACGGCCGCAGTACCTTCTGGATGATCTGAGGAACTATGGTTTGAGCGAAACAGCTAGCCTGTGGACCATAGTTACACCGGAAGAAGGCGGATATGTAAAGTTAAACGGACTGACAGTTCCGGGATCATGCTGGTCGGGACCCTATCCTAAGGATCTGCTACTGCAGTTCACGGCAGTGGAAAAACCGGGTTATGCTTTTCAGGGCTGGGCAAATTCAACCAGGCATATAATTATACCGCGTGGTTACAGCTGGAAGTACCTCGATGACGGATCTAATCAGGGCACTGCCTGGCGTGAAACCGGATTTAATGATAGTGGCTGGCAGAGCGGACAGGCGGAACTCGGATACGGTGATGGGGATGAGTCTACCACAGTTAGCTATGGCGGTAACAGCAATAATAAATATATCACAACTTATTTCAGGCATTCATTCACTGTTACCGAAGAAGATTTATCGGGATTCGGATTTATGATTAATATTCTGCGTGATGACGGTGCTGTTGTATATCTGAACGGACAGGAAGTTATACGCACCAACATGACAAGTGGCAGCATAAACTATCAGACCACTGCTGTCTCATCAATCAGCGGATCAGCGGAATCCCAGTTTACTTCTTATGATATAGATAAAGATCTCTTTGTGGCAGGAGTAAATGTTATTGCCGTTGAGATTCACCAATCAAGCCCCAACAGCAGTGATATCGGTTTTGACCTTGAGCTGGTTTCACACAGGATAAGCACACAGGATTATATAACTGTACGTAATATTTACAGCTTTACTCTTGTCAGAGACTCGGGCATTGTAGCTGTTTTTGAACCGACGGGTCAATGTTTACTGCCTTCTGAAATAACAGGGAACACTAATTTAGATAGGGACTGCTCTCCCTACCTGGCACAGGGTGACATTACCATTCATGAAAATGTTACGGTGACGATTGAGCCCGGTGTGGAGATATGGATGCCGGAAGGGGCCAGTATATTTATAAACGGCACAATTAATGCAACAGGAACTCCTGGTGAACCTGTGATATTTAAACTTAATCCCTCATATTCAGGCTCAGCCTGGGGTGCTTTATGCTTCATCAATGCCACAGGGACTTCACACCTCACCTATGTTGAAATTGAGGGTGCCTCAAAAGGTCCCGTACCGGTCAGGGATGTAGCTGCCATTTCGGCTTTCAATGCTGATTTGCTGCTTGACCATATAACAATTGAGAATGTTAATCATAATCCGGTTGCAGCCAGGTATTCAGATATTGTCCTCATTAACAGCTCACTACATTCGGAGGTTAAAGGAGATTTAATAAACGTGAAATACGGGCATGCTTTAATTGAAAATTGTGTATTCAGGGGTAACGACAGGGAAGATACAGATGCAATAGACTATGATGATATCCAGGACGGCATAATAAGAAATTGTAAAATCTATAATTTCTTTGGGCTGAACAGTGATGCCATAGATATTGGTGAGAGGGCCGTTAATATTGAGATCGACAGCCTGCTTGTCTATGACATAACCGATAAAGGGGTCTCGGTCGGACAAAAGTCGACTGCCAGGATAACAAACAGTACTTTTGTTAATTGTAATATGGGGCTTGGATTAAAGGACTCATGCCATGTTACTGTTGACCATTGCACTTTTTACAGTAATGCAACAGCTATTGCCTGCTTTGAGAAGAATGCAGGCAGCGCAGGCGGAAATGCTATTGTTACAAACAGTATCCTGTCCAATTGCTCTGACGCATCTTATTTTGTTGACAGCAGGTCAGCGATGAATATATCGTTCAGCCTTGCCGATAATGATGAACTCCCTGCCGGTCCGTCAAATTTATTCGATGATCCTTTGTTTGTTGATCCCACAGAATTTAATTTCAGGCTAAAATCTTTGTCCCCATGTAAAAACGCGGGCAGCAGCCAGGGAATAAATACCGATATGGGCTCCTTGTTTTATAAATATAGCGGCGAACCATCATTAATGTTTTCCGGCATTTTTTATAATCCATGGAATGATGATTCGAAAACCGAGTTCCTTGCTTTTTATAATCCGGGCTTAGCAACAATTGATATTTCAGGCTATAAAATAACCGAAGGAGTAGATTTCACTTTTCCTGAAGGCACATTGCTTGAGGCAGGTGAATCATACATTGTATCAAAATATTCTGATGTGGCTCTTACCGGTGACTCATGGGGTAACCATGCACAGTGGGAAGCCGGAAGCCTTGCCAATGAAGGTGAACCTTTGAAGCTGGAAAATAAATACGGCATGGTGATTGACTACCTGTATTACCAGGCAGATAATTCCTGGCCCTTCCTGGCCAATGCCGGTGATGTTCTCATCCTTACAGGTACCGGACTGGACAATCATTTTCCTTACAACTGGTCAGTGGCCTCTTTTGATGATCTTGTGGTCAGTGTTGATGATAGTCAGGTTCCACGCATTATAAGTATTTATCCCAATCCTGCCACGAACATTATCTATATTAATGCGCCACGCTATCCTGGCAATTATATTGATATTTTTACTGTTACCGGCAAACTTGTCACAAGGAAACTATTAGATGCAAACGGTTTTGCAAGTATAGATCTTACCTCCTGCAACAGCTCCCTGCTGCTTCTTAAGGTGGGGGAGACCGTGGAAAAAATTGTGCTCATACGGCCTTAAGTATTCCTCTCTTTTTCATAGGGAATTTATTCTCTAAACTATCATATTCTAAAATACTTATTTAAAGGTTTTCTGAACCGTACTTTTTTTTAAGTTATTTCAGTTTTTAACTTAGACCGGTATTTTATATATTTATAAAAACTCAAACAACTGCATTATGACTAAAATAAAAGACCAACCTGATAACAGAAGGAACTTTTTAAAAAAGAGTCTCGCCGGAGCGGCAGGCTTATCTGTGATACCTTCGCTAAGCGGACTGAATTTAAAAGCCGCGGACGGGCAGGTTTCCCGCAAGGAAGGGGACAACAAAATCATTTACCGGACGCTGGGACGGACAGGAATAAAAATGCCCATAGTGAGTATGGGAACATCTGAAAATGAGTACATACTGAAGGCTGCATATAATAAGGGAATTATGCATTTTGACACTGCAAACGGTTATGGAAACGGGGTGCATGAGGTGATTCTTGGCAGGATACTGGAGGGCAAACCAAGAGATTCGTTCATGATAGGCTCAAAAATATTCGGACTCAGGGATAATGTTACGGGAATGCCCCTGGCAGAAATCACCGCTGATGAGTTTAAAGCTGACTTCAGGCAGAAGATGGACCAGAGCCTGAAAAGGCTCAAAATGGATTATGTTGATATTTTTTATCACCATGCCATTGATAATCCCGAGATTCTCAAGCTTGACATGGTCCGCGATATTTCAAAGGAATTTAAGGATACAGGCAAAGCAAGGTTTCTGGGCGTGTCGACACATACACCCGAGGTTGTGTACGCTGCTGTTGAGGAAGGAATATATGATGTGATACTGGTATCGTATAACTTCCGTGATGAAGAGACGGGCACAGTGAGAGAAGCAATAAGTTATGCCGCGGGAGCAGGATGCGGCATACTAGGCATGAAGGCCCTTGCAGGTATTTTCTGGGACAGGGAGAGGAAGAATCCCATAAATGCAAGGGCGGCAGCAAAATGGATTCTACGGGATGAGAACGTTCATACCACGATATTCAGCATGCGCTCCTTTGACCAGCTTGAAATGTACTGGTCACTTATGGATGATCTTACTCTTACTCCTGAAGAAAGAAATGATCTGCGCCTTGGACAGGTAGCCGGACTAACAGGACTATATTGCCGGAACTGCAGGCAATGCCTGCCACAATGTCCCCATGGTGTGGATATTCCAAAGATAATGAGAAGCTATATGTACGCATACGGATACAGGGAGCCCTCAAAGGCAAGGGAAACAATGCAAATGGTCGATACCGGCAGAATTAAATGCGATGAGTGTTCGGTATGCGACATTGAATGCTCGATGGGATTCAATATACGTGAGAAGATAAGGGACATTAAACGTATCATGGATGTGCCCGGTGAGTTTTTAGTCTAACATGCATATACTGTCAGATAATGAAAAAACATTATTTATTTATCGTTTTACCGGTAATATGGATATTTTTAATACAGGTACTTTCCGCAAAACCGGCTCAGGATATCACAGAATATTTTCCCGATATTGAAGGATTTGAAAAAGCAGGTAGAATACAGCTGTGGTATCCTGAAAATCTCAAAGATGCAATTGATGGAGCAGCAGACATTTATCTTGATTACGGATTCATGGAGATGGCCTCGCTTAAATATGAGAAAGCGGACGGACAATCGGTGACCATCGAAATATACCAGCATGAGAGTCCGGATTACGGGTTTGGCATTTATTCGCAGGAAAGGTACGGGACAATAATACAGAACTTTATTGATGTCGGAGCACAGGGCTATTATATACCAGGCATACTTAATTTTTTCAAAGGCTGTTATTATGTAAAAATAAGAGGCAACGGAGTTGAAGATGAAGAGGTGTTATTAACAGGCGTTGCACGCCGCATTGCCGGTATGCTGCCGGGCAAAAATTCACTTCCTGCTATTTACGATGATTTCCCTGTGGTATACAGGAGAGCCTATTCAGAAAGACTTGTTGCAAGGAATTTTTTGGGCTATCCTTTCTTTAAAATGGCATTTACCGCTACTTATAACGTTCCGGGGGTCACCTATTTCCCATACTTTATTATCAGATGTTCCACGCAGGAGGAATGCCGGGAAACACTGCAGTCATATATGAATTTTATTGAAAAGGACCAGGACATTAAGGAAGGGCGAATTACTATTGATGACCCTTATTACGGCATTGTTGACCTTATGTGGACAGGTAACCTAATTAAAGGTACTTATGCTATTAATGACAGTAATATACGCACTGAGGTTCTGACTTTTGACCGTAAAAAATTCAAGGTTGAAAAAATAAAGAATGAGGTAGCATGTTATAAGTCCGCTACATCATCATCAGTTGAGGACCTTACTTTAACGCCTCAAAATGCAATTGACGGTGATTTGTCAACACGCTGGTCCACTGAATTCAATGATCCGCAATGGATTTGCATTGACCTGGGCAAAGACTATACAATCAACAGGATAAAACTGATCTGGGAATCTGCATATGGCAGGTCTTATAATATTGAGGTTTCGGCAGACAGTAGCAGTTGGACGCAGGTTTTTGCCACACAGGAAGGTGACGGACAGGAGGACGAGATTGATTTTGATCCTGTTAAAGCACGCTACGTGAGGTTAAATGGATTGGAAAGGGGGACTCCCTGGGGCTATTCGATATACGAATTCCAGGTGTTTAAAGGAAGTCGCTAAGTTACCGGGTAACGATTAATTTTGCTGTTCGCACTGTTCCTGAACTTATGAGCCTGCAGAAGTAGATACCGCTGTTAACCGGACTGTCTGACATATCATTGCCATCCCATATGCAAGAATAACTGCCGGGCAAATGAATCCTGTCAGCAAGGGTTGCAATCATTTTTCCTGATATATCATAGATAGCAATCCGGATACTGCTCTTTTCAGAAATATGGTAGGAGATAGTGGTGTTTCTTTTAAACGGATTGGGATAAATCTGCAGTAAGTCACCGGTGCTGGCAATAACATCCTGCAGTCCGCTGATAGCTGAAGTATCCCTTACAACAGCCGTGTCCATATCGGTAATATATATATTGTCAAACCAGAAGTGGCGCCCACTCAGGTCATGGTGTTCCGCCACAATTTCGAACCTGTCGACGGCCGTCCAGTCATAATCACCGACCGGATTGTACCATGCGCCCTCATCCCACGAGCCGTGCTCGCTGAAGTCGCTTAAAGGTAAATGAATATGATACCATCTGCCGTCCCATGCAGCAATATTTTCATCAACAGTATATCTCATCCGCCAGGGGTGATCATCAGGATCACTGGTCTTGGTATCAATGAAGCGGATATCAAATTCAGAATCCGGGAATGAGCCGCGCACAAAAAAATCAATGGCATAATTGTTCTCCAGCAGGTAGCTCAGGTCTTTGTTAGGTTTGAAATCAAAACCTATGCTGCAATACTGAACTCCGCCCGTCCAGTAAATGCAGTAACTATCATTATTAGGATGATTGCCGGAATACAAGTTTATTAATCCGTCTCCGGCATAGCTTGATTCAAAAATATAGGGTGCGATATAATCAGTATATACAGGAAAACCTGAGGAGTCGGGTACTATCGTAAACTCCTTCTGTTCGGGGACTGTTAGTCCGAGTGCCTTTACCAGGGCAGTATCGATGTCGTATTCAAACAGGTCATTTCCACCCTCTTCAAAGATTCCAAAGCCTCCGGTATAATCCCATATTGTCCATGCAATATCATTCTCCTCGAGATAGGAACGTACAGTGTCATACCAGTTGATCCTGTCCTGATGCGGACTGTTGGGTATATAAACCCCGAATTCACCGCAGAAAACAGGCACGTTCCTTGTGTTTTTAAAATCCACGGCAATGTCAATAAGCTCTTTTACGTTCTCAACCGTGCCGTCCTGGCTGTAGTTATTAAAAGAACTCTGTATCCATGTGCCTTCAAGGTCGTCAGGAAATACGGGCATGCTGCCCGCGTCATAGGGCCAGGGCACACCTGACAGCGACTCCATTGACGGGTCTGTCCAGCTCGCTCCCTGGTGTGTAAAAAGAAAAGGATCGTAGTAATGGAAAGTATAAATGAGGTTGTCATCTTCGTATTCAGGCATATACTCAAGGTTATTGTAACTGTTCCAGCCGGCGGGACCGACGATTATCGTGTGCTGTGTGTCAACGGTAAGTATGGCATCAATGACGTTTTGCTGTATTGAGTTCCACTGTGCATCCAGGATCCCATGCGGCTCGTTAAGTATTTCATAATAAATATAGTCCGAGCGGTTCTTATAATGTTCCGCCATCTGCGTCCATACTTTAATTAGTACCGACTCCACTGCAGGATCAGTATTTTCGGAAGGGTCGAAAGTATGGTTATCCAGCAGAAGATGAATCTGCAAATCCTCAGCCCAGGTAACGACGGAATCCAGGAAACCAAGGAATACCGGGTCAAGATTATAATCAGGTTCACCGTCAGTCATAAAATGAAGGTTAATTGGCAGGCGCACAACATCACATCCCAGGCTCTTTATATTTATAAAATCCTGCCTGGTGAATTTTGTAAACTGCAGCTGGCCCGGATTATCAACCTGGAACCAGGATGTGAGGTTCACTCCCCGGCTGAAAGGGGCCTGGGGATAAGTAAAGTGTAAAAATACAATTAGCAGCAGGATAACCGTAATTGAAAATTTCTTCATGGTATTTTGATTTTAAAGTCAATGTATTATAAAGTTAGTTATATTTTGCGGAACATAAATAATAATTTTTATATTTAGGACTGATATGACGAAACAGAACACATTTGCAGTAGCGCTTATAGTCTCGATGTTTCTTTTCTGGGGACTGGCCAATAACATGACAGACACATTGCTGGCGGCCTTTAAAAAGATACTTAGTATATCGGACTTTAAAACGTCATGGATTCAGATCGTATTTTACGGTGCTTACTTCTGCCTGGCACTACCCGGTGCTTTGTTCATCAGGAGGTTTACATATAAATCGGGTGTATTACTCGGATTGGGACTTTATATTACAGGGGCGCTGCTTTTTTACCCCGCGAGCCTGACACAGAATTATGCTCATTTTCTTATTGCCCTTTTCATACTGGCAGGAGGATTATCTATCCTGGAGACATCGGCAAATCCCTACATCATTGTTCTTGGTCCGGAAGAAACAGGCACACGGAGGCTTAATTTTGCACAGTCATTCAATCCCATAGGCTCCTTAACAGGAATACTTCTCAGCAAGCTGTTTATATTATCCAGGCTCAATCCTGCAAGTGCCCAGGAGAGGCTTAATATGGGCAAGGAACAGCTTCTGCAAATACAGACAGATGAATTGAATGCAATAATGGGAACCTATGTGGGAGTAGCTCTGCTGCTAATAGTTATATGGATGGCAATAGTTATAACCAGGATGCCCAGGTCTTCGGATGCCGGCACGAGCTTTGATTTTTTAGCAGTATTAAGGCGGATACTGCCGAAGCGCCATTATACCTATGGTGTTATAGCCCAGTTTTTTTATGTGGGAGCACAGATCGGTGTATGGTCCTTTACTATAAGGTATGCAATGCAGGAACTTAAACTTGTTGAAAAGGAGGCCGCAACTTATTATCTTTTATCGCTAATCATTTTCTCATTGTTCCGGTTTATAAGCACCGCACTGATGAAGGTAATACGTCCGGCAGTACTTCTTATGGCTGCGGCCCTGCTTGCAATGTTATGTTCACTTATCACAATAACTACCGGAGGAATGACCGGTGTTATTGCACTGGTGCTCATCTCAGCCTTTATGTCGCTGATGTTCCCGACTATATTCGGACTTGCGGTAAGAGGACTGGGCGGTGATACCAAGATAGCGGGATCCGGACTGATAATGGCAATTCTCGGGGGGGCAGTGCTGACAGCAATACAGGGCAGGTTATCTGATTTTGCAGGAGATATTAAGGTTTCCTATATTATACCGCTAATATGCTTTGCCGTAATTCTTGTTTATGCCAGGTATGCATCTGTTCACCTTAAGCATGAACAGTAGAGTGCAAACGATCAGAAAGGTAATTACTTCTTTTTATGCTTTTCCAGCTCCGCTTTAAGGTTGCTTATCTCTTTTTTATATTCTTTTTCCTTTGATTTGAACTCATCAGCCATCTTCCTGAAATTTTCTTCCTTTCTCTGCATCTCTTCCTGTGTTGCAGTCATCTCCTCGAGGTTC
>Ga0315548_1002896_pt1 | contig 13144 bp, 8 predicted proteins | sample SalMarSW160110MG_2_FD_202540 | JGI IMG/M metagenome (GOLD analysis project Ga0315548, IMG submission 202540) | Salt marsh sediment microbial communities from the Plum Island Ecosystem LTER, Massachusetts, United States - Salt Marsh Sediment SW1601-110 ... | reverse complement strand
CGGAGAAACAAAAGCTTATGACAAAAGAAACTACTAAGCCAATAACGACCAATAAACATAAGTGTACCAGGAAAGCTGCGATAGATTGTGTCCAATTAGCAGTTGTCAAACTCGATGGACCAAGCAGGTTCCAAAAGCTTGGCCCAGCCCAGATCGCTGTAAGCTTGCTGTTGTCGCCAAAGATGCCAAACTGCAATAACAAATGGGTAACCGAGAGCAGCAAAAAAGCAAAAAACCGCACAAACATATAACAAATTGCGCCATAGACCGCCGCTACCGCCGTGTAAAAGCCCATCTTCCACGGTTTTGAATACACGTAACTGAAAGAACGGCTTATTGCATCAAAACAATCCGAACCGTCACATGCCACAGCAGGAAACATAAGGTTGAAGCCGGCAATGGTACCAATGAGTACAACAGTTATCAACGCCCCTGCAATCAAAGCCAAAAATGCAAAGATGCCCATAATCAACTCACCAAGCCTTGGTATATTACCTATCAACCCCAGGAGAAAGATGAACACACCTATAACGATAATTATGATAAGCGGTGTCAGCGGTGCGGTGAAAAAACTTGTGAATTTCTTCGCGCTGAAACGTAGTGCCTCGGTCAAGCCTGGTTTTTCTCCCCGTGCAAATTGCAACGCTGCAATTCGGCAGATAGCTCCTCCGCAGATGGAAATCACAGCAAGTTTTAAAGCACAAAAAATAATACAATAAATATAATGGTCTTTGAAAGTCAACCCCACCGCTGTGAAATAGCCAGCGATATTTTCAGCTACACCCAGAACATTGAATGCAAATAATGATGCTAATGCACCGTTAAAGCTTTCGATAGCAATTTGCCAGAGTTTGGAATATACACCGCTTTCGCCTTGTGGACCTGTTGCGGCGACAACTATAAGGTCCATAATCCAGCCCGCAAAGCATATAACAGCCACTGCTAAAAAGGCGATTGCCAATGTTTTCCAGTGAATAGCAATGCGGAACGTCTGGAATATTTTTGGAAAAAGGAGGTTGTCAAAAATTGTCGAAGATTCTTTTTCGCCAACCATTTTGCTTCCTTTCAAAAAAATTGACTACTGTTATTGGTTTCGTAAAGAACTGATATCAATATATAGCATATTATCAGCAATTTTCAACATATTTTATAATATTTTTTGGTATGGCCAAGGAACATCGTATACCCATGGTGAGGAGCGAGGTAATTTGGTGCAGGGTCATTGCGTTACTATCGTTTATGTCTAATAAAAAGGGCTGGTTATTTTAGCCAGCCCTTTATCTTTATCTGTTAGTTTTTCTACTCAAGCTCTAACTTAACTGCTTCTATAAATTCCAGCCATTCATCTTCGGTTATGACCTCTCGTACCTCAGGATTGAGCCAGATGGAGGCAAGCCAGAGCGAAAATGTTGCAAAAGAGGTTATAGAGCGCCTGCCAAGGGATGAATCAGAAATGGAAAGTATGATTCAAACCGGTTATTCGCTGGCACAAAATATGAGCTGGGATTCGGTGGTGAAAAACTATCTACTGAAGACTCTGCAAAAAACCCCGCAGGAAGTACACATCTAAGGTGTCTACGTAAAAACATAGGAAGAAAGAGATTACACATAAGTCAGAAGACAGGATACAGGATACAGAAGACAGGAGAGACAGAATACAGAATAGGATTCAATCGTGTCTCGTCCATCGTCATCAGCCATTGAGTTTTCTTCTCATAAGAACCGCTCCCAGGGACAGAAAGCATAAAGTCGCTGGCTCAGGTACTATAACGCCCTCGACTCTCAAAATAGCTCTATCTAAGCTAACAAAACCGTGCTCGATGTACCCACCATTTAATATGATATATTCTGTATAACCAATTGTGATTGTATCTTGGCCGTCGAGCAGGTCTAACCAAGATGATGTTCCCGGTGGTATTTCAGATAGGCAGTCGAATGGCTCTGGGTCCGGATAAGTTGCTCCCCCCCCAGACCGTAGTTCTGCGCAGAGGCGGATAACTCAAACCTGCATAAACTCCTACATCGAGCGGGTATGGCTCATCGGGATTGTCATAGAGTATAGCCAATCCAGCGGTTATCTCGCCGGACCAGTCGATATATACGCTGTCTATCTCCACGAATTCCATGCCTAAATCGAAGTCCTTTTGCCAATACGGCGAATTGATATCATACTCTGATGGACAACCAATACTGAACAAATCAAGTTCAACAATATCTGCTCTGGCCGGGCAAACCCCAGATAACATTACTACTGCCATAATTGTTATTAACTCTGGCGTAAGCCATCTTGACGATTTCCTAAACATGACTTGGCCTCCTCAATATAAACTGTATTATACCATTTTATCCAGAATTTGCAAGCAAAATTCAAGCTTTTTGAATACTGCTGTTTAGCGGTTGTCGGAAGGGGTTTTGGTGGAATCAGCAGGTGGTACATCGGACTGCTGCTGATGCGATTGTGATTCGAAAATTATCTTATATTCGGCATCCAGCCAGGCACCCAAATCTATTAGCTTGCATCGCTCAGAGCAGAAAGGAAAGAACTTTGCCTGGTCGGCTCGTTTCTGATGTGTTCCATTAACGGTCTTATGACAGACTGGACAGTTATGTTTCATATTTTTATAATTGCTTGAGCAAAGAATCCCCCTTGTGTTATCTTACAACCCTTTTACCGCATGACGGCCTGACTGTTACTACTAAGTACAATTCAAAGCTGGCTTTAGTTCTGGAAAGATTATTCCCTCGATTCGTCCTCATCTCCATAATCCTGCAGCTCCGGCATTGATTGCTCTTGCCCTTGCTCTTTTACAAGACCCTGTTCCAATATTCGGGCGTATTCAACACAGTATCTGGCCCAAGGACCGGCTTCGAGCCGTGTCTTAGGTATCGGCTTGCCGGTTCCCTCACAAATCCCATAAGTCCCTTGCTCGATACGTTCCAGCGCATCGTCGATTTCTTTAAGTAGTTTCCTTTCACTTCCCATCAGGCCCAAAGCAAATTCCTGTTCATAGTTGTCAGTCCCAATGTCAGCCATATGGATTGGCATACTTGACAGATCTCCGCTTGCATCCAGACGGGATTTCTTCAGCGCTTCATCTTCAAATTCGTTTACATTTCTTAGGATTTCCCTGCGCTTTTCCAACAGCATTTTTTTGAAATGCTCGATACCGGCAGCAGTTAAACGTTTTGTCCTTGCTCGTGTTGAGCTTGCTTTTGTTTTTGATGCCTTTTTACGTTTTTGAGCCACTTCTTTGTCTACCTTTGCTAATAATAAACCTTATTTTGACTATCTGTTAAACGTAGTATTATAATATATAAGTACATACGAAGTACAGCAATTATTTTATCCAAAATTGTAATGCCAGGCTGCGAATAATAAATATCGCAAATAATTGTACAATCCAAAGTGTTTAAGAGTGTTTAAGCGACATAAGTTCTTGAAAAATAAGGACTTAAATCAACGATTGCTCATTTATTTCTACCAGCAGCTATCAACAATATCCATAAAAACTTCGTATTATGTCCGATTAAACTGCTTTTGAAGCTCAGCTATCGAAAATTTTATGGTTGTGGGTCTGCCGTGTGGACAGCGACTTGCAAAGTCTGTTTTTTTTCTATCTGCCAGCAGTTGTTCTATCTCACTATCGCTTAGCTTTTGTCCGGCCTTTACTGCCGCCTTACACGCAGCCATATTCAAAACTTCATCAAGCAGGCCTTGCGCGTCAAAACTTGCTCCTTTATCAACGAGCAAATCGATTAAATCCCGTACAAAATCGACCGGCACTACCTTTGACAGCAGGGTTGGAAACGCCTGGACAGCGTAATTCCGAGGACCGAATGGGGCAAGCTCGATTCCAAGTTTTTCTATCAATTCGGCGTTGGATTTAAGCACATCTATCTGTGCCTCGGTCAGTTCGAAACTTTCAGGTATCAGCAATCTTTGTGATTCGAGTTTACTCTCTCGTATTCGCTTGGACAAAACCTCATATATTATACGTTCGTGAATTGCGTGCTGGTCGATGATAATAAATCCGTCGTCGGTCGGTGCAACGATGAAGCTATCATGAATTTGTATGAATTTTCCTTCTGGTTGAAGCGTTTCATGCTTGATATCCTTGACTTTATATTTCGCCATCCACTCTGCATCTACCGGCTCACGTGTAAATTGCTGTTGTGTTGGGATGGGCTTGTGTTTTCTGAAGAATTCAGCCATCGCATCGGCAATTTCCCGGCTTCTATGGCCTGCTGTAGGAACCTCTGCTCCGGCCGAACTTACTGCCGTCGGTAACTTTGCCTGCGTTTGGAGATCCGTTGATAAAAACTTTTCCCGAAGAGTCCCAAGGACCTGTGAATGTATCAAATTGGCATTATAAAAACGCACCTCAATCTTTGTGGGATGTACGTTCACGTCATAGTCATCATAGGGCATTTGAATAAACAAAAAGACCACAGGAAATCTGTTCGGCTCAATGCTGCCTCGGTATGCCTCTTTGATTGCATGCGAGATAAATTTGTCGCGGATAAATCGGCCATTCAGAAATATGTATTGAAATTTGTTGCTCGTCCTTGAATCACTCGGCCTACCCATCAAGACAAAAATATGTACCCCTTTTTCATCATTTTCAACATCAAGCAAGTTTTCACCAAGTTCGGATGAGAACAATTCACTTATTCGCTGTCGAAGACCCTGTTGGCTTACCAGCCGATAAAGCTCTCTGCCATTATGAATTAAAGTTAAATCCAAATCGCCTCTTGCAAGTGCAATATGCGTGAACTGCTCTATGATATGGCTCATCTCAGTATTTGCTGTTTTCAAAAATTTACGCCTTGCAGGCAGCTTATAAAAAATATCTCTGACCTGGATTGTAGTACCGTAATCTGAACTGGCCGGGCCAACGCTGGCTTTATTTCCGCAATCTATCTCAATACTATTCCCAGAAGTTGAATCTTTCCTTCTGCTCACAGCTCTGACCTGTGCGATAGAAGCGATGCTCGCTAATGCCTCACCTCTAAAACCAAGCGTAGATATAGCTTGCAGGTCTTTACTGGTTTTGATTTTGCTTGTGGTGTGCGGCTCAAATGCTTGAGCCAAATCTTCGGCATCCATCCCGCAGCCGTTGTCGGTAACCGAGATTAGTTTTCGTCCTCCATCCTCGATAGCTACCGTTATCTTTGTCGCCCCTGCGTCGATACTGTTTTCCATCAGCTCCTTGACCACGCTGGCAGGGCGTTCAACCACCTCACCAGCCGCTATCATATTCACCATATTTTGGTCAAGGACGACTATTTGCCCCATTGTTCTATCCTGCCCCCACAAAGTGCAACCGAATATCGAATTCCTAACCTCAAAGTTTGGAATTCCTTGTTCAACCTTTGTTATTCTTTTATCAGACTTTTGCCAGTCATTTCTTCCGGTTGTGGCAATCCCATCATTTCCAGCAGTGTTGGCCCGACGTCGGCCAATCTTCCTCCTTCACGCAGTTTTCTTCCCTTATAGCGCTCATCGAACACAATCAACGGCACATCGCCAATGGTGTGAGCGGTGTGCGGGTTATCAGGGCTGCTATCTATCATTTTCTCGAAATTGCCATGGTCGGCTGTAACAATTGCCCCTCCACCCATGCCCTTGACCTTGTCTAAGATTTTACCGACGCACTCATCCACCACCTCAGCCGCTTTAATCGCCGCTTCCAACACACCTGTATGGCCAACCATATCAGGATTGGCAAAATTGACTGTTATCACATCATATTTATTCGAGTCAAGTCTGTTTAGTACAATATCCGCAACTTCATAGGCGCTCATCTCGGGCTTTAAGTCATAAGTTCGAACTCGCGGCGAAGGCACAATTTGTCTGTCTTCGCCCTTAAACGGCTTTTCGGTGTAATCATTGAAAAAGAAGGTAACGTGTGCGTACTTTTCTGTTTCGGCACAGCGAAACTGCTTCAACCCCAGAGAGCTCCAGTATGCACCTAAGATATTTTTCATTTTTGGTGGTTTTGGAAATGCTACAGGCGCGGGTATTGTTACATCATATTCGGTCATACATACAAAATATATATTAGGTTTAGTAGTCCTCGGGAACTCCTTGAAGTCCGGCTCCACAAATGCCCGCGAAAGCTCACGGGGCCTGTCACCGCGGAAGTTGAAGAATATTACGCCATCGCCGTCGCCGATGGTAGCTATTGGCTCATTGTCCTCATTGACAATGCATGTCGGCTCTATAAACTCATCAGTAACCTCTTTCTCATAACTTTGGGAAATTGCCTCTGCCGCACTTGTAGCTTTAAGGCCTTTACCTATCCTCATACATTCGTATGCCTTTTGCACACGCTCCCATCTGCTGTCACGGTCCATAGCATAGAACCTGCCCATAACTGTTGCAATTTTACCTACGCCTATCTCCCGGGCTTTCTTTTCGATATCAGCGATATACGCAGCTCCACTATGCGGCGGCGAATCCCGGCCATCGGTAAAGGCGTGGATGAACACATCTTTTACATCGTTTCTTTTTGCCAGCTCAAGCAGGCCATACAGATGGTCCAACAGTGAGTGCACACCTATGTCACTGCACAGGCCCATAACATGCATCTTGCCATTGCTGCTTTTTACAAATTCGATTAAATTCAGAAACTCTTTATTTTCAAAAAATGACCCATCACGAATAGCTCTGCTCAGTCTCACAGATTCTTGCGGTACGATTCTGCCGGCCCCAAGATTTTGATGTCCTACTTCGCTGTTACCCATCGTACCCGCCGGCAGACCCACGTCTTCTCCGCTGGTATGGATAAGACAGTTGGGGTACTCAGCCATTAGCATGTCGTCTACGGGAGTGTTGCCGCGCTTGACGGCATTATATTCATCTTCATCAGGATTCGGATTATAACCCCAGCCGTCACGTATAATCAGAACGAATGGCTTATTTTTCAAAACTATTTTCTGTTTCGCCATAGAAGAAAAACCTCTCATGCAAATATAACAGAGACGAGGCGCTGCCTCGTCTGCATATAAACTCTAACCATATTGGCCCAATATAATATCAAGCCGGGTTAAATATGTCAAACACTTACGAATAAGCCCAAAGAGCAAAAAACCTCTTGTGTCGTAAAGTCTTTGACAACAATACTTACTGTGATATAATTGCCTGCCAATAAAAGTAATCAAAGTAAAGATGATTATGAACGAAGCTAATTCAAACCAAAATGATAGCGGACCGAATTCAACTCGAATTTCTTTGTCCAAGCACAAGGCGCTCACGCTGCCGCCCTTAAAAGCGCATTTGATTTTCTGGCCTTTAATGGTGGCCGGTTTTGCGATGGATTTGTGGAGTAAGAGAGTTGTATTTGACTGGCTTGAGCAACTGCAATCTAATAGTGTTTCAATTATAGATGGTTTCCTGCAGTTGGTATTAGCGCAAAACGATGGTGCCGCTTTTGGATTATTCGCCGGCAGACCATATTTATTAGCGGCGGTTTCCGTTATCGCATTAACAGTGATTCTCGTAATATTTCTTTTCAGCGGGACTCAACATACGTTGGTACACATCGCACTGGCCCTTTTTGCTGCCGGTGTTTGTGGCAATCTTTACGATAGAATATTTAATGATGGTCTGGTGCGTGATTTTATTGATGTTACTGTCTGGCCTGGCAGGCATTGGCCGGCATTTAATATCGCAGACACTTTGCTTTGTATTGGTGTTGGGCTGCTGATTTTATCAACTTTTTTCACTGGGAAGCCGCCTCAAACACATGGTCGGCAACATAAATAGGGGTGTTTGACGCCACACCCAGAGCAATAGCATCGGAAGGGCGGGAGTCAATCTCAACCGTTTTGCCGTCAAGACTCAGGTGTATCTTTGCATAAAAAGTATGGTTGCGCAAGTCATTTATGACTATCTTTTCTATTTTTGCACCCAGTCCTTTAATTACACCGTCTAATAATTCGTGTGTCATCGGACGCGGCGGCTCGATACCCTTTAATCGGCGGTCGATTGCGAAAACCTCAACTATGCCGATAACAATTGGAAAGCTGCGCTCACCGTAACGCTCCTTTATGACGATTAACTGCTGGTCGGACGTTTCATTTATGATTATTCGTGATAATTCGGCTTCTCTTTCCATTTTGCACCGCCCTTACTGTATCAATTATTTCAATTCCGCCAGGTGTTTTTCAATGGTTTTTAACTGCTCTGTCAGCTCAGACAACCTGTCTTTCGCCTGGGCAACGACTTCCGGCTTCGCTTTAGTAATAAAATTTTTATTGGCCAGCTTTGCCTCTACTGCTTTCTTAGCTTTTTCTATCTCCTGTTTTTGCCTTTGAAGTCGTTTTCTTTCGGCTTGAGGGTCAATCACATCGTGAACAAAAATTTGCATATCATCTACTATCGAAGTTGCAGCATTCTTAGGCTTTTTTATGTTGGTATCGGCCATAAATACTTTAACACCTGCCAATTGGCAAATTAGTTCAGAGTTATCATTTAATATCTGGGCGACCTGTACCGAAGTGTTCGCCGAAGTCGTTAGCGTTGTTGTAAGAGGGATATTGTATTGACTTTTAATATCTCTTATTGCCCGAATCGGACTTTGGATAATTGAAATTCGTTTTTCTGTTTCTATATCAATTAAAGAGTCTAATCTTTCTGGCCATTGGGCAGCTACCAAAGCATTTGCCTGGGCTGCTTCTGCAATCCCATTGAGCTTTCTTACTGGTACAACTTCATTGAGTTTTTGGAATATTCCCTCAGTAATAAACGGTATAAATGGGTGCAGCAAACGCAAAATCTCATCCAGCACAAAAGCAAGTACATTTTGAGCAATTGGTTTTTGCTGGTTATCCTGCATACGTGGTTTAATCCACTCAAGATACCAATCGCAGAAGTCGTTCCAGAAGAACCTGTAGAGAAGCGACATCGGCTCATTGTACTTAAACTCCTCTAATGATTTAGTAACCTCGGCAATTGTTTGCGCCAGCCGCGAGAGAATCCATCTGTCGGTAATATCCATCTTATCTTTGTCGAATTTTTCCGGGTCGATTCCTTCAAGATTCATTAAAGTAAATCGTGAGGCGTTCCAGAGCTTATTGCAGAAGTTCCTGCCGATATCCAACTTAGGCGATGTATTTTCCACTCGGCCGTCAGGCAGCGTCATCTGCACAACCGGCATACGAATATCCTGTGTATCCGTTGTCATACTGGCTAATGTAAACCGCATCGCATCAGCCCCGTGACTATTGATAGCTACCAGCGGGTCGATGCCGTTACCCAAGCTCTTGGACATCTTACGACCTTCGCCATCCTGAATCATCGCGTGAATATAAACATCAGTAAACGGAATATCATCGGCGCAGTATTGTCCCATCATCACCATTCGCGAGACCCACAATGTAATAATTTCTCGTGCGGTACAGAGTACATCGCCGGGGTAAAATGTTTTCAATAGCGGCGACTCCTCCGGCCAACCTAACGTACTAAATGGCCAAAGTGCTGACGAGAACCACGTATCAAGAACGTCCTCATCTCGCTGCCAACCTTCATCTTCTAACTGTTTTTCAATGTCTTCGTTTCCAGGAGCAACACACGCATACGTGATTGCTCCATTATCTGAATCTGTGAGTTCAAAAACCACTTTGTCAGGTTGTTTTGAAAGCTCATTTTCTAATTGACCACCCCCACCAAGCTTCCACCAAATTGGAATCCTATGTCCCCACCAGAGCTGTCTGCTGATAGGCCAGTCTCGTAAATTTTCCAGCCAGCTTTGATAGGTCTTTGCATAACGCTCAGGAGTAAAACGCAGCCGACCATCAAGTAACGGCTTTAAGGCAAGACCAGCCAAAGAATTTACCGGCACATCCGTTCCATCAATTAATCCGGAGTTGAACTTCTTCGCCAAATGCTCTATCGGCTTTTTAACCGCGATATACCACTGGTCGGAAAGATACGGCTCAATCGGCACGTGGCTGCGATAGCTGTGCCCAACCTCGTGAGCATACTCGCGAACATCTTCTAACAGTTTTTCCTGGCGGAACCATTCGACTACAGCTTCGCGTGCCTCGAACCGGTCTATTCCGATAAGATTTTCGACATCGGGATTCTTTATTTCTTCCCAGTCCTTCCAGTCGTATTTATCGCTAATCGACCCATCCGGCGCCATAACGTTGATTATCTCAAGCCCGTGTCTTTGACCAATCTCCCAGTCGTCCGGGTCGTGGGCAGGGGTTACCTTCAAAAAGCCGGTCGAGTATTTTGCCTTTTCATCGTCACTATTCGGGTCAGGCAGCACAACATGCTCATCCGCTATGATAGGAATAATCCGGCCTACTATTGGAAGACGAACCTTTTTACCAAGCAGGTACTTGGCACGCTTATCTGACGGATTCATCGCAACAGCGGTATCGCCCAGCATTGTCTCCGGCCGGGTCGTGGCAACGGTTACGAATTCTACACGTTTACCTTCAATTTCAACCGCTTCGGTGAGCGGATAGCGCAGATACCAGAAATGTCCCTCAACCGTCTCATGCTCAACCTCATCATCCGCGAGCACCGTTTGTGTAGCAGGGTCCCAGTTGACAAGGCGTTTGCCCCGATAGATTAGCCCATCTTTAAAGAGCTTAAAAAACGCAGCCCGAACCGCTTTTGCACAGACTTCATCCATCGTAAATCGGGTACGCTGCCAGTCGCAGGAACAGCCCATCGCTTTTAGTTGGCTGATGATTTGGGCCTCGTATTCGTCCTTCCAGGCCTGCACACGTCTGACAAATTCTTCCCGTTCGAAATCTGTACGCTTTTTTCCTTCTTCCGACAGAATTCGTTTTTCAACGACCGTCTGTGTAGCGATACCGGCATGGTCGGTCCCCGGCATCCAGAGCGTAGTATATTGTTGCATCCGGCGGAACCGAATCAGGATATCCTGCAAGGTGTTATTAAGTGCATGGCCGAGGTGCAGCGGTGCCGTTACATTAGGAGGCGGAATTACTATGGTATAGACCTTTTTGTCTTCTCTATCGCTGGGCGGCTCAGCGTGGAAATATCCGCCGGCAAGCCAAATCTTATCCGCCAGCTTCTCTATCGTCTTCGGCTCATAGACTTTCGAAAGTTCTTCGCTCATAACCTACACAATTAGTTAGTGATTTGGTTTCTCTGCGTCCTCTGCGGTTAATCTTTTTTTTATTCGCCTATCCGTCTGGGCTCGGCGCCCAGCCGAGACTGATAAAAAATTCCAGCCAAACATCAAGCTGGAATCTCATTATAACAAAAAATATGTCCTGATGTAAACCCCGTTAGAAAGAAAACTCGGCCGAGCTTTCTAATATTAAACTACTCTGTTATTTAACGGGGTTTACCACGTCGGCCAGACCTGCTTCTGGCCCCAGACTTTGCCCATTTCAGCAACGTCCTTGAAGTCAATCGTGCCACTATCATACAGGTTGATATTGGGGTCAGGCGGCGTCTGCAGCCAGTAGTCTATCAGCACAGCTAAGTCTCCATGGTCAATCACGCCATCGCGGACAAGGTCGGCTGGCAACGGCGGACACTCAGGCTCATAAAATTCTGCCAGATAAAGCTGAATATCGTCAATGTACACTATCCCTAAACCGCCGGGCGCCGCCCTGTCACCAAAGCCAATATATATCCTGTTGACATCACACACGTTCACGCCCTGCACAATGAAGTCGTTCAGGTCAATACGCCACTCTTTCCATTCGCCTATTTGCGTCACATTGAGGTCTGGATGATACACGATTCCGTTACTGTCACTACTATCTTCCAGAACCACATACATCTCCTCAGGGTCATTGTAAACCCTGCCGATGTCCTGGCTGTTGGTTAGAGAGGTACTTGGAGTCGTGGTAACGTTAGATATTTTGGCTTCGCACATCTCACCGTAGCTGCTGCTGGTAGCGCACAGACCAGGATGTATTGGTGTGGTCAGCGTTACTTGAGGTTGGCTAATCGACGTCCAGCTCGTGGGTACACCTTCCGTAGTTGCATAGTAGCCTTTAATAAAATATTGTGGACCCAGCTTCACAGATTCCACCTTTACCCAGCACGGAGCAGTGATTCCAGAAACAGTTGTGGACGAGGCAGAACTGCCCACATTCATGCGGTACTGGAAGATAACTACATTTTCTGGTGTAACAACTACCGCCCCGTATCTGGCGTCCTGGTCTAACGTATCGCGAATCATCACACCGGCCTTGGCATAGGGGTCTGTGTTCTCGACGTTGAGCACCCTCGCATAGATCGACGCGACAGTACCATCGACCTGTCCGTAGACAAAGTAGAAGGAGTCTGCTTTGCCCTTGATACCTCGGCCGTCGGAGGTGAGCGTATAGGTACCATTGGCATCTTTGGTGAAGCTGCCACTGATGTCTGGATTACCCTGGCCCAGAAACCACAGCGACAATGCCTTTACATCTTGTAATCTCCAATTCGTGCCGAATTCAAGACTATTTGTCCCATTGGTATCAGCATAGGCCTCTGAATAATAGGGCACGCTATTGTTGTCGTAGGAATAGGCCATTGCCTCGGCACCTCCGTGAACTATGCCAGCCATATAATCATCAGTCGAAGTGGTTATATACGAGCCGCCTGTACCGTCATGCCATACCGGAATGATAGTATTACGGTCGGTGTAGTCCTCCATATCGTCCACAACATGATAGCTGCCCGTCGTAAAGCTCCAGACACTGCTTGGCCAGATGTCGGAACCATTGATGTCATTAACCCGCCAGTAGTAGGTTGTATTGAGTTTGAGAAGGTTGGGCTCATAATAGTTAACGTCCTTGCTCTCGTTATAGCTTACCAGTACGTCCAGCGTATTGTCTCTGTTGGCGTCGGCCACTCTGTCTTCATCGGTGCCGAAATATACATCGCGTGTAATGGCAAACCTTCCCGAAACCCAGCTAAGAATTGGGTCACTCCGCACATCTGTCGCACCGTTTAGCGGATCTGGAGACACGGACCTTCGCGGTAGAAAGAATGCATCTCTCGGGATAACTTCTTTTGGTAAGGATAGACTTTCCCAGCTTAATTGTGCCGTTGCAGGTCCCCAACCGTCTAAGAACTCCACCACAATGGGTACCAGCCCGGCAACAAGGTCGATAGTGCCCGTATCTTCCAAAATATCGTTATCTCCAGGCCAATTCT
>Ga0315548_1002894_pt1 | contig 13144 bp, 17 predicted proteins | sample SalMarSW160110MG_2_FD_202540 | JGI IMG/M metagenome (GOLD analysis project Ga0315548, IMG submission 202540) | Salt marsh sediment microbial communities from the Plum Island Ecosystem LTER, Massachusetts, United States - Salt Marsh Sediment SW1601-110 ... | reverse complement strand
GCTTTTTCCGCATCCGCATTCCCATGATCCACAGCCTCGGCGGACAGGGGTTATGTTTAGGCGTGCGTCCACAGCAGCTTTCTCTATGGCGGAGCGCACCTGCCTTGCTTTTCCTGAACCCAAACCTACGTAACCGTCGCGGTTTCCCACAACCACAATAGCCCGGAATTGGGATTTCTCTCCAGCGTCCGTTTGCTTCTGCACTAAACCTATGTTTATAACTTCCTCCTGGAGATCGGGAAGAAGAACATCAACTATCTCGGCTTCCCTTATCTTGAGTCCTTCCATGAACAACTCTTCTATGGAGGAGATTTTTCTCTCAAGAATCATTTTTCCCAGCCTTGTACGGGGCACCCAACTTTCAAACTTATCGCTGCGGGAGCTCATGTTTCTTTCCTCTGTGCTTTCACCTTTTTCTCAAACGACGACTTGATCTTGTCTTTCACTACAGAAAAACGTTCAGGTATTTCTTCTGGCCGTAATCCTTTTGAAAGATACTCTGAGAACCTCCGCTTGTAGACCTCAGGTTCTGAAGCTAACTGACTTGCATAATCTGCGATGTGTTTTCCGCTTATTCTATCTTCGTCGGAAAGTATATCTTCACTGTGGGGAACTTCAACACCAGCGTCGATGACTCCTTTTAAGGCGGCAAAAATTCGCGTTCCCTTAGAGGGAATATGCAAACCAACATCCAAGAAAGCTTTGTCTACACCATTAGCCACTGCCTTGAAACCGCACAGGAGGCCAGTTAGATAAGCGGATGGAACGTTCCCGCAGCTGCCCAGCCAACCATAGGTTTTTGCCAATTCGCGTGAATGAGCCGAGACAACAACCCTGTCCCCTATGGCTTCAGCTTCGATTACCTGAACAAGCGCATGATTTAGAGTGAGCCGAATTACTAGACGAGGCACCCTGGACAGAACGAGGGCTCTACGGGATCGATAATTTGTTTTGCCTTCTCTTCTTCTGCGGAAAGGAACTCGGTATCGTGGTCCAGTTGCCATCATCGTTTCCTCCACAAACCATGGGTTCGGATGTAGCGTTCTAAATCAGCCGTCGATTCGAAGACTCCGCTTTCTGACATGTCGTACAGTTTACGGTAAACAGTTTCTGTGATGGTGCGGCTGTCCTTCAATTCGCGTAATCTCTTCCTTAAGGGTCTGATCTTGTTTATCCAAGCCTGCTTCTTGGAGATTTTTGCCCGAGCAGAACCGCTTTTTCCTCCAGGTCCTCTCCTTAATCCTTTCTTCCTCTTTTCTTTCAAAACTCTGGCTCGAGCACGGCTAACTCCTTTCTGTGGAAGGGCTATGACAACTTTTTCGTGAATCAACTTCCTGATCTCTTCTCGGGTAATGGCTGCTTCAACGTAATCTATCCTTTCGGGGTCTATCCAAACTCTGCCTTTACCGATCTTCAAGATTTCGGCAGCTAACCGACGCTGACTTTTCAGACTCAACTTTACTTCTCTCCATCAGACAGGCTTTCTGTCTCTTCTGTTTCTTCTAACTCCTCGCCTTCCTTGAACTCTTCAGGCTCCCGAGCCGCTCTTGGATTCAAAACGTGGATTCCCTTTTCCTCAGCTAAGGCCAGGATTTCAACTCTTTTTCTGCCCCCCACCGTGCGAGCTATTCTTATAGCCTGCAGTTCAGGGTCGATTCCCCCCAAATCCGCCACAGACTGAACCCGAGTCTCCACGAAACCTGACGGATGGAGACCTCTTGTTTTCTTGGGGCTTCGGTAACCGACGGTTGGAGAGACGGGCCATCCCTTAACCTTTTTCCGCATTTTACTGTCTATGCCATGAGGCTTTCTCCACCGATCCGTAACTCGCTTGTATCTCCAGCTTTCTTGCCGCCTAAATTTGGGTTTCTTGCGTCTACTATGATCCTTTTTGGGGAATTGCTTTTCTGCGATTGTCTCCTGCTCTTCCTGTGTCATTCTTGGACTCCCTCATGCTTCTCGTAAACGTATATGCCGTCTAGGAACACCCGCGGATCTTTATTTCTGATTTTTGTTGCATTTTGGATGTTTGCAGCGGTTTGACTGACATCCTCAAGGTTGATTCCCTGTACGATAATGTCGTCTCCCTTGACTGTAACCTTGGTATCTCCCATTATCTTGGCTTTGCGCGGGTTTCGTTCTCCAGTGAAGTTCTGGATGGTCAATGTTTTTCCTTGGACTTTGACTGTTATTGGGAAGTGGGAGAAAACGATTTTCAGTTTGTAAGTGAATCCCTCTGTTACTCCCTTTATCATGTTCTGAATGTGAGAACGGACAGTTCCCACGAGTGCAGCTTCCTTTTTGCGAGGCCAACTCGCCTGAACTGTTACTGTCTTCCCCTCTAGTAGAATCTGTATGGGCGCATGAGAAAAGTCTCTGACCAATTCTCCCTTTTCACCTTTTATCGTAACGATTCTGCCATCCAGCATACCCTCTACGCCTTCAGGAATTTCAACAGTTGCCACAGTTTCGATTGCACGCATCTTCTACTTCTCCTAATAAACAAAGGCCAAAAGACGCCCACCGATCTTTTTCTCTTTAACCTCTTTATGGGACATAACCCCTTGAGAGGTGGAAAACACTAGCACTCCTATGTCTCTGGAGGGGAGAAACTGTTTTTCCCAGTTCTCTATTTCATTAGAGCTTACAGGCATTCTAGGTTTTATGGCGCCACATTTGTTGACTCTGCCAAGAAGCTGGACTCTAAATTTTCCGGAGCGCCCATCATCAATAAATTCGAACTCTCCGATGTAACCGTTCAGCTGCATAACTCTCAAGACACGCCCCAAAAGTTTGGATGCTCGGTTAATTACGCATTCGCGTTTTCTTCGCATCTCATTGTTGATTATAGTGGTTAAACCGTTTGCAAGCGTGTCCATCATAGGCAAACCTGATACATCCCCCTTACTCATACTTCCTGAAACCTAGGTCTGTAGCAATCTCCCTGAAGCATTGACGACAAAGATTCAAGTCGTACCTGCGGATAAGCGAGCCGTAGGAGCCGCATCGTCTGCAGGGTCGACTGCCTTTACCGGACTTTCGTTCTGTCTTAGAGTGCTGTTTCACCATAGTTTCACCATTTTTACGTTATTTCAACATCAAACTCGTCTTTAATAAATAGTACCGCTTCGTCGGCGGTCAGCAGATGGTCTTTTCCGACTCTAGACTTGACGCGGTGTCTAAGTTTAACTCTGTATCCCGCTCTGCCGAGGGAAACTGCAACATCCATGCCGTGGATGCCGAGATCAGGCACGTATTTGGTGCCGGGAATGTCTATATGTTCTTTGATTCCAAATGAAAAGTTGCCTTGACGATCAAAACAGTACTTTGAAAGCTTGTTATCGACGGCTTGGAGAGCCTTCCGGAGAAACTCTTCCGCCTTTTTATTTCGAAGAGTCACTAAGCACGCTATGGATTCCCCTTTTCTGATACCGAATTCGCGTATGGTTTTTTTGGCTTGCCTCCGAGAGGGCTTCTGATCTGTTAGTTGCTGGAGAATCGTTGCCGCCTGTTCCAGAGGTTTTCCGGACTGTCCAACTGACATGTTGACAGTTACTTTTTCGATTCTAGGCTTAAGCATGGGGTTTTCAGCCCGTTCTCCACGTGAAGGTTCAGCTACTTCAGGCTCTGCTTTCTTTTCTTTAGCAGGAGAAGTCGCTGGTTCAGCCGCTTTTTCTTTTACTTTCTTTTTTGCTGCTGACTTTTTCTTTACAGGCTGAGCCTTTGTTTTGACTGCTTTCTTTTCGGATACCTTTTTCTCTTCTTTAGGAGGTGTAACCTTGGATTTAGCTGCTTTTCCTTTTGCCAAGTTAATCCACCTCAGGTAGGGATATGGCAGGTTCAGTGTCGCCGAGGATGAAAACAAAATCGAGGATTGTCTGGAATTCGTCCCCATTTTCGCCTTTGACTGTGACAAGCAGGTCTCTACGTTTTTTGCTTGGTTTCTTTTCGATGGTAACTATCTTGCCATATTTGCCTATGTTTTTTCCGCTGATTACTATTGCAGGCGCTCCTACAGTTAGCTTTGTGTGCCCAAGAAGTTCCCGATCAGGAACGCTGAGCTTCAGGACGTCAAGAGTGTGATATGTATCTTCTTCTGGATTCTGAGGGTTGCTCACTTGGATCAGGGAACTTGCTCCGTCGTGAAGATCAAGGTGCACGTTTCCGCCTTTTACAACGTGTTTGTTTTCTATTCGGCAAAGTTTGAAGGACACTTCGTTAGAATCAATTGGATGAAGAATGAGACCCTTCTCAGAAGGTAGGACTCGAAGGGATTTCTTGGCGTCAACTATGGAGATGACATCCATCGAACCGACGAGAAAACGCTCATCACGTCTGACTTTTCCGTCAACCATAATGTTTCCTTGAGAAATTATGTTCTTGGCTTCCTTAGCCGTTTTTGCGAATTTAAGCATGTCCCGGACAATAAGGATAAGCGGTAAAGAGCGTGAAATGGAATGGGGACCAGGCTTGGGCATAACGGTCCAAACAGCCTCCTTTCGATGAATAGGCCACATCTTCGGCGCAGGTTTCCTCTTCAAACATCCACGTTCGCCTTTTCTTCCCAACTCATGTTCCTCCAGATTTTTCTGTTCTTTTACTTGTTTTCCTCTTCTTTTTCTTCTCTTCCTTCGGAGGCTCCTCTTCGGCGATTTCAGCTTTCTCAGCTACACCCTTTCTTTCCATAATCTTTTTGCGCCATTTATCATCAAGATTTAGGCGTGTTATCATTACCTTTGAAGGATGAATAGGAACAGAGATCTTGGTTCCATCCACCTTCTCACGATCCGCCCCCTCAATGAATATCCTGTAATTTTTCCGGTTAATCTGGGTGACCTTTCCTTCGGAGCCCTTACGGTCTCCCCGCATGATCATAACGGTGTCGCCTTTTCTCACCGGAACCGAGTTTGTGCCGTGAGACTCCTTCAACTTGGAGGAAAGGGGCGCAGAGAATCTTCTGTATCGCTCGGTAACAGGAGCTTGATACATCCTCTTTCTCTGCTTAGTAGGTTTTGTTGTCTTCATTCTTTGAGTCTCCTATACGATGATACTGGCGGCGCTGGCGATTCTAGGCCATTTCTCCGCCGCCTCCTTCGCAATGGGTCCCCGAATCTCTGAGCCCCGCATTTCACCCTCCGGAGTCATTATGACAGCTGCGTTGTCCTCGAATTGAACCCAGATTCCGTCAACACGCCGAAACGGTTTTCTCTGCCGAACCACAACAGCATGAAATATCTTCTTTCTCATGTCGGGTGTCCCTTTTCTAACTGAGACAGTGATCAGGTCTCCCACGGAAGCTGACGGAAGCCGACATAACCGTCCTTTGTATCCTACAACCTGAATTAGACGGATCGCTTGAGCACCCGAATTGTCGGCGCACTTCAAGATGGCCCCGGTTGGCAATCCTCGGGAAATCTTTGGTTTCTGACCGACAACGCCCTTTGCCATGAAAGCCCGAGATTTAGCTCTTGCCGCCACTTGGTCCTTCCTCCAGTTTCTCGATGACAACGAACGAGACGGTTTTGCTTATTGGACGGCATTCTGCCAATTTCACTTTGTCTCCTGTTTTGATTTCTAGGCAGGGGGGGTTGTGTGCGGGTATATTGCTGCGTCTTCGTTCGTATCTTCTGAATTTTGGTACATATTTTAGGTAGTCGCGGCGGACGATGATGGTTTTTTCCATCTTGTCGCTGACTACGATTCCTTCCAGTGAGCGTCGCCTCAGGGCGAGGGATCCGTGAAATGGACAGCTGACATCGTCACATGTTTTCTTTGGTGTTTTTGCATGGGCTGACATCTACCATAACCTCCTAGGCCGTTTCTTAATTCGATCTTCAGGTCGTCCCATGATAACTTTGCCGTCTATCTCTACAACTGTTCCGTCCGGCATGACAAAATCAAAAACAGCCGTATCCTTGACAATGACCTTTCTTTCGCCACCGTGCAATATTGTGAATGTGTTGCGGGTTTCGTCAACCACTTTACCCGCGATTCCAACTACGTGTGGGTTTGAGCTTTTAACCACCTTGGTCTCGAGGCCGATGAATTCATGTTGAACTATGCTGGGTGTGACATTCATTTCTTTTCATTCCCTCGTTTTTCTTCGGCTTCGATTGTGAGTATGCGGGCAATGGTTTTGCGGAGTTCGCGTATTTGGGCGGGGTTGTCGATGGCACCGCCTGCTTCAACCATTGTTTTCAGTCTCGCCAGTTCTGTCCTAAATTCGGTTATCTTTTCTTTTCGTTTTTCAGAAGACATTTCGCGAATGTCTTTTAATCGTAAGATTGCCATTTTATTCTCCAGCCTCCTTCTTTTCTTTAGCTGGAGAAGCCTTTGCTTTAGCTACTTTCTTTTTTGATGTTTTCTTCTTTTCCTTAGCAGGAGTAACCTTGGGTTTAGCTGCCTTCTTTTTCGGTGCAACTTTTTCTTTAGCTGAAGAAACTTTCTTTTTTGCTACTGACTTTTTCTTTACAGGCTCAGCCTTTGTTTTGACTGCTTTCTTTTTGGATGCTGCTTTTGCTTTAGCAGGAGCTGCCGGTTTAGCTACTTTAGGTTCTGCTTTCTTTTTGTCTTTCGGCTTTTTCTTTGCGGATGGAGTCTTCTTTTTGGCTGCTTTTTTATCCTTTACAGCTTTTTGTTCAGTAGCAGGAGCTTCTGCTTTGGCAGCCTTCTTTTTAGTTACTTTTTTGTCTTCAGCAGGAGGAGCCTTTGTTTCAGCTACTTTCTCCTCTGACTCTAGTTTTTCTTCAGCAGGAGGAACCGCAGATTCGATCACAGGCTCTTCAACTACCGCTTTTTCTTCAGCAGGAGCTGCTGCTTCAACCGCTTTTTCTTCGGTTACCGCCTTTTCCTCCACGATCTCTCCTTCTGTTTCTTTCTCCAATTCTTCTTCAATTATCTGTACTTTTACCTGATCGGGAAACTCTGCATCAGGGGGAATCAGCCGAACTTTCACTCCCAAAATTCCAGGTTTCAGCTGAACATGCAACTCTGCTTTTCGCATGTATTTCCTTGGAGGCTCCCCACTCTTAGGCAAGTATCCTGCCCTAAACTTTTCGTATCGAGCACGGTCAGTCCGTAACTTACCGCTGATAATAACCTCTGCGCCCAGTGCCCCTGCGTCCATGATCTGGTTTAGACCCCAGAAACCGGCTCTTCGGTAGTGGACACCCCGTTTCAATGCTGAGGAAATCCGTGACGCCACAACATAGGCGTTGAGTTCGGGGATTTCGATTTCAGCGACTGAAATCTGGGGGCTGGGAAGCTGAAAATTTTCTTCTAGAACGGTTGCGAGTGCTCTTATTGTTTCTCCGCCTCTTCCGATGACTATGCCGGGGCGCATTGTATAGATTACCAGGTGGGTTCCCAGAGGGGTTTTGGTGATGCTTACGCCACCGTATCCTGCCCGTTCGAATTCGTTTTGCAGAAATTCGTCGATCTCTGTCTTTTTTATGGAATCTTCTATGAAGTGTTTAACCACAGACATTAGGTTGCCTCCATCTCCTCCAGAACAAGCTCTACGTGAGAAAGGGTTTTGAAGCGTGGTGATGACCGCCCGAATGCTCTGGGAATAAATCGTTTTATCTTCATTCCCGGGGAGGCTGAGGCGTGAATTATTCGAAGCCGCTCCATGTCAAGACCCTTATATTCTGCGTTTGCCTCAGCGCCTTCAAGCACATTCAAAATTTGCTGCGCAGCCTTAACAGGGTATCTGCCAGAGAAGGCTTTTTCTAAACCGTGGCGATGGGGTACCTTTTTGTTAAATCTGCGGAAGGGAACAGGTTTTTTCTTTAGGATAACCTGATGAAGGTAGTCTTTGGCTTGATCGAGGCTCATTCCCTTTATTGTTTTGCACACTTCTCTTGCGTGTTTGTGGGATATTCTTAGTTCGCGTCCGCTAGCTTTAACTGTCTTCTCTACATCTATGTCTGTTATTGAGTAGCCCCATTTTGGCATGTCTATCGTCAAGTCAGTAACAAGCAGGATATTTAAGGCTTTATGGCGGAAAGAAAAAACGGGTTACTTCAATACGGTTATAAAATGAATGGAGAATAAGGGAGTTAGATAGTTGGGGAGTTCATTGAAGTTTTGGCTGAGGCAGAAAGATTGCTGAAGACTGGAAGATTAGACGAAAGCTGTCTGTTTCGACGATAAAATCAATATTGAAGGCGACTTTAATAGAATGTGAAAGTTTGAATCGGAAAGGTTGGGAGAATGGTTGGCGGTTCAGAGGCAGATTGTAGAAGCGCTGATGGAGCCCGAAGCTTATGAAGAAGAAGCGGAGCAAATTGAACTGAAACAGACCCACATATCATGGGTTTTCTTGACTGGAAAATTTGTTTACAAGGTGAAAAAAGCTGTAGACTTCGGATTCCTAGATTTTTCAACCCTTGAGAAGAGACGGTTCTTCTGCGAAAAAGAACTGGAGCTCAACAGACGGTTATGCGGGGACATGTACCTTGAGGTTGTTCCCATCAACAAATCAGACTGTATCAAAATAGGCGGTGAAGGAAAAACCGTTGAATACGCCGTGAAAATGAAGAGAATGCCTGAAGAAAAGATCATGACTCGACTTCTTGAAGAGGGAAAGGTGGACAGAACGCTCGTTGACAGAATGGCGAAGATCATAACCGAATTCCACCTGAAAGCAAAAACAAGCAAGAGAATAGGCGAGTTTGGGTCCTTGCCGATGATAGAAAAGAATTGGAGAGAAAATTTTGAGCAAAGCGAAGAGTTCATCGGCGAAACGATACTCATGGAAAGTTACAGATTGATCCGTGCAAGAATAGGCGAGTTCATGAAGGGAAACGCGGCTTTTTTTGCTAAGAGAGTGGCTGAGAGCCGAGTCAGAGAGTGCCACGGAGACATCCATTCGGGTAACATCTTTGTTGCGGACAGGATTTACATTTTTGACGCGATAGAATTTAATGAAAGATTCAGGTTTTGCGATGTTGCCTCTGACATTGCTTTCTTGGCCATGGACTTGGACTTTAAAGGCCGACGTGACTTGTCCAAGTTTTTTGTGGAGAGATACGTCAAGTATTCGGGAGACAGAGAGGTTGAGAAACTTCTTGATTTCTACAAGTGCTACCGAGCTTACGTGCGAGGAAAAGTCACCAGCTTTAAGCTGAAAGACCCCAGCGTGGACAAAGAGGAGAAGAGCGCAGCAAAGAAAGAGGCAAAGGCATACTTTGAGTTAGCTACAGGTTATGCGAGACAATTTTGATCAGAAAAGCGTTCTATTTGATGAATTGTTGAGCCACAAAATCTGGGACTTGGACTGTTCCCATTATGATGGGTTTCTGGTGGCAGTCGCTTCCTCCAGTCATTTTTAGTCTGTGTTTTTTTGCAAAGTTTACGTAATGACTGGTTGTTTCTGCGGTGTTTCTGGAGTGCCAGCACTCTATGCCGTCAATGTAAGTTAGCATCGAATCTTCGATTATGTCTGTCTGTTCCTGCAGTGATTTAGTCAACTTTGCCAATGAGGTTCCGTAGGGGTCGTTGGGGTGGGCTATCACTGCTATGCCGCCAGCGTTTCTCAGCAGACTCGAAGCCTCTTCAAGGTAAAGAGGATACTTGGGAACGTTACATTTGACGAGGTATTTGTCGAAGGCTTCCTGCCTGTTTCGGACAACTTTTTTTCTCACCAGATAGTCTGCTATGTGGGGTCTCCCTAGCACGCCGTCAGCGGAGTTTTGAATCTCGGTTAAATCGTTTTTTGTTAATTTTTTGAGTCCTTTTTTTTCGAATTCTGTGTTGAGTTTTTCCAGGATTTTTGCGGCACGTTCTTCGCGGTATTCCGCAATTTGCTGAAGTTTGCTTGTTAAGGCTTTGTTGTTCACGTCAAATTGGTAGCCTAGAAGGTCTAATGAGACGGGTTTGCCGTTGAGGAATTTGGGGTGTGAAAAGGTTATGTTTAGTTCAACGCCGTGAACGTAGTGGATTCCGTTTTTTTGTGCTAAGGTTTTGGCTTGGTTTTGGCAGCCGATTGCGTCGTGGTCGGTGATCGACATTAACTCGATGTTTCTGGCTTTAGCTTCTTCAATGATTTCTTCGACAGACAGGTTTCCGTCGGAGCAGGTTTTTGAGTGGATATGCAAATCGATTATCATATAGCTGAGTCCAGTTACCTGACTTCTTTTCCGATTATGTACCAGTCTTCTGGGTTGTCGTATTCGGTGTCAACTGTCAGGTGGATTATCTCAAGGTTTGGATGCCTCTGCTTCAGGTCATCCAAGTCGACGGGCTCAAACTTCTTTTTGTTGGCAATGTAGGCTTCCTTGGTCAAGGCGTTCGATTCGTAGTTCTCTTTGGTTCTCCGCAAAATCCTCTTAATGGACGCGTCTTCAGAGCAGCTGGTCTGAAGTATAACAAAAGGTATCTTGGTTTTTGCGGCTATTTCAGCGGCGCGTCTCCGCAGTTTCTGGGTTACAAAAGTGGCGTCCAATATTACGCCTTTGCCTTTCTGGGCAAGATTTTCTGCTTGCCTGAACATTTCGTCGTAGACAAACTCTCTTTTGCTCATATTTCCTGCGACTTTCGCATCAAAGACATCCTCATTTTTGAGGACTTCTAGGCGAATCAGGTCGGTTCTGAGGATTGGGTGTCCCTTGATTTTTGAGATTTCCTGGGATGTCTCTGTTTTCCATGTTCCCGGAAGTCCACAGGTGATTAACAGAATGTCGGGGCTTAGCTCGGCTTCGACAAATTCGGCGAAAGGTTCCCTCATTTGGTCGCACCCTTGCTTAAGGTGAAACCCGGAAAAAATAAACCTTTGCATCAGAAAATGGAGTGGGTGCCAACGTTTGTTGTGTGCACATTATGGCTTTGCATGGTTTTTGGAACCACTGTTTTTATAAATGAATTCCAAGATTTCACTTTGAAGAAGTGTGGAAAAAATTAGTGCTAGAACATTAGGTTTCGTTTTCATGCTGGTAGGCTTGCTGATTCTATTTCATCATCTCCTCGTTAGTGGAAGAATTTTTGACCTAGCCGATATCCTTCACCACGAATTCTTCGAAGCGATATTCTTCACGGCAGGGCTGGTTCTACTGTTAACCAGTCGTAACCGAAAGTGACTGCTCACCCGGAAAGAGACAATGGAATTTGGTTCTCCAAAGAACCAGAGAAAAATTTGTTTTCAAGAGTTTTTCTGAAAAAGACTGTTTTCAACAATGCTCTGTTATTAGTCTTCAAATATGGTTTAAGGGGACTGAAAAGGGGGGATTGGGTAGGGCTGCATGAGCGGGAATTTGTCCACGCCTAGAAAACCGACAAAGTATTGCATGTCCCATACGCCTGAGCCATCCAATTCAGTGGCGTTCGGATAGTCGTCCTCATAGTCGCTCCAGTAATTGCCTTCAGAGCCATTGTCCCACGAATTTATCCAATCAGGGAATATTGGATAATAGTCAGTGTTGTCTATGTACGGGGGACTTAGTTGTTCTGTGTTGTTGAGGAAGTTGTTGTGGTAGATGGTGTTGTAGGTAGCACCAGATTCTGTGTAGATATGAATCTCATTCAGGGCTATGTTGTTTTCATTTACTGTGTTGTATGAGCTGTTAGCGGCAATGCTGGCAACGAATCTGATGGCTTGGTTGTTTGCTGTTATGTTATTTCTGTAGATGCTGTTGTTTGAAGATGCTTTGACATAGATGCCTATTCCATTGCCTGTTATTGTGTTTCCAGCGAAAATGTTGTTGTCTGAGGACACAACGTTGATGCCGTAGTTCGTGTTTGCATGTATGAAGTTGTTAGTTATTGTGTTGTCTGAGGCTGACTCAAGTTCGATGCCGTAGTTCGCGTTTGCATGTATGAAGTTGTTAGTTATTGTGTTGTCTGAGGCTGACTCAAGTTCGATGCCGCTGATTTGATTGGTGATGGTGTTCTGGGTTATGATCGTGTTTCTGGTGTTAACAAGCAATATTCCTTGGCAGTTGTTTGAGAGCTGCAGATTTTGAACAGTGATTCCTGTGCAGTTTATCAGCGCCACGTAGCCGGCGTCTGAGGGCACAGTCTTGTTGTGCTGGTCAAACCAGTAGATAATAGGCTTTCCGTCAAAAGTGTTTGTGGTGTCAATATCATTCGCTAATCTGCCGCTAAGCGAAAAAGCGTACCTGTTGTCATGCATGTTATTTCCGGAAAGAACATTACCCGAAGAGTAGACTAACTTGAGTCCTTCCCAGTTGTTTGTGAGCGTGTTACCTGTTATCGTCGAGTTGTGAGTATACGCAATGAGCAGCCCGTTATAATTGTTGGTTAACTGCAAGTTCTGGACAGTTATATCTGTACAGTTGACTAGGGCAACGTATCCAACATCCGACGGCACCACAAGGTTATGCTTATTGACCCAGTAACAGATTGGTTTGCCATCAACAGTGTTTGAGGAGTCTATGTCGTTAACATATTCAGAAAGAGAATTGCCGTCTACCCCAAAGTTAACAGCGTTATTTTCTATGGTGTTGTCTCTAAACCGGTTATTGCCAGAAAAATTGAGATAAATACCAACTCCGTTACCTACTATATCATTTCCAACTATGTTACAATCACGTGCAAGAGTCAGATTGATTCCCGAAGCCAAAAGGGGAGCAGAATTATTGGCTTCCAATGACGAAACATCACCATTTCTTATCGTGAAACCTGTCACGTTGACTCCTGCCACATATCTTGTGCCCATAAAGTCCCAATAGCTTCCCGATATTGTAACAGCACTTCCAAGGTTACCCCCATCAATTACGGTTGTCTTTCTATCTTCACCCCTCAACATCACATCCTTGTAGACTAAAAGATTCTCATAGTAGACTCCAGCCTTAACAAAGATTGTGTGTCCGTTATCCGTTGCTAAAGTGCTGATGGCTTCTTGAATCGTTGAATAACCCATGCGGGTATTGAGGTTCACAACTGGATAATTGTCGGCGTCAGGTTCAGGTGTCCACGTCAACACTTCACTGTAACTATCCGCTAATGCATCGTTAAACTCTGGGTCACTGTAGACAATGTCCAAGTTGGAACCATACTTGTCTAGAAGATCATGAACATCATCGTACATCTTTCTAGTCCAAATGTCAGCCGCGTTGTATCCCCAAATAGTGTCGCTTGGATTGCGGAAACCAAAACCATAATTCTCTGGAAGAACCAAAACTGT
>Ga0315548_1002889_pt1 | contig 13164 bp, 4 predicted proteins | sample SalMarSW160110MG_2_FD_202540 | JGI IMG/M metagenome (GOLD analysis project Ga0315548, IMG submission 202540) | Salt marsh sediment microbial communities from the Plum Island Ecosystem LTER, Massachusetts, United States - Salt Marsh Sediment SW1601-110 ... | reverse complement strand
GTGTGCTCGACCAGCCGGTCTCGTTCGGTGTAGTAGCACTATCACGTGCTCTGACTCTGAATGAATAAAGAGTATCCGGAGTTAGACCAGAAGCTACATATGTTGAATTTATTTGCCAGCTGCTGCTCTTGCTGCCGTCATTTGTGCATTCGAAGTAATACTCCACGGGTGGACTATTCGCATCTGTAGCAGTCGTTGCAGTCATTGTAATTGTAGTCTGTCCTGTTGCCGTAGGAACCGAGGACCAAGTCATCGGGTCGGGCGTTGGAGGTGTAGTATCAGGCGTAGACGGGTCGGTCGTCGCAGATTGTGTGCTCGACCAGCCTGTCTCGTTCGGGGTGGTAGCACTGTCACGTGCCATAACCCTGAATGAATAAAGGGTATCCGGAGTTAAGCCAGTAGCTATGTATGTTGAACTTGTTTGCCAGCTGCTGCTCTTGCTGCCGTCATTTGTGCATTCGAAGAGATACTCCACGGGAGGACTATTCGCATCCGTAGCGGTCGTTGCAGTCATCGTAATTGTAGTCTGTCCTGTTGCCGTAGGTACCGAAGCCCAGGTCATCGGGTCCGGCGTTGGAGGTGTTGTGTCACTGGGTGTGGATTCCATCACTTTCGCCGCCCAGATAACCCCTGCTTGACCATGGGGATTGCCCACTTCTCTTGGCCGGTCAAAGTAATACTGTACGGAGGTACCTGCACCGGTTCCAGTGCAGACTTCTTCAACCCGACCTATTGAGTCCACATAATTCTCGAGAGCGAGCCAGCCATCTAAGGCGGCCTGTTTGTAAGGACTCTCAGGCAGCCATCCTTCTTCTACACCGGTTGCCAGTGCAAAGACAAACATAGCTGTACACGATGATTCCACCCAGTTACGAGGGTCATCGCCCATGTCAAGTAATTGAAACCACATACCGCTTGTATCCTGGTATGTGACTATGCCGGCCATCATGTTCTGATATTTAGTAAGCAACTGTGCACGCCCCGGGTGGTCTTCGGGAATACTCAACAGGACTTCTGTTATACCCACTGCGGCCCAGCCATTACCTCGTCCCCAGAAAAATGGAGCATCTAACGTATGGTGAAAAAGGCCGTTAGACTGCTGCAGATTTTCCACTTCTCCCATATAGCCTAAAAGCTGGGTAACAGCACGGTCCGCATAATTAGGATCTCCCGTGGCCTTATATGCCAGGGCTTGAAGTGCACCAATCATAAAGATATCATCTACCCAGAATCGCGAGTATTCGCTCAGGCCGTCAGGACGGGGGGGGGTAAATTCCTCGTCAGCTAAATATAGTGCCGATGTAAGGTAGTTAGCATCACCGGTCTGGCGGTATAGTTCAAAAGGTAATATCCCGTACACATTTTCGTCTACGCTGCCTTCCGGGGGCATTTGTGAACCTGTGTAATAAGAAGATGGATAAGCGGCAATAACACTGTTCTTAAGATCGATATCTCCTATTACTTCAGAATATACAAGTGCCCCATAGTAAGAACAAGCGGATGCATAATAGGTTGTAAGCGCCTGACTTATTATGTAATCTGCTACGAGACCGCCTATTGTAATTGGAACGTAAGTCGTAAAGTTCCAGTCGTCCCCGGGATATATTGTCCCGGCATCGTTGGAATCAACCGCCCAGTAATACGTTGTATCAATATCAAGGTCGCCAGGCGGGTCGTAACTCTCCGTATAAACCGTATATTTAGGATTATTGTGCGCAGTAGTATTGGTTCCGAAATAAACGTCATAGCTGGTGGGCGTATATGCTGTAGGAGCATCCCATGACAAACTGGTGGAAATATCAACGTTCGTTGCCCCATTGCCCGGGTTCGGATTACTGGCGGTATTCGTGTCAGGAGGCGTTCCTCCTCCCTGAACTACGAAACCTATAATCGCCTGACGGTTAACGTTAGTGTGCGTTGCACTGGGTGTTTCAGATGCTCCCGTTGCAGATTTATAGCCAGTCACACCGGTAGATGATTCCGATGACTGGTGTGTTCCCTGCGTAAAGCCGTTGTTTAATGTATATGTACCCGTGTTGCCGCAGGTAGCCCCGAGAATAACCATATCACCGTTACTTGTTGCTAACACGGGTGTCGTCACTGGATTGCTTGTGCCTCCGCCACTGTCAGATTCTCCGAGGAGAGTAGTTTGGTTTACGTTTTCAAGAAATACACTTGCGTATTTAACTTCAGTCGGAGTGGTGCTCCAGGTCACAGAAAATGTGCTGCCGGATGCTGCAGCGACGCCGGCTTCGTTAAGAATATATGCCGCGGCATAAGCATAAGCGCCGCTTCCGGAATAGTAGTTCCTCTCGATAACCGGGTCCATTGACTGTCCACCGTATGTAACACCGCTTAAATTCATAGAACTGGTCATCTCGCCATGTGCTATGAAAATTAAGGCACGGTTAGTACCGGATTCCTTGGTATGAGATGTGCCCGTTGTCCACGAGCCGATGATTTCAACATCAATTGGAGCTGCCTCGGTAGTTGCAGATTCGGTGCTTGAATAGCTTGTCTCATTCTGGGCGGCAGCGCTGTCACGTGCCTTGACCCTGAACGAATACAGGGTACTCGGTGTAAGACCAGAAGCGACGTATGTTGTCCCTGATTGCCAGCCGCTGGTTTTGGCGCCGTCATTAGTGCATTCGAAGTAATACTCAACTGGCGGACTATCAGCATCCGTCGCAGTTGTTGCGGTCATTGTAATTGTGCTCGGCCCGGTTGCCGTCGGCACTGCTGTCCAGGTCATCGGGTTAGGCGTCGGTGGTGTAGTATCCGGCGGCTCAGTTGTTGCCGATTGCGTGCTCGACCAGCCCGTCTCATTCGGCGTAGTGGCGCTGTCGCGTACCTTGACCCTGAACGAGTATAAAGTGCCAGCGTCAAGATTAAAAGCAACATATGTCGTGCTTGATTGCCAACTGCTGCTCTTGCTGCCGTCAGTGGTGCATTCGAAGAGATACTCCACCGGGGGACTGTCGGCATCTGTGGCGGTCGTTGCGGTCATCGTAATTGTGCTTGGCCCCGTTGCCGTCGGCACCGAAGACCAGGTCATCGGGTCAGGCGTCGGCGGTGTAGTATCAGGCGGGTTGGTCGTTGCTGATTCGGTGCTCGACCAGCCCGTCTCGTTCAGAGCAGGTGAGCTGTCACTTGCCTTGACTCTGAATGAATACATTGTACCTGCGTCAAGACCTGTAGCTACGTATGTCGTGCTTGACTGCCAGCCACTCGTTTTGCTGCCGTCAGTTGTGCATTCGAAATAATATTGTACCGGCGGAGTGTCATCTGTAGCTGTCGTTGCCGTCATCGTAATCGTGCTCGAGCCCGTTGCCGTCGGCACTGTTGCCCACGTCATCGGGTCCGGTTCCGGCGGAGTTAGGTCTTCAACATAGGAAACGCTGGCCACTCCCACACCGTCATAAGTCGTGCGGGTTGGTGCATTATTATTATAAGTACTGTCATAATTATCAACATAAACATCTATCGAACCGCCTCCGCTTACTTCTTCACGGCCGATATAAACACGGTAAAGAACGTAATCACCATTTTCAACGTCGACTGAACCGGAGAACTGCGATGCCTCGGCATGTTGAGAGGATTGCTTGTTAAAGCAAAGCATATCGGATGATGAAAAACCGCCCCTTATGCCCCAGTCCAGGTCAGGGTCACACCAGAAGTATGCGAACACATCATACGTCCCGGCTGATAAACCGCTGATCGTGGTTCTTATCGTCGGTGCGTTTTCTGTCCCACCATCGCCGGCGGTATAACAGCTGCCACCGTTGCCGTATCCTGTGTATTCGTGCCACTGGCTATCTGCAGAGCCGGCGCTGCCGCTCGGGCCTGTTGGTGTAAACGCCGTGCTGTCTGACTCTTCGGTGTTACTCTCGGTGGCATCAATATAATTGACTAAACCAAGTGTCATATCCTGTTCTTCAACTATTCCTACCATGACCATATCGAAGTGTCCCTGAGTTGGGAAATCGCCCCTCTCCCAGAATACCGCCGTGTTATAGGCATCCCATGGGGGAATGGCAGGACGAATATTATCCTCTGTTGAATCGAATGTGATTTGTGTCCAGTCCCATGTCGCGCCGTTGTCGCTCGTTACTCCTTTGAAAATCTCAATGTGCACCAGCGCTGAATCGTCGCGTGGGTCAAAGGGTGTTCCGATATAAATCGTGTTGACGTCGTCAGGATGTATACAGCCCATTGGGAGATAATCCTGTTCTTGGACATGAAGACCCGTTCCCATCTTACATAGCTCCGTGATGGTCCACGATGAGCCGTCGAAACGTCCATAGAAGAAACGGTGGTCCGCGGCGCCGATGTTATTCTGGCCGCTGCCGTCACCCCATACTTCTGTGCCGTAGCGGGTCTGAAACAAACAAACCGGATAACCATTTTTGTCGAGCTCCAGCTCATTAGTCCAGCCCGTGTGATACGAATCTTCGCCTTGATTCGCATCAGCGATAAATACCGGCGTATATTCTGTTATGGAGGGAGCATCCTGGTCGTAAAGATCGTCGTCTATTACAACTCCGTAAGAGTTGTAGCCCTTGCCGTCCTGAATATATCCGTGAAAGACACTGTTATTGTAGTTGCGAGGATGCTGCTCACAACCGAGAAAGTCTATACGGTCAACTCCGTTGCTCCTGAACTTGTGATAATAATTGGAATAACCTGCGGCCGCAGGGTCGTTAAGTTTCCCCATATATTGCCACGTAACACCATAGTCGTCCGAGTAAGAAATGTTAGGAGTTGTGTCGTTCCATCGCACGAAATTATACAGTCGGCCGTTGCCCGTCCCTTCACCCGTCATATAATGTACATTCGTATAAGTAAGGGTGCCCCCGCTAATGCCGCTGATAGTCTGCCAGTTATAGCTTGACTCTGCGTCCCATGTACTTCCGTCATTCGCATTGGTCGCCAGACGATAGTAGGTTGTAGGGGGATTGGTGTAGTGCGGGCAATACAAATGCAGATACCTTCCATCCGGGCGTATCCAAAGACCACCCATATTATGGTCGTCGCCGCCCCGTTCAGCCATAAGTGCTCGTGTTCGGTGGCCCGTGTCAATGTTAAACGTAGTAGCATCTACATCGTTGGACCTGGTCTCCCCGCTCGCGCCGCCGAAACCATAATCGCAGCCGGATGTGCTGGTAATAATATTACCGACATCAGGGTCGTAAATAATCTTGTCGTCCTGATACCAGCACCAACCCGCATTATCGTTTATCAGCATCATATTGCCAGCTACCAGGTCACTGGGCGCGCTAAACGCTGGCTGGGCAAGACTCAGGCATACCGTCAACAACATTACCACCAGTAAAACAGACTTTTTTTGCTTGTTTACCGCACTTTTCATCACTCCTACCTCCATAAATTTTGGATAAAGAAATATTTCGTTCTTTGGCTGGTCGCAGCCATTGCGAAAATTATTACTTTGGTTTTCAAGGCAAAAAACGCCCCACCTCTGCATCCCGATGGGACCTTCGCAACTTTATCTTCGTTATTTCCACAAAGGTCAATAACGAAGCAACGCACTTCTTTTCCGTCTTACTTTTACCAGTTTGGTGGACATTCCCCCGGGTTTTCTGGGTCATTACACAGCATCCACTGCACGGCAAAATTGCTGAAGTCATAGAAATCAACGCCGCTGTCCGTCGGCTCAAAATCGGCTCCCTCACAGTTGTCATATAAGTCACATTCGGTATTCAGCCAGTAATCGGTTATGACTTTAAGGTCTTTGTAATTGACGTAGCAATCACCGTAGATATCCGAAGTCAGGCCGTAGCCTGCGGCCAGAACCTGCGAGCAGTTCTGGTAATCGGGCGTAGCCGACGCCTCGTTCGAATAGCCGGATTCGTTGTCGCTGACATCAACTGCTTTTACAACATAGTAATAGGGTATGCCGTTGGTAACTGTGTCATCGATGTAATCCGAGCTGCCCAGCAATGAACTGTTTATTTGGCCGTAATCACTGCCGGAAGTTGTTGAACGATACACATTGTAACCGTTCATATCGGGTTCTCCATTATCGTTCCAGTCGAGTGAGACCGTTTCGTTGCCTGCTGTTGCTGCAAGGCCCGTCGGTGCCGCCGGAGGTGTTATGTCACCGGTGATTGTGAACTCAACCCAGTTCACATTCCAGTTGCTTGAATCCATTGAAACTCGCATAATATACACCCCTGCAGTCAGGCTGACGTCGTTAACAAAAACGCTCGTATAATCCTGCCATCCGCCCGTAGCTGCGAAGCTCACCGTGTCGGTTACGTCATAACCATCAAACTCGATATGAAAATTACCTCCGTCACTCTGAGAAGCTACACGTGCCTCTATGTCATAAGTGCCGGTTGTGGCAACATTGACCGAGTATTCAAGCCATTCGCCGCTTGCAATCCAGCCGACATTGAAACCGCCTTCACCACATGTCTCGACGTCCACATCGTCCGAACGATAGTCACCGCCTGAATTGCCGCTGGTAGTGTCATGATATGCTACGCCTTCTCCATCGTCGTCATAATTTTCAGCTTCAATCCTCCCCGGAATTGCATGAAGATCTGGACCAGGATACGGAGTTTGGCCTGTTCCTTCGCTGGTTGTTGCCGATTGTGTGCTCGAGAAGCCCGTCTCGTTCGGAGTAGTATAGCTGTCACGTGCCTTAACCTTGAACGAATACAGAGTGCTCGGAGTAAGACCTGTAGCAACGTATGTAGTGCTTGTTTGCCAGCCGCTGCTCTTGCTGCCGTCAGTTGTGCATTCGAAATAATACTGTACGGGGGGACTATCAGTGTCCGTTGCGGTCGATGCCGTCATTGTAATTGTACTCGACCCCGTTGCCGTCGGATATGAAGACCATGTCATCGGGTCCGGTGTCGGTGGTGTTGTGTCTGGCATGGGAACTTCAATATCCGTTTCGATTTCATACAGCGCTGTTGTTCCTCCTGGTTCAAGTTCTATTGTGTGTATCTCGGTGGTTTGGCCGGGATAGGAAAGCGTTATCTCATAAGTGCCGTGAAACCCCCTGAAATCCACCTCGCCCGAACCGTCTGTAGTGTTAGAGTCGCTTGTTGTCCATTCGTCCATCAGAGCCTCATAGCGCAGGCCTCTTGCGGTAAGAGCCCCGCCGCTGGTTATAAGATATGCGTTGCCTCGCCACATCTGGCCCTGCATGAAACCCCACATTATTATGCCCTCAACCTTAGGATGGCTGAAGCATATACGGAAGTAGTCCTCAATATTATCTGCCGATATATTTTCGTTAGAGTGAGAAGCATCAAACTCGGTGACCCATATCGGCAATTCAAGCGCCGCCAGTGGTTGGAGGACGTCATCATAATATTGTTGGGGATAAAATGTTAAATCTGCACCTAAATGTCCCTGAATGCCAAGACCATCGATTGGCGCTCCCATACTGATTAGACTATTGGCGCGACTTACATAACGCCCGGAGTCGTAGCCGCCGAACGAATTGCCGGAATACTCGTTCATAAACATCCCGCCGTCTGGGTCGACACTTTTGGCCCGCTGGAACATATGGGCTATTCCCGCATCGCCGAGGCGACTCGTGAAAAAATCATCGGTAAGCATCTCATTATCAACGTCCCAGTTGTAAAATTTATTATTGAAATGACTTACAGCGCCGTCTATACGTTCATCAACCTCGCCCAATAGTTCACTCCAGGTCGGGTAAGTTGCATAGGGCAAACTCTCAACCCAGCTCGGGAACTCATCGTTTACCTGCTCCCAAAACAGACAATGGCCTCGCATTTTAATCCCGTTGCTGTTACACCAATTGTAGATACTATCGGCATTTGTGTAGTTTACGTTGTCGCGTGTCGGCTCATTGGCCTTCCATTTTGTATCGTTTTCGCAAACCGCCCATTCGAAGTGGTTTAGGATGAAATTTTTATATGTCGTGTTGCTCATTTGTGAATTTCTGATGCACGTTCCGAATGCAAAACGATGTTTAATCTGTTCTATTTCCACATTAATGCCGGGTGCTGGCGCACCATATGAGTCAACTACCGTAATCTCCGCATTCCTTTTGCGTATCGACTCGATTCGGGCGTTCGCATCGGATTCCCAGTCGCCGTAACATGGCGACCAGATAAGGACTGTAATTAAAAACAAATACCTGTAACGATGCTTAATAAGCACCTTTACCCTCCTCCTTGTGATATTTTATAAGTAAAAACAATTATTGACACATCCGGTGTCTGCGGGATCACTATAGAGCATCCACTGCACGGCAAAATCACTGAAGTCGCAGTAATTAACCTCGCCGACTGTCAGCTCAATATCTGCCGGCCCCAAACATTATTAAACATTGTAATATACCAAAACTAACCCTGATATTCAATCAAAATCTTGTTTTTTAGGTTAAAATAGGCAATTTTTATCCCCCCAATGCAGCTTTTACTCAATTAACACGGAAAATCCACCAAAAACAGCTATTTTACTGCCTCTATTGCATCCGCGAGATTTAGTGCGCCTTCATATAAAGCTCTGCCGATTACTACTGCTTCGACTCCTGATTCAGCCAGTTTTTTAACATCGGCCAATTCACTCACACCGCCCGAAGCGATAACGGGAATCCCCACCGCCTCGGCCAGCGCTTTTGTTCGTTCAAGGTTTGGCCCTGCCATCATACCGTCTTTGGTAATGTCGGTATATATTATTGCCGCTATTGGCAGTTTCGCAGCCTTGATTGCGAATTCTAACAAAGATTCGGAAGTACTTTTTGTCCAGCCGTCAGTGGCCACCTTATCATCCCGCGCATCGAGTCCGAGTACAATTTTACCACTGAATTTCTCAGCCATTCGGCTGAACCACCCGAAGTCGCTTACGGCTTTAGTTCCTGTTATGACCCTTTCTACTCCCATATCGAGCAATTGTTGTATAGAAGACTCCTCGCGCAATCCGCCGCCGACCTCGATTTTAAGTAATCCCAGAGCCGCTATAGCTGATATCGTATCGGTATTAACGGGCTCGCCGATTTTAGCACCGTCCAAATCGACAATATGCACCCACTTGGCACCTGCCGAGTTGAATTCCTTCGCCTGCCCGATGGGGTCATTATGGTAGGTTATCTGGCGGTTGTATCGGCCCTGGATAAGTCTGACACATTTACCGTCTCGCAAATCGATTGCTGGTATGATATACATTTGTAAGCCCTTGAATCCTTTTCGCCCCGAACCTTCTGATACTCTTTTAATGCCGGGTTGACACCGAAAGACTCGAAACCTGCATTTAAGCACGCTAATCCAGGAGGGCCGAACGCAGTTTCACCTGAATTCTAAGCACCTACGCCGAACTTGTAAAGAGGCAAAGTTATACGGTCGTATGCAGGGCGAAGGCGCTATGGGTATATGCTCCATAAAACGCTGAAGGCATTAATCGAGCAATACTGCATTAGCGACACCGAGCTTGTAAGCAGTTTCTCGGCCTAAAAAGGCCGAATCGTGGGTTTTCACCCTGATTTTCTCAAAATTTTCAAAAAAAGTGTAACAAATCTCTGCCGTAGATACCCTTTATATATGCACATTGTACTTAAGTGCGTGCCTCTCCAGCCAGACATCACTCCTCCTCCTAAAAAAGGACTGGAGAGGCACTGCCTCTCGAACCGCTGTTTATCTCACCGTCCCCGTAGTGGGCGTTAAAAACGTTTGTATTAATTCAGAATATGACATAAAATTACCTGACCAGCTTCGCAGAGGAAGTGTCGTGAGGACCGCCGTTTTGTACAGACTGTATAAATATTGACATATGAACTTCTTAAAAGCAAAGACTGCGATTTTACCTGTAGTGTGTTATTTAGCTCTTTGCCTTACAGGGCCGCTCTTGGCAGCGGAAACTGCCGGCACAACAAAAATTCCAATATTCGAACCGGGCAAAGAATATCACGTCGAAACTGATAACAAGGCGATTGGCACTCAAAGCTTTAATGTATATGTTCCTCTCGATTACACCGAAGACCGCAGCTGGCCGGTGATTTTCCGTTATAAAGGACGAGACGAAAAATACAATCCCATTGTTTGTCGCGCAGCAAGAATGATGACCTGCGATAGAGGCGCCATTGTTGTGGGGATGGGATATCTCAAGTCCGGCAATAAGAAAATGACGGCTTCCGAATTCAAAGACTCTATAAAGCAGGAACTCAACAGTATCTACGAAGCTAAAAAGTTAATATCTAAACACCTGAAAATTGATAACGACCGTCTGTTTATTTCCGGTTCCAGCGCAGGTGGATGGCTTGCAGCGAACCTGCTGGAATATAAAGCGCAGCCTTGGGCGGGCGCTTTGATTTTTGCTGCCGGCCGGCATCCAAATGCCTCGATACTTACCAATGTCGCCAGTTCGAAGGCCTTAAAGGCAATGCCGATATTCTTCGGTTCTTCTCCCCAGGGAAGTCACGGGCCTAATCACAAATGGGCCCTGAAGGGGCAAACAGTTTATAAACGCAGAGGAGCAATAGTAACGTTTGAAACATACGACCGTGATTATCTCGTATGTTCTCCCCTGCTGCGGGACTGGGTTCGTGCCTTTATATTCGGTGACCCTGCTGATTCCACCAGAGACAAATTTGTAAAAGCCAAACAGCTTACACGAACTAAACTGAGAAAAATAAACAGCACAGAAATAATCAAAACACAAATTGCAAAACAATTAAATAAACAACCCGACCAGCTCTCAACCGATGATCTGGCTGAGATAAAACAATTGTCTCTGATGGGTGAAAATGTTTCCGATATAACGTATATCGTAAATTTGATTAATCTGGAGTCGCTTGATATTTCGTTTACCTATGTTGATAACGTCGAGCCTCTGCTTAATTGTAAAAACCTTCAAAAGCTCAATATTTCAGATACAAAAATCGAAGATATAACACCTCTCAAAAACCTTCCACAGCTTGATTCACTTTCTATGTGGAACCTTTGGCTGGACCACTCACAGGTAAATGTCCTTAAACAAAACCTCCCCGCCCTGAAAGTAATAGATTATCAATGGGACATCTACAAAACAGACTCTATCGGCCGCATCCTGCCAAAACTAACAGTTAACCTTAATTAAGCACGAGGATTACTTACCCCACAACGCTGACCCACCCTGTCATCCCGACCGAAGTGCAGGGATCTCAGTTCCTTGTCATCCCGACCGAGGCCACCGCAATACCTGCCCTGTCATCCCGACCGAGGCCGAAGGCCGAGTGGAGGGATCTGTCCATCGAATTGTCATTCCGTGCTTGACACGGAATCCATTTTCCGTCATTGCGAGCGCAACGCGGCAATCTCAAAATGTTTAGCCGTTGGCGGAACGCCGACTATGTATCATTCCGAATTTGATACGGAATCCATTTTCCGTCATTGCGAGCGCAACGCGGCAATCTCAAAATGTTTAGCCGTCGCCGGAACGCCGACGCAGTGTCATTCCGAATTTGATACGGAATCCATTTTTATTTAGCCCCAGGTTTCACCTGGGATTTCCTTGGGTTCCAGTATCCCGAGGCGGGAACCTGCAAAGCGCCGTTAACCTTTCACGCAGAAAATGCAATTGGCCTTGTTGTAACCGCTCCGAAGGTCGAGCAAACAGAAACTGCGCATATCATACTGAGGGTCACGGATAAAAGTAGTCCTCCCCTGTCGAGGTATAAGCGGATTATCGTCACCATCACCCCCTGAACGATACCGCCCCCGCACGCTTGATTGATTTTTACCACGCCTTACACGATTATCGATACGTAGCTTTAGAATGTAAGATGTTTACATTGGTGAAGCCGCTTTTTTTTAATAAACCCTCGATTACGTAATCAGGTGTTGTGTTCTTAGGGCCAAGAATCACCTCCGCAATGGACTTGCTTTTTGATTCAATCAACTCGAATTCTCTAAATGGGACTATTCTATTATTCATAGCTCTAAAAGAGCACGTGTTATCTCTCTTCACAAGATAAGAAATCAAACGCCACTCTTTCTCTTCACTAAACGCGTCGGTTTTCAACAAAAATAATTTTTCAAAAAGGAGTAACACTCTCATAGACAAATTCGCGAATGCCCGTTTAAACTTTTCATTATCGCTTTTTACTTCGTCATCACTTCGCACATCCAGAAGTCTACGCCTTGATGGGAATTTAAACGCACCTTCGTTTATAAGTTTCTTGATTTCAATATAGGTTGGCTTTATAAGTTCTTCCTGGATATCAGGGTCATACTCAACTCTCTGTAATGTAAAACCCGGTTTATCCGAACCCTGTACTGGGCGGCTGGCCTTTGCGAGCTGTTCCAAATAATCTTTGGAGAATCCAATGGAAACGCCAGTAGCATCAGCTGCATACCCTCTCCATTGACTCAATAAATCCCCATCTTCTGAAAGGCAGAAACCCAAACCATCGAAAAATTTCTCTAGCATAAAAACCAAATCTTGAAGTCGATTCGTCGTATCTTGATCAAGTCCATCAGCTTTAGCAATGAGCGCAAGTATCTCGGCAACTAGCTTTCCTTCCATCGAATCGTTTGATAGAGAGAGTGATGACAAACAAATCCTGCGATTCTCTATGATTGAGAGTAAAGAATTATTTGAACAATAGTGATAAAGGATGGTCATATTATCTTTTCAATAACCTCTTGTTAGTCTAATTTTACCCCATTTTCTAAATTCTCACAACCCTTTTTCTCCTCCTGCACGCTACACGCTGTCCGCTGCACGCCATACGCTATTTTAACATTTTACTCTCAAACTCAGAACCCGCAAACCTTAAATCTCTGCTTGTGCTGCCTTCTGCTCCTTCCTGTCATCCAGACCGAGGTGGAGGGATTTCAACCAAAATAGTAAATAAGAAATCGCAAATTGAAAATCTCGAAGCATGTCCTGCTTTTACTCGGTCTATTTACGCAATACGATATACGCACGATGCAATACGAAATCATCCCCGCGAAGCTTGTGCCTTAGGTGCGGCTACACAATTTTGCTTTTTGCATTTTGACTTATAACTTTTTTCTGCTGCCTACCGCTCGGATACTATTTTACACGTATGCCTTCGGCATACTAACTGTCCGTTTCCTCGTTGCGGCCTCCGGAAACAACAGCATTTAGGGCCTATCGGCAGCATCGTGAGTTATGTCAACACGCAGAAAAATCCCCACTTCTCAACCCCAGCGTTTACAA
>Ga0315548_1002888_pt1 | contig 13166 bp, 10 predicted proteins | sample SalMarSW160110MG_2_FD_202540 | JGI IMG/M metagenome (GOLD analysis project Ga0315548, IMG submission 202540) | Salt marsh sediment microbial communities from the Plum Island Ecosystem LTER, Massachusetts, United States - Salt Marsh Sediment SW1601-110 ... | reverse complement strand
GGTGGTCAACTTGTCGTACATGAAATCCCAGTCTATTGAGACAATGTCTACGGCAATGTCCGGATGGGCGGCGTTGAAGGAATCCTGCAGATCGGCCCGGAAGTCCTCGGTCAGGCCGTCATACTCTGCCCAGAAGAAGGTGACCGTTTTTTTTCCCGCCCCACCCTGCCCTCCGGCGAACGTGAGACCCACGGCCACGAGCAGAACCACCAGGATGCTCAAGACGAGTTTCAGACGTTTCATGATGAAACCTCCCTTTGTGTTTTTAATTTCAATCCCGACGGGATTGTTCTCTACCTTCAAGTCTGAGTCACCCCAATTCCGTTGTCAAGAAAATAGTTGTGAATCTGGAGAATGTTTCTTCGATGTCTCTATTTCAGATGACGATCGAGCCATTCGAAGGCCTGCACCTGCATGGTGAGGTCGAACTGGTGGGGCCCGGGATGAGTCGCACGGGAGAAGTTCTGCGGGGATCCCGCTTTGGCGTATATCTGCTCCAGCGTCCTCAGGGCCCGTTCGACCTCCGTTCCATCGAACAGGGGATCCTCTTCGGTAGCCAGGACCATGGCCGGCAGGGGCGCCCGCATCCCCAGCACCTCGGGAAAATCCATGTATCGGCACAGGAGAGGAATGTAGAGCATCCAGGTGTGGGTGTAGCAGTTGTTCAGGATCAGATCCCGCCAGGTGGTCATGAAACCCGCCGTAACCGAGCAGCGGATGCGGTCATCAAGGCCCGCCAGATAGTCGGTTCGCAGACCCCCCAGTGACAGGCCGCAGCAGCCGACCCGTCCGGCGTCCACCTCGGCTCGACTGCAGAGGATGTCGAGGGCAAACCGATCCTCAGCTACAAACAGCCCGGGCCAGGTATAGCCGGCGGAGAGGAGAGATTTGGCGATGATTTCTTCGTGTCGGGCGGCAAAGGCGTGATAGGCTTGGATCGTTTCACTGCTTTCCCGCTCGTCCACGTCGTAATCCGGGATCGTTAAGCTACTCTTCAGGTTTTCCGGGGTCAGCTCCTCAACCTCGAGGGGAGCGGACATCATCCGCCTGACCACATGCCCCGGAAGCTCGGAAGCTTCGATCCGGCGGCTCTCGAAGGGGAATACGTCGTGCACCAGCACTCCGTATCCCCTGCGGGCCAGCTCATTGGCCCAGGCGACCCCGCCGTAGTACAGGTCCTGGTGCTGTTCCATCAGAGGATGGAAACTCGATCCGGTGCGGAGGATCTTGCGCTTGCCGAAGTATTTCACCGCAGCATGGTCGTGCAGAGCCAGCACCCCGGGCAGAAGACCTTCGCTTCCCGATGGTTTGAGGAAGACCGCTTCGGTCTTCGGACCGCAGGGCAGCTTCCAGGAAAGTTCCTGGATGTCCAGATCGTCGAAGCTGTAGCACCTGCCAAGGCGGAGGGTTTTCGACACCTCCGGGCCGATCCGTGGTCCGGCCAACAGCTCGGTAACCTTGCCCCTGGCGGCTTGCCGCCAGGCTTCGATGTCATCCCACAAGGGATTCAGGTATGACAGGCTGCGCTCCCAACTTTCGGCGCTCTCGGCTGCCCATGGCCCGTAGGAACCGATCATGTTGATGGTCGGTTTGTTTGCGGTCACTGATTGCCCTCCTGCTTTCGATTTATCGTTATCCGTCGTTATTCAATGGCGATCTCAACCCGGTCATCCCTGGTCATGCGCACGCGGTATTGCTCCAGCATGTCCGCCAGGCCGGCTCGACTCAGCTGTCCAATGACGCCTCCCGGGTGTTGGACCGTGGAGGCGGCATTCGCCGCGCCTAAAATCGCACAGCGAAGGAGGGGAAAACCCTTGAGATAGAAATAGAGAAACGCCGCCTGGAACGAATCCCCCGCTCCCACGCTATCCCGTACGGCTCCCGGCAGGGGGAAGGCCGGACAGTGATACACCTGCTCCATCTGCCTGAGCACGACCCCGGCGGATCCCCGCTTGACGACCACGATCTCCGAACGGGGGCTCGCCTTCATCACTGACCGTACCGGATCCTGCTCCCCGGTGAGGAATCGGGCCTCCCTCTCATTGAGGAAGACGACGTCCGTTTGGGGGTAGATGCGCTCCTGGAGGAGCATCAGCTTCTCCGGATCCTCCCATCCGTCTCCCGCGTTGGCGTCGTAAGCGGTGAGTTTCCCCAACTCCCGGGCGTGGGCGAAGACCTCCTCGATCTCCCCTCGTATTGTCAGAAGCTGAAAGTAGTTGCAGGAGTAGACGAGCTTTGATTTGGCGGTGAAGTCCCGGTAATCCAGGTTTCGGATGGACATCTCTCCCAGCGGTCCCAGATAAGTCGCCGCCTGCCGCGGCGTAGATTCTTCCCGGTCGGCGAAGATCAGGGTGTAGTAGCTCCTCGTGTTCTCCAGCAGCCGGATTCCATCCGGTTCCACACCGCGTTCGGAGATCTCCGCAAGCAGCTGCTTCCCGTCGGAGTCGTCACCCAGTTCGGTGAGGAAAAAGACCCGGGCGCCCAAACGGGCGAGTCCACAGGCGAAGTAGCCGGCCGCGCCGGCGATGGTGCGGCTGGAATTTCGGATAATTACTTCTTTTCCCGCCTCCAACGGCGGCGCGGTGTAGATAGTATCGTATCCCAGATCGCCAATGACCGTGACCGTCGGTTCCGGAGTGTGATCCTCCCTCAGTGACTGAATGAGCTCCGGGCTGATATCCATAGTCTTCAGCGTTCCGCAATGACTTCGGTGCGACCGGTCCGGCGATAAACCTGCGGATCGTAGACCTTGACGCCCTGGACCACCCGGTGGATGATCCCGGACTCACTGGGACTGTCCGGTCTCAAGCCCAGTTGCAGAGAGGCAAACAGGCCCAAAAGCTGGCCGACAATGACGTAAACCGGTGGGATCAGGTCATCCGGCACCGCCTCGGCGTGCGGTCCGTACTCGATCGTGTAATCGGACATATCCTTGATCTCATCCGGAAGCGCATGGGCGACGATCAATACCGCTTTGCCGATTCCTTTCTCCCGGATCTCCCGCAGCAGGTCCAGCTCGTAGCGCTGTGTGTATCCGTCGGCTGCAAGATAGGCTACGACCAGGGTGTTCGGATCGATCACCGCCTCCGGACCGTGGCGCAAACCCGCAAAGGTGTCCCAGGTACACATGACCCGGCCGGCTGTCAGCTCCTGGAGCTTGAGATGAGATTCTACGGCCGTGCCGACATTGCCTCCGTCACCGAGGAACACGGCTCGTTCGAATCCCAGTCGAGCAATCTTCTCGGCAACTTCCGGTGCCTTCTCGAGCATAGCCTTCCCGGCTTGGAGCAGATTGGCAAACCCCGCCTTGTACTCCGCAAATGAGAACAGATGGCTCAACATCTGGCCGGCGACCAGCATGTTCGAAAACGAGGCGGTCATGGCCAAGCCGCGATCGTTTGTCTGCTCATCGAGCAGGAGCGCCATGCCGTCGGCCCGACCGGAGATCTCTCTGAACAGAGCCCCCTGTTCGTTGCAGGTGATCACCAGATGGTGAACACCCTTGGACAGCCTGTCGGCGATCTTCACTGCTCCCAGACTTTCCGGGCTGTTTCCCGAACGGGCAAATGACAGCAGCAGGGTGGCATACCCTTCGATGAAGAAATCCTGGGGCGTGGTGACGATCTTGGGAGTCGAGATCACATTGACGGGGACGCCCAATTTCCTGCGCAGCAGGGCTTCGAGGCAGTAGCCGACAAACTCCGACGTTCCCGCGCCGGTGCACAGCACCGACACCCTGGATTGCTTCTTGAACCTGGTGAGATACCGGAGCAGCTCTTCCCGCCGCTCCTCGACTCGCCTGAACGTATCGCTCCAGAGCTCCACCTGACCGTCAATCTCCTGCGGCGTGTAGAGGATCCCCCTGCTTTCCCTCTCCTCAGTGCTCAACTCGATCAGTCTGGTTAACGCGGTTTCCATCGCCTCTCCTCCCTGTCCTTCGAAAATGCCGTGCTCATGGGAACATCAGGGGCAAGAATGCCAGTATATTTCCCGGGCGTAGCGCTCGGCAATATCCAGCAGACCGCGATACAGCTCCCGGATCTCCTGGTCGCTCCAGCTGTCGGTCAGCCAGACGTTCGGAATACCGACCGCCTCCGCCGTTCGATCTCTGCGTGTTGGATGTCCCCGATTCCTTCCACCCGTCTTTCCCCTCGATGCAGCGGGGCTACAGCTCCGCGAGCAGATCCGTATGATCGATCAGGTACTGGACCCCGCCGATCAGGCTGGCCTTGTTTTTCAGCTCCGAAACCTCCAGACGCGGCATCACCAGCACGCGGTCCCGAAGCTCCCGCAAAACCAGATCAGCCAGCATCTCCCCGGCCCGGGAGAACCCTCCCCCCAGGATCACCAACTCCGGTGCCAGCAGATTGATGATGTTGCACAGCGCCATGTTGAAGTAGGTGAAAGCCTCTTTGAGGATCTTCGTGGCAGCCGGATCACCCTGGCGGTAGGCATCGAACACGATTTTGCCGCTCAAGCGTCCTGATTCGCCTTCCATCAAATCGGCGATCCTGCTGTCGCCTCCCTGTCGGAGAATTTCCACCGCTCGGTCCTGCAGGGCTTTACCGGATATCCTTTTCTCCAGACACCCGAGTTGGTACGGTTTTACGGAAGACGTCCTGAACTCATCCAGGGATGAGTAGAAATAACCGATCTCGCCGGCGGCGGCCTGGCTGCCGAAATAGATCTTCCCGTCGATCATGACGGAGCAGCCCAGACCGTAGGCGAAATCGATATACAAGACGTTGTCGTATCCTCTGGCTTTCCCGGCGATCTTTTCGCCCAGCAGGGAAAGTTTGGTCGAATGATGCATCACGACTTCCCGCTTGAATACACTTGCGAAAAACACGCCCAGGTCTTGCCCCGTCGCTTCCTGGTAGCTGGGGGTCCACTTGAGGGCCTTTCCTTTCTCGACGTATATTCCGGGGGCGATACAGATGATTCTCAGCAGGTCCTGCTCAAATATTTGGATCTTGTTCATTGCAGCGAAGACGTTTTCTTTCAGCACGGCCAGCCGGTCGGTGATGCTGCTGTCAGGTTGAAACACCCCCTCCCGGTGACCGACGAACCGGCCCTTTAGATCGGAAATAGCGATCCGATACCCCGTTCGTCCCATCTCGAAGGTCAGGTAATACCGCAGACCGCTGTTGAATCGCAGTAGAATCGGTTTGCGGCCGCCGCTGGATTGACCTTCCCCGATTTCACTGATGATCCCGCGCCCGAGCAGATTGTCGATCAGGCTGGAAATTGCAGGTTTGGAGATGTGGGTGTGCCGGACGATATCGGCCCGGGACAGGGGTTCGTTCTTGATGATCGTGGCGAGTACCAGCCGAAGATTGTTCTCTTTTACGTGCACCTGGGACTGCTTGGTAAGCATGGCCCCACTCCTCGAGTCCCTTCCCCCATTTTTCCTTGACAAATGGGCGAGGAACCGGATAATATCTAGATAGTAAGTCCAGTTAACTAAGTTGTCAACCCGGCAGCTTCAGTCGGTAGGATGGACATGAATACCCGAGAACGGACGTTGACGGCTCTTGCAGGCGGCATTCCCGATTATACCCCTTGCTCCTTCATGCTCTTCTATATCCTCTGAGAACGGTATGACATCCTTAGAACGAGTTCGGTGTGTATTGAACGGCGAGATCCCCGATCGCATTCCAATCAGCATCCTGAGCTTCCAGAATGCCGCCCGCTTCGCCGGCCTGAGCGTCGGAGCATATTGCCGAAGCGGCGAAGGTATGGCTGAAGCCCAGACGGCCTATTGGGAGGAGTTTCGGCATGATGTTATCGATATCGAGAACGGGGTCGCTGCCATGGCCGAAGCCGTGGGCTGTCGGGTCGAATACCCCGACAACGGACCCCCGTGGGTGGTGGAGCCGGCCGTCCGCAGTCTGGAGCAGGTGGACAGGCTTCCCGAGATCGATCCCTTGAGTTCGCCGAGCCTGGCCGAGTTGGTGAAGGCAACGGGTATTTTGGCAAATCGGCTGGGGAAGGAGGTATGCATCCGGGGAGAATCCGATCAAGGTCCGTTCAGCTTGGCCGCGGAGATCCTGGGGCCTGAGGCCTTCCTGACCGCTCTGCTCGATCCGCACAGTCAAAAGGGAGTAAAGCGACTGTTGAGCTACGCCGAGGAGCAGATCTTCAAGCTGGCCTGCACTCAGGCCGCCGCAGGTTCCCATATCACTTTGATCGGGGACAGCATCGCCGGCCCGGATGTCTGTTCCCCGGAGCTGTATCGCCGCTTCGCTTTGCCCTACGAACGGAAGCTGGTGAGGCGTTTAAAGAAAAAGAAAATCGGTCTGGGCATCCACATCTGTGGAAATGCGACGGCGATCGTTGCCGATATGATCCGTTCCGGAGCCCTGTATCTGGAGCTGGATCATAAGATTCAGGCGGGCAAGGTGCGGGAACTGACCGCCGGTCGGGTCACTCTCTTCGGTACCCTGGATCCTGTAGAGCTTCTCTGCCGGGGTACGGAAGAAGAGATCCGGGAACAGGTCCGCAGAGAAATCGAGCTGTTCGCTCCTGGTGGAGGGTACGTGCTCAGCCCGGGCTGCACCCTGGCCTACGAAACACCTTTTGAGAATGTTCGCGCCCTGGTGGATGCCGGCCGGCAATTCGGTGTATACGAGGGGCGGGAGCTGCCGAATAGACTCCGAGGCTGAGGGACAGATGGAAAGGACACAGACACTTGAGAAGAGGAATTCAGATGGAAAGATCGCCCTGGTAACGGGGGTATCGCGAGGATACGGAGCAGGGATCTCCTCGGTCTGTGCCCTGGAGGTCTGGCCTCTGGTACAGGAGTCGGTCCACCTTTGAGCGCCGGCTGTGGGAGTTGGGAGACAATGAGTAACGGCGCCCTCGGAGAACCTACAACGAACAACCGATTCAGGAGGAATCTGTGATGGCGCCAAAACTGGCAATAGACGGGGGAAAACCTGTACTCGACGGGAAAGCGATCAAGCCCTGGCCAGTTCTGGATGAACGGGATCGACAGGCGGTGCTGCGGGTCCTGGACGGAGAGTTTCTCTGCGGAGGGGAGGCGCCGGAGGCCCTGGCCCTTGAGCAGGAGTGGGCCCGCTACGTGGGGCGCAAATACTGCCTGGCCACCTCCAGCGGCACCGCGGCCCTGCACATGGCCCTGGCCGCCCTGAATATCGGTCCCGGGGACGAGGTGATCGTTCCCGCCTACACCTTTCTGGCCTCCGCTTCCTGCATCCTGCACGCCGGCGCCATCCCCGTATTCGTAGATATCGACCGCAGGACCTACACGATCGATCCGGCCTTGATCGAGGAGAAGATCAGCGGGCGCACCCGGGCGATCATCCCGGTTCACCTCCACGGATTGCCGGCGGATATGGACCGGATCACGGAGGTGGCGAAGAAGCACCACCTGCACGTCATCGAGGACGCCTGCCAGGCTCACGGCGCCGAGTATCGGGGCATGAAGGTGGGACAGTTCGGAGAGCTGGCCGCCTTCAGTCTCAACAGCTCCAAGAACCTGGCCTGCGGTGAAGGCGGACTGTTGGTTACGGATGCGGCGGATCTGCACATGCGGGCGGGGATGCTGCGCATGTTCGGAGACGAGATCGATGACGAGACCCAGCTTCGCCTCTACAACGCCTCGATCCTAGGCTACATGTACCGGACCCAGGAGCTGCCCGCGGCCCTGACCCGGGCCCAGCTGGAGCGCCTGGATGAGCACAACGAGATCCGCATCCGGCACTGCAATTATCTCACCGAACAGCTGGAAGGGATCCCGGGCGTTCATCCTCCCTACGTTCCGGATGAGTGCAAGTGCGTATACTGGATGTACATCGTGGAGTTTTACCCCGAGGAGGTCGGGATGGAGGATCTGAAGCCTGAGCAGTTCCGGATCGGGATGGAGAAGGCCCTGTTCATGGAGGGGGTGCAGCTGGGGCAGTGGCAGACCATGCCCGTTCCGGCCCAGGATCTGTTCCAGACCAAGATGGGTTTCTCCGGAAGCGGCTACCCGTGGAAATTCTCGCAAGCGGGGCAACGGATGGTGTATCGTGCTGAACACTATCCCAATGCCCGGGAGCTCTGCCGGCGCTACACCGCGGTGGTGGGATACCATCCGCCCAACGGGATGGACGTGGTGGAGAAATACACCGAGGCTTTCCACAAGGTATTCTCCGACCTGGATGCGGTGCGTCGGCACTGGCAGGACCCGGTTACAGCTCACTACCGCGGCTCCCTGTTCCGGGCAAAATGATGGTGCAGAGTCGGCGGGTGAACCACTATTGACGGAAGGATATTGTTATTGATGAAAGCTGCTTTTGCGCGTGCCCCCTTCGACATCCGGATTCGCGACTTCGAGCCCCGCAAACCAGGCACGGATGAGGTGCTGGTCCGGGTGAAGGCCTGCGGGGTATGCGGCACGGATCTGCACTTCGCCCGGGATTGGCAGGGCGAATATCAGCCTCTGGGGCACGAGATCGCCGCCGAGGTCGTGGAGGTCGGAAGCGGGAACATCCCGTACAAGTCGGGTGACAAGGTAATCGTGGAAGATGTGGCCCAGTGCGGCATCTGCGGGCACTGCAAATCGGGGAAGCCCTACCTCTGCCGCAACATGTACGATCTGGGCGGCCAGCCGGGGATGGCGGAGATGATGACGGTGAACTATCATCTGCTCGAGCCGTTCGACGGGATCGAGTGGGTTCATGCCAGCCTGGTGGAACCCATGGCCGTGGCCTACAACACCGTGCTCAACGGGCGGATTCCCCTGGGCGGCAGCGTGGTGGTCACCGGTCCCGGACCCATCGGTCTGATGTGCGTGTACCTGGCCAAGATGCAGGGGGCGGGCAAGGTGCTGCTGGTCGGCTCTTCGCGCAAGCGTATCCGGGGCCGGGCCCGCCTGGAGGCGGGAGTGAAATTGGGCGCCGATGCGGTGGTGGAAGCACTGGAGGTCGATGCGGTGGAGGCGGTGAAGAGGGAGTTCCCCGATGGTGCCGACAGCGTTCTGGTGACCTCCTCTCCCCGAACCCTGCCTCAGAGTCTGGACATGGTGCGCTTCGGCGGCACCGTATCATTCATCGGAATAGACCTGGGCGGGCGGAGCACGGTCACGATCGACGTGAACAAGCTCGTCTTCGGCAAGATCTCCCTGATCCCGACCTTTGCCGAGCCGGCCCAAAATTTCCCCGATACGATCCGCATCCTGCAGAGCGGGCGTTTCGATGCATTCCTGATGGTGAACAGGACCTTCTCCTTCGATGAGCTCCGGGAGGTTTTTCTGGCAAGCGACCGGGGGGAGGCGCCGATCCTCAAGGCGGTTCTGGTGCCTTGATGAGTGTAGCGGGGGGAAAACTGTGAAAGCTCGAAGCGAAAGGAGTGAAGCATGGCTGACAGGAAAGTCGCCGCTGACAGGAAAGTCGTGGCCATAGCCGGGGCCTCCTCCGGTTCCGGAAAGGCCATGGCCGAGATTCTGGCCGGGGCAGGTTATCGGGTCGCGATCGCGGCCCGGCGGGAGGCTTTGCTGAAGGAGATCGCCGCTTCCATCACCGCGGCCGGGGGCCGTGCCGTGGCCATTGCAGCGGACATGGGGGTCTGGGAACAGGCCAGGGCCTTTGTCGAGGGGACGGTAGAGGAATACGGGCGCCTCGACGTGTTGATCAACAACGCCGGTTGGGGGATCCGTTCCGCCGAGTTCGACGAGCTGACCCTGGAAGAGGTGAACGAGGGTCTGGCGGTCAACCTGACATCCGTGCTCTACGGCTGCAAAGCGGCCCTGCCGGTGATGAAGCGGCAGGGCTCCGGGCACCTCATCAATGTCTCCTCGATCCTGGGCAAGCGATCCAGGCCGGGGCTGGCCGTGTACACGGCCTGCAAACACGGGGTGGAGGGTTTCTCCCGGTCGCTGATGAACGAGGTCAAAAAGTACGGGATCAGGGTGAGCATCCTCGCTCCCGCCGCGATCCAAACCCACTGGGCGGAAAAGGCGGGAATCACCCTTTCCAAGGATGTCCGTTTTCTGGAAGCGGGAGATGTTGCCCGGGCCGCGCGATACCTCATCGAGACGCCGGAGCAGGTCAATGTGTGGAACCTGGATTTGATCTCCAGCGAACAGACCATCGATCCGATTTGAGGAGGAAGATATGATCAAACCCACTGCCGGATTCATCGTTTTCGGGGTTCACAAGGATGGCCTGAAAGATCCCATGGGGACTCCCTTCATCGATCAGTCCGTCATCGACCGCTCCAGGGCGGTCCTCGAGCAGCGGGGCGTGGAGCTGGTCGTCCACGAAACGATCATCGCCAGCAAGCCGGAGGCCGCTGCCGCCTTGGGGGCGATGAAGAGGGACGATCGGGTGGACTGCCTGATCCTGTTTTCAGGAACCTGGGTCTGGGCGGCTCACCTGATCGCCGCGGTCCGGGATTTCTCCCTGTCCGGCAAGGCAATCGTGCTCTGGACGCATCCGGGCTCCCAGGGCTGGCGGCCGGTGGGAGGACTGGTAATGCACGGGGCGCTGCTGGAGGTTGGGATCGCCCACCGCTTCGTGTACGCCGCCGCGGAGGATGAGGAGGGGATCGAGCGGATCGCCGGCTACTGCCGGGCCTCCCATCTCAAGAATCTGCTCAACATGGCCACGATCGGGACCTTCGGCGGACGCGGCATGGGCCAGACCTGCGGGGTAGCCGATCCCTCCCAGTGGATGCGGATGTTCGGCGTGGACATCGATTCCCGGGACACCACCCAGCTGCTCCGCCGGGCCGAACAGCTGCCGGCGGCGGAGGTCGAGGCACTGGGTCCGCGGCTGGTAAAGCTGTTTGGAAAAGAACCGCCCCGGAACCTCGTCAATGAGCGCTCGATTCGTCTGTATCTGGCTTTGAAAGTCCTGGTTCAGGAGGAGGGCTTCGATTTCTACACCATCCAGTCCTTTCCCGGGCTGGGCGACGAGTACTCGGCCACCTGCTTCGCCCAGAGCATGATGCTGGAAGACGGGGTTCCCACCTCCACCCTCGGAGATTTCAACACCGCCCTCAGCGTGTTTCTTCTCATGAAGCTGAGCACGGATCCGGTGTACTACGGGGATCTGCAGCATATCGACAAGAGCAACCGGGAAATCAAGATCATCGGCGACGGCGCGGTACCCCCGTCCCTGGCCGGGAAACTCGGGCCGGCGGGATTCGCCGAGCATGGTATTCCCACCGAGGGGGAGGCCGGGGGGTTGGCGGTGAAGCTGATCTGCAAGGTCGGGGAGGGTGTGCTGGCCCGGTTGGGCAGGGTCTGCGGCGAGTTCCGGATGGTGATTACCCGCTGCTCGATCTTCGAGCCTCCGGCGGCAAAGCTCGAGCAACGGCTGGCCGAGTGCGGGATCCCCTTCTGGCCCCACGGTTTTGTCACCGCCCACTGCGACATCGAGCAGCTGCTTCAGAACTGGGGCAACGAATACGCCTGCCTGGGTTACGGGGAGGATCTGTATCCCGCTCTGGTGGATTTCTGCGAGCTCACCGGGGTCCGGGCCGTAGCCCTGTAGCAGCGGCGGACCGTGGTCTGATCGCGGTTGGAGGAAGAATGAAGGATCTGCTGGTCAAAGAGTTCAAACCTAAGTCCCTGCTCAATCTTGCTGACAATACACCGCCGCAGGCGCGCTTTCCGGTGATCGACGCTCACACCCACCTGTTCGGAGACATCCCGGCCTCGGAGCTGGTGCGGGCTATGGATGAGGCGGGGGTGAGGGTCTTTCTCAATGTCACGGGCAACGTCAGGCTGCCCTACGACGAGTCGGGCTACACGATCGAGCCGCGCGATCTGGAGGTGTATCTGGACACCTACTGCCGGCCCCATCCCGGACGCTTTGCCGCCTTCACCATGTCCGATTTCGCCCGTTGGGATGAGTTCACCCTCTTTCGGAGCACCGAGAACCCGGACGGATCGCCTGAAAGATGGGTAGAGCTGTGCATCCGGCACCTGGAGCAGGATGTGCAGCAGGGCGCCCTGGGACTCAAGGTCACCAAGGAGTTAGGCCTGCAGTTCAGGGACAACGACGGCTCGATGCTGCCGGTGGATGATAGCCGTCTGTTTCCGATCTGGCGGCGGGCCGGGGAGTTGGACATCCCCGTTCTGATCCACACCTCGGATCCGCTGGGATTTTTCCTTCCCGTGGATGCGAACAACGAGCACTACCAGTCACTGCAGGAGTTCGTTGATTGGAGCTTCCACGGTGCGGAGTTCTCCAAACAGCAGCTCCTGGAGCAGCGGGATCACCTGGTCGCCGCACACCCGGGTACGCGTTTTCTCTGCCCCCACGTGGCCAATTACCCGGAGGATCTGGAGTATGTCTCCCGCTTTCTCGACCGGCATCTCAATGCCTGCATCGATATCTCGGCCCGAATCGACGAGCTGGGACGGCAGCCCTACACGGCGCGGGAGTTCATCATCAAGTACCAGGACCGCATCCTGTTCGGATCCGACATGCCGCCCCGGCCGGACATCTACCGCTGCTACTTCCGCTTCCTGGAGACCCGGGATGAGTACTTCGAGTATCCGGACTACATCGGGCGCTGGGGCCACAGCCGCTGGCGGATCTACGGCCTGGGGCTTCCCGACGAAGTGCTGAAAAAGATCTATCATGAGAACGCCCTGCGGCTGGTCCCGGGCCTGAAGCCGATCTACGGGTAAGACCGGTCGGCGGCTGCGACTGCTTTGCGGATCGGATCAACCGCTTGAACAAGCAAGGAGAGCATGTGCATGCCGATTAGCACGAAACAGCTGTACCGTTGGTGCAAGGTCCCCTATCAGGAGCTGGAGGGACATCCGGATCTGAAAGTGCCCTTCAGGCTGGTCGAGGACTCCGCCGCCATGGGCCGGCTGATGGCCCGGGAGCTGGTAGAGGAAATCAAGGCAGCCGCCGGCAGGGGGGAGGAGCTGCGGGCGATCATCCCCTGCGGACCGAGCTGCTGGTACCGGCCCTTCACCGGTCTGGTGAACCGGGAGAAGGTATCGCTACAGCGCTTCGTCGTGTTCCACATGGATGAATGCCTGGACTGGCAGGGACGGGAGCTTCCCCGCAGCCATCCCTACAGCTTTCGCGGCGCCATGGAGCGGCAGTTCTACGAACCGGTGGATGCGGAGCTGCGCGTGCCGGAGGGCAACCGCCGCTGGCTGCGTCCCGACAACGTGGAGGGAATCCGGCTGGAGA
>Ga0315548_1002885_pt1 | contig 13175 bp, 13 predicted proteins | sample SalMarSW160110MG_2_FD_202540 | JGI IMG/M metagenome (GOLD analysis project Ga0315548, IMG submission 202540) | Salt marsh sediment microbial communities from the Plum Island Ecosystem LTER, Massachusetts, United States - Salt Marsh Sediment SW1601-110 ... | reverse complement strand
CACGCCCATAATCATAGTTCCAGCCATGCACGAGTCCATGTATAACCATCCAATATTAACGGAAAACATTAACAAGCTGAAAGCTCTCGGCATTGAGTTTGTTGGCCCAAGAATTGAAGAAGGCAAAGCCAAAATTGCTGAAATAAAGGAGATTGCCAATGCGGTTATGCGGAAACTTGCGGTTAAACAGGATTTGTCTGGATTGAGGGTGCTAGTTATTGCGGGACCCACTGTCGAGTACATAGACCCTATACGTGTTATCACAAACAGAAGTTCTGGAAAAATGGGAGTTGCAATAGTAGAAGAAGCCTTAGATCGCGGAGCAGAAGTAACACTCGTCTATGGATTGGGAAGAGCAACTCCTCCATTGGATGCTGATGTGATTTCTGTTGAAACAACAGAGCAAATGCGTGAAGCAGTTATTTCAGAATTAAAATCAAAGAAATATGATGTGGTGGTAGCTGTTGCTGCAGCCGCTGACTGGACCGTTAAAAAACCATTTTCTCATAAGGTTTCAACGCATAAGCTTCATTCGCTTGATTTGAAACTGAAACCTACCAAGAAAATCGTTGATCATGTGAAAAAGGTTAGCCCTAAAACGTTTCTTGTAGCGTTTCGTGCAGAATACAAGTTGTCTAAGAAGGGTTTGATTGAAAGTGCTTATAAGCGATTGTTGCAAGCCAATGCTGATTTAATTGTCGTGAATGATGTGGGTAAGAAAGGTGCAGGATTTGGAACTGAAACAAACGAAATTTTCATTGTAGATAGGGAGAAAAAAGTAGTCCATGTTCCATTAGCTCTTAAACGAGAAGTCGCAAGGAAAATTCTTGATGTTGTAAATGAAAAAATCAAACCAAAATAATCTTATAGCCTATTAATACGTGTAAAACGTGAAAGCAAATGAGTAAAAAGTTCAAAACCGTGGCTGTTGGCGGCACCTTCGACAAGTTTCACAAGGGACATAGAGCCTTGCTTGTGAAAGCTTTTGAGGTGGGCGAGCAAGTTTTAATCGGTTTAAGTTCTGACGAGTTCGCCAAGAAACTGAATAAGCCACATCTAACAGCGCCGTACAAGCAGAGGTTAGAAGAGTTAAAGGCTTTTTTACATGAGCATGAGTTTTTGAACAGAACCAGAATTATTACTTTAGATGACGTTTATGGAGTGACGTTGTCTAAAGGCTGCGTTGAAGCTTTGGTTGTCAGTAAAGAAACAGAATCTACGGCTGTTAAAATCAATGAGGAAAGGAAAAGGATTGGGCTGTCTGCGCTGCATATAGTGGTTATAGGCATGATTCCTTCAGAAAATCATGTTCCTGTATCCACGACTCGAATTCACCGAGGAGAAATCGATCGCGAAGGTCATATACTAAAAATGAGAAACTAGAACAAAATATTTCAATAAAGAGCTAAAGACATGAAAGTCAACAAGAAAAGAATAGATAAAGGTTGGAACTAAGATGAGCAGACCACAAGCAGCTTCGTACGGCTCTTGGAAATCTCCCATTACCTCAGAGCTGGTTGCCTCAGGAACTGTGGGGCTTGGACAGATAATTCTCGATCGTGAGGATATTTACTGGAATGAATTACGTCCAACTGAAGGGGGACGAATCATCATCGTGCGACGGACACCAGACGGAAAGACAACTGATATGACGCAGTCTCCATTCAACGCTCGTACACGCGTTCATGAGTACGGCGGAGGTGCATTTGCCATTATTGACGGCACAATCTACTTTTCGAACTTCGCTGACCAACGAATCTATCGTCAGGAACCCGGAACCATGGCACGCCCGATCACCCCTGAGGCCGAGCTACGTTATGCTGACATTGTCATTGACCGCCGTCGAAATCGCATAATTTGTGTTCGTGAAGATCACACAGTTGCTGGACGAGAGCCAGCAAATACTCTGGTAAGCCTCAAATTTGAGGGCGACAAAGGTGGCAATGTTCTCGTTTCTGGGAACGATTTTTACTCGTCTCCTCGTCTCAGCCCCGATGGTTCACGCTTGGCATGGCTCACGTGGAACCATCCGAACATGCCGTGGGATGGAACCGAACTTTGGGTCGGTGAGCTAGGAGTAGACGGCTCGTTGAGTCATGCCGAACGAGTTGCAAGTGGCACTGACGAATCCGTCTTTCAGCCAGAGTGGTCGCCAGACGGAGTTCTATACTTTGTTTCTGACCGCACTGGTTGGTGGAACCTTTATCGTTGGCGTAACGGAAACATCAAACCTTTGTGTAAGATGAAGGCTGAGTTCGGAAAACCGCAGTGGGTCTTCGGAATGTCAATTTACTCGTTCGAATCTGCAGTCTGTATTATCTGCGCCTACACTGACCAAGGAACTTGGCGTCTAGCAACCATCAACACCGCGACTGGCAAACTTGAACGTATCAAGACACCCTACACAGACATTCGAAGCCTACGTGCATCGTCAGGTCACGCTGTATTTATCGCCGGATCGCCAACTGAACCACCGTCAATCTTCAGGCTTGACCTTGCAACACATGAGATTGAGGTATTGCGGCATTCCAGTACTGTAATGGTTGATGCTAAATATTTGTCGATTCCAAAAGCGATCGAATTTCCAACTGAGAACGGGCTTACTGCGCATGCCTTTTTCTATGCCCCACGAAACCGCGACTTCACTGGTCCATCAGAAGAGCGACCGCCGCTTCTAGTGAAAAGTCATGGTGGGCCGACTGCTGCCACTTCTACTACGCTTTCTTGGGCTGTTCAATATTGGACTAGCCGTGGTATCGCTGTGCTTGATGTGAATTATGGAGGTAGCAGTGGGTATGGTCGCAAGTATCGGCAACGGCTTAACGGTCAGTGGGGCGTTGTTGATGTTGACGATTGTGTTAATGGGGCGCGTTACCTAGTCAAGATTGGAGAGGTTGATGGTAATCGCCTTGCTATTCGTGGGGGTAGCGCGGGTGGATACACAACACTTTGCGCGCTCACATTCCGTAACATCTTTAGGGCAGGCGCAAGCTATTATGGGGTCAGCGATCTGGAAGCATTGGCGAAAGATACTCATAAATTCGAATCACGTTATCTGGATCGGATGATAGGTCCCTATCCTGAGCAGCGTGATCTCTATAGAGAACGGTCGCCAATTCATTTCGTCAACCAAATTTCATGCCCAATGATCCTTTTCCAAGGACTAGAGGATAAAGTCGTTCCTCCCAGTCAAGCTGAGTTAATGGTCAAGGCTTTGCGCGAGAAGGGACTGCCCGTAGCTTATATCCCATTTGATGGTGAGCAACACGGCTTTCGACGTGCCGAGAACATTAAACGCTCACTTGACGCTGAACTTTACTTCTATTCAAAGATCTTTGGCTTCAAGATAGCTGATTCAGTTGAGCCAGTTCAGATCGAAAACCTCTAGATTTCGTTGGCACTCCATACTTAGCGTGCACTTCCAGAAGGCTTTAAACGCTTTTTAACCTATTCCTTATTGGAAAGGTGTTGCTGTGCAGAGAACTGGAGTTGCCAGGCTGCCACTTCATTATGGAAAGGCGCCGAGATGGCTAGTTATCCGCATGCGAAAACTCGCCAAAGAAATTGTGGCAATTATCGTTGATGAGTATGGCACTGATGATTTTCTAAAGCGAATTTCAGATCCCTTCTGGTTTCAAGCTTTAGGCTGTGTTTTAGGTTATGACTGGCATTCATCAGGCGTAACAACTGTTGTTACAGGAGTTTTGAAACAGGCTGTTGTGCCAGAAGACCACGGCATCGCAGTTTGCGGTGGTAAAGGCAAGGTTTCTAGGCAGACACCACTTGAAATTGGAAACATAGGCGAAATGTTTGGTTTCTCAAGCGAAAAAATTCAAAACTTGCAGTACGCAAGCAAAATGAGTGCTAAGGTTGATAACACGGCAATTCAGGCTGGCTACCAGCTTTATCACCACACTTTCTTTTTGGCTGAAGATGGAAAATGGGCTGTTATACAGCAAGGTATGTGCCCGCAAGACCGTACAGCCAGACGTTATCATTGGCTTTCCGACAACGCCAAAAACTTTGTTGTTGAACCCCACGACGCTATAGTTGGCGACGTAAAACGCGACATTGTCTTAGACATGACAGCCAAAGAAAGTGAAAGTTGCAGAAAAACATCAGTAGACATAACCAAAGAAAAGCCAAAAAAGATCAAGCGCATGATCATGTCTATCAGACCAGCCTACCAAAAGTCGTTGCAGGAGTGGATGCCAAAGACCGCGGATACCCTATGGAAAGAATACCCAATCGATGTCCTGTCAATGCCGAGGAACATAAACTGGAAAGCCCTACAAGAAGTTTACGAGTTCAAACCTCACAATTACGAGGAATTGTTAGGATTCAAAGGTATGGGTCCAGCCACTATTCGAGGCTTGGCTTTGATTGCAGAGCTGATTTACGGTGAAAAACCAAGCTGGAAAGACCCAGTCAAATATTCCTTTGCGTATGGAGGAAAAGACGGAGTGCCGAGACCAGTGAACCGCAGAGCCATGGACGAGTCGATTCGCATACTTAAGCAGGCAATAGAGGAAGCGAAAATAGGGAGCAATGAGAGGATGCGGTCCTTGCAGAGGCTGAGAAGGCTTGTTCCAGCTAACATGATTTAAATGGTTTTATAGTTTGATTCTTCTTAAGAATTATTACTTGGATGTGAGTGTGTTTAGGGTGTTCCTATGAATGAAAGAATTTGTGCTTTGTTCGGTGTGATTGGGCCTCTATTAGCTTATGTTTCGATAGGAGTTTCAACTGCACTTTCGCCATGGTTCAGTTGGGAGAGGGACGCTTTAAGCGATCTTGGGCATGCCGTTGAGAGCGGAGTGGCACCCATATTCAATTTCGGTTTGTTTCTAACTGGTTTTTTCCTCACAATCTACGCGGTCAAAGTGTTGAAGGGATATGCGCGGTGGACTGGCTACAGCCTAGTGATTTCAGCTTTTACACTTCAGTTAGTAGCCGTATTCGACGAAGTGTACGTTCTTCTTCATCTAGTCGTGTCAATATTGTTTTTTGTTTCGTTGGGTGTTACATCCATGTTTTATGCTGTGGAAACAAAATCCTACTCGGCAGTAGCAGCTTTTGCAATAGGGCTTATCTCATGGATATTCTATTGGGCAGAATTTTATAGCGTCGGAGTTGCAGTGCCCGAGACAATATCATCCGTAGCAGTTTTGTTTTGGATCGTACCTTCCGCACTCAGGATCTACATGAGCACGTGCCATACGAAATAATTTATGAATAGATCCCTATATAGGAAAATCTTAAGTGTATTGCAATTTGTTCAGTAAGAAGGGAGCTGTCATGGAAAAGAATCTTGTTATTCAGACCATGCTTGATCACAAGTCAATTCGAAAATATACGGATGAAGTGCCTTCTGATGAGGTGATAGAGACAATTGTTAGGGCAGGTCAGCAGGCACCTTTCGCTTCTCAGTATTACAGCGTGCTATTGTCGCGAAATGAGAAGCGGAACCCCTTCAAGGCACCGCTATTGTTTACGATTTGCGTTGATTCTCACAAGTTCGAACGTATAATGGCTAAAAGAAACTGGAAGTTAGTCACAAATGATCTTACATTACTGATGTTTGGGATTCAAGACGCGGCTTTGATGGCGGAAAACATGGTTGTTGCAGCAAGAAGCCTAGGACTTGGAAGCTGCTTCCTTGGAAGCGCTCCATACAGAGCTGATAAAATCGCAGAAGAGTATAACCTGCCTGAAAGAGTGTTCCCTCTCGTGCAATTAGTGATGGGTTATCCAGCGGAAGACCCGCTGAGGCGACCGCGATATCCTTTAGAATTCACTCTTTTCGAAGATAAATACCCCAAGCTGGATCAAGCCACGATTTCAAAAGCCATGCAGAAAATGGACGACGGATATCTCGCCCAAAACTACTACTGCAATCTAAACGCAAAAATACCGCTAGAAGGAAACCGCCAAGAAACATTCACCTACGATAACTACAGCTGGACAGAACACATCTGCAGAAAGTGGGGCCAATGGTATCCAGAACCGAAAGTACTGCTTGAACAACTGGAGAAACGTGGCTTTTACATTACCAGAAAGAAGGCGAAATGAACGCATAATCTGCAACACGACGAAAAACAGAGGGTGATGGGTTGATGGAGGATTCAAAGACGAGTGTCAATAAAGTAGAGATTGAAGAGTATCTGGACAAATGGCAAAAAATCCTAAGATTAAGAGATTGGGATGTCGCAATCAAGATGGTTGAAGCCAAATGGAGAAAGTCTGGAGATATCAAGATCGATCTGGAAGATAAAAAAGCAGTTCTTTTGATAAATCAAAACCCAAAGTGTACAAATATGGAAGAACTAGTGATTCACGAACTCCTTCATCTCAAATTATATGGAATGGACCAGATGATTGAGGATCTCTTATCAATAGTTTATGGCAAAAATGAGGATGACGCAAAAAGAGAGTTTGCCCACACACGATTCATGGTGCTTCTGGAATCCACTGTTGAAGACTTGACCAAAGGCTACCTAACTGCGAACGGTAGCAAAAAATCGCTATCTTTTGGCCGATTGCAAAAGGAAATCGACAAAGAACTCGGATGAGAAACCATCAATAAGCGCGCTGAGTAGCTAAAACACCTCTCCTTTTTGTGCCATTCATGAAAGCTAAAAAATAGAAAAAACAATCGAAACAACTAAGCTGCAATCCTCAATAGTTTGTGAAGACTTGTCAAGGCAGCTTGCTTCGAGATGCTTCGAAAACTACAAACTTTTTTATCATTTGGTCGAGTAATAAATGCGTGTGAAAAGATGGCACATGAAGACAGTTCAAGCATCGAAGAATTAAGCAAAAAACTTGATTTGATAATGAAAAGACTTGAAACTCTAGAAGCCTTCATAATCAACAATCCAGAATATTCAGGGCTGACCCCATACCTTCGCATGACCCGCATAGGTGTAGGCTTGTACGGTGAACCATTGAAAATTGCAACACGGCTCAAAGCCGCTGAAAAATATTTACGGAAAACGTGGATTGCTCAAGATGAAATGTCAAGATGCATAATCCAAGCTCTCGCCTTGCATGATAGACTAAACATATCTGCGATAACGCGTCAGGTTCGGGTGATGCGTGGAAAAGCGTCGAGAAGAATAATTAGAAACCGGCTTCAACGTTTGGAGGAAGAAGGCATAGTCAAACGTGCTAAAGAGTACGGAAATGCTTACGAGCTTGCGGAGTGACCGAGTGAGTGGTCACTTTTTCCCATAATAAATAACAACAATGCCCAGACTATTTATTCAAATAGGTGAGTTTGAATGCAATCTCCAAAATCGTTAATTAGAACAAGATAAGAGTGAATGGAGGTGAAATGGAAATGATTGATGAAGAAAAGAAACATCGAAAGAGAGGAATGGAGGATGCCGAAGAAGTCAAAGAGATACTTGAAGCCGTGTCTAAGGAGGTGCCTACACTAATCAAGAGCATAATTGGCGCAGTATTCTCCGAAGAAGCTGGAAGAGACATGGGCAAGGCAGCTGGAGCATTCTACAAAGAACTCAAGGAGAGCGGAATGCCCGACGAGACAGCAGTAAGAATGACTGAAAACTACATAAGCGTTTTCACAAGCCTAGGCGACATAATGAAAAAGTTCGACTTCGGCAAGGGCGAGAAATCTCGATCCGAAATAGAAAAAGAGATAGAAAGAAAAATCAAGGAGAAACTTGCAGAGAAAGGCTTAACAGAGGAAGAAGAATAGTCTCTCTCCTACCATTTTTGGTGAAAAAATGAAAATCTCAACTATAATAAAAGGGGGGCTACATTTATCAAAACTAGTTCTGGATCTGTTTATTATTTGGTTGACTTTGGGCTGGAAGGTTAGGAAGGCAAGAAATGCCTTCGAAAAGCAACTTGTAAAAAGCGGAATGCCAAAGGAGGCTGCTAAAAAACTCGCAAAGAAGTACTCTTCCGTAAAGGACGAAGTCATGAAGCAGCTTTGGAGTTCTGTTGGAAAGTTTAGACGGTGAAACGCACGCTAGTGCTTAGGAATTTTCAAGCTTTAAATGATTGAGTTGCCTAAAATATTTAGAAGCTTGAGTTGTTGGTAACGGTTTTGGTGTGGGCAATTGGCGAGTCAAGAAATAGAATCTTCATCCACTGAAGAGTTGAGTAGAAAGCTGAACTTAATTTTGAAGAGACTTGACACTTTGGAAGCTATTGTTCTGGAAAATCCAGAGTATGCGGAGTTGGCCACTTTTCTTCGTCTGACAAGAGCAAGTGTAGGTCTGTACGCTGATCCTTTGAGGATGGTAACTGATTCACAAACGGCCAAGCAGCTTGCCAAAAGTAAACTTAGACCCAGTATACAAGCAAGGCTGATTCTTAGATCAAAAGAGGTGAACGTTGGCGAAGACCTAAATTTGGAAATGCAACTGACCAATGAAGGAAAAGCCCCTGCCTTACTGGTCAAGGTTGAGGAGATCCTTCCTGAAGGTTTTGAGTTGGTTGCCAAGCCCGGTTACTGTCGTTTTGAAGATGGATATCTTGACATGAGCCGGAAAAGACTGGACCCGCTAATGACTGAGGAGATCAGACTTACCCTAAGGTCCTTTGACAAAGGCATATTTGAAACAAAGCCAAAAATCATATACGTAGACGCGACTGGACACCAAATGTCATGTGAACCCGAACCTGTAACAATCAGCATCTCAGAAATTATTCTTGCAGGTCGCGTCAGTACTGGATACAAAGATTTAGATAGCTTGCTTCTCGGGGGGATACCTGAAAACTATGCAGTCATATTGACCTCGCCTTCTTGTGATGAAAAAGACTTGCTGATTAAAAAATTTCTGGAAACAGGCCCGAAAAACGACCAAATCACGTTTCGCGTCACCATAGAGGCTAGTGGAGTAAAGGTCCTCACCGAGGAAAATCAGTCAAGCTTTTACCTCTTCATTTGCAATCCCCAAGCGGACAGAATTATCAAAAGCCTGCCTAATGTGTTTAGATTGAAGGGTGTTGAGAACCTTACTGACATTAGCATTGCACTAACCAAAGCCTTTCGCCGATTAGACACATCCGTAAGTGGTCCAAGAAGGGCTTGCATAGAGATCATTTCAGACGTTTTACTGCAGCATCGCGCTGTTAAAACTAGAAGATGGTTAAACGACCTTATCACGGAATTGAAATCAAAAGGTTTTACCACTTTGGCAGTGATGAATCCAAAGATGCATTCACCCCAAGAAGTTCACGCAATTCTAGGTCTATTCGACGGAGAGATAAACATCTACGAAAAGGAGTCAGAAAAGGGCTTAGAGAAATTCCTGAAGATCAAGAAAATGTACAATCAGAAATATCTGGAGAGCGAACTGCCTCTGAGAAGGCAAAGATTAAAGAAATGAGAGTGAAAAGCACGCACTATGTTTAGAAGTTCCTAGGTTTTCATTTCGGTGAAGATTTGTGAACAGCAGAGTGAAGAAAAAGTTGTTGCATACCCTTGTTTTTCTGCGAATCTTATTGCTTCTTCTGTTGGAAAGGCTATAGCGTTTACTCCAGCCTTTAAAGCCAGAATATCTGTCTCCATTCGATGTTTTCCTTTTGGTCGCATGCATCCAAGCGCTAAAGGTGTTCCTGGAAACATTAATCTTGCAGTTGCTATGATTTTTGCTATTTCTATTGGTTTTGGCGACGTAACATTTTCCATTTCTGTTCCATGTATGGGCATAAAGGCGATGATGACCAAGGCTGAAGGCTGATAATTCGAAATCATTTTTAGAGCGTGGGGTTCACCCTTTAATTTTCCGTAGTGAAGCCCGGCAATAACATGAGGGACAAAGGCAACACCAGCCTCGTGCAGAGCCTTTAAAGAATCTTCGTAAGCTTTAACGGTTACATTCAGCCTATAAATTTTCCTTATCGTTTCATCTGAGCCGATTACATCTATTAATGCAGCGTCAACTCCAGCATTTTTCAGCTTTTTGGCTGTACTAAAGTCGATTATACCTGTGTGAACAATTACAGTCAAGCCCAATTCACGTTTAACCTTGGCGATTACGTGCATGAATTTTCCAATGGGAACAGAACCGTCTGGCAGGCATCCGCCACTTATCAGGCAACCTAAAGCTTCCTCACGCTTAAGCTGCATACATAACTCCAAAAGTTTTTCAGGCGTAGTGGCTGAATACATAGTATTCAAAACCTTTCCACCACAATGTTTGCATTTTAATGCACAGCTTCTCCCAGTGATCGAGATTGTTGGGAAATCTGTGGGTGAAGAATGGTAGTAACTTGTTGCGTAGTACATGAAGCTTGGAGCGTAGAAATGAATTTCTTTTGGTCTAGATTCAAATAGATATCTGCTGTTCAGTAAGTCAAGAAGTTTTTTGTTGTCCATGTTCCAGACGGTTTCAGGTAAAAGCTGCCTCATCTTCATCTCTTAAGAATTTCTATGATTGTACTGTTTAATAGTTATTTTTGTTCTTATCAGCCCATTTCAATCAATATCATAAATATCTGACATCTTAGTCTTGAGAGAATCCTCTGCGGACTTTTACATGAATTTCATTAAAAAGGGGGGATGTTTGTGTGACGAAGCTCAAGCTAGAATCCATATTTTCGCCGCATCTGCGTCGTCCACCATTTTCGCCAGCCATCTACCTTCGGATCCTTCTCACGGTTTCGTATGAACTCCCACGTGTCATAGCACATCATAACACTAGGACCGTCGTATTTGTAACCCATTATGGACTGACCTTCATCGTCTGAGAGAGCCGCTTCGACGAGTTCATATGGCTGTTCATCAAAGGAAGAGACTGCTTCAAAGGTTATGACAAAGAAAGCGCCGTTTCCGCTGAATGTATCCGCCGGTGACAAAGAGGCACAAGCAATCCAGTAACTTCCAGAAGTTGGGTCAACTTCATCTTTCAGCAGCAGGATGGGGCTATGAAGAACCCCCTCCTCATAGGTCTCTACCGGTGCCATAACAGTGTGGCTAATGTATTCAATAATGGTCGGATCCCACTTGAACTCGATGTCAAAGCCATAAAGACATGCTACATCTGAGACGCAAACATTGACTTCAAAGGTTTCGCCAACTTCAACGTCAATTAATTCATCTGGATGAACAGTGATTACAGGAATGCTGTCAGATGACTGCAGTTCGCTTTCTGATCCAGCAACACCAAAGCCTAAGAACGCAAAAGAAACCAAAAAGATAGTTGCTATAATGTAAAGTTTTTTCACACTTTTACACCATTAAGCTCTAACACAAAAAATTATTTAAGCTTTAGCACGTTCGTTTGCTCGCTTACTTAAGCTTTGGTGTAAATGTCTTCCGATTCTATCGGCCATAATCTCTAACATTTCTTGCATTTATCAACTCCTTAATCTATATATGACGTCAAACATGCGATTTTGCTCTCTTCAATTATATGAAAGGGATTCCTTCTCACAAATCGGTTTTTCCACTTTTTCACATTTCAAAAAAACCAAGTTCTATTTTGAAAAAAGATTTGAGATCCCCCTTTTGCAGTGAGTGTTTGTTGATTAGCGACTAATCATCCAGAAGTGCACAAGATCTTCATATGAATTGAGTGTTTCTTGCAGTTGCTTTTGGAGCGTCTAAAGACTACGGAAATATGATAGAAATCAATTGAGTAATCGAAACCTTGTTTTTCATCTTTAAACTTATTTCTATCGCCAGCCATATTTGTAGGGGAGCGCCATGGCAAGCAAAATAAAGAATCCCGTTGAGCGGTGACCTGAACATATTTATGGGCTCAAAGGCGATTATAGTATTATTCCTAATCCATTTGCACATCTTCTCCCGTTGGTTCTGCTGGTTTTGTCCTTAACAATAATGCTGCTTGTTGATGAAATACGTCATAAGCCAGAGTTAAATACTTTGGAGGCGTGTCACCGCCTAGCCCTATTGAAGGGCAGAAAGAGAAACAAAAAGAGGAGGAAATAAAATGCGTTATCTGACCGTGGGTTATTATATAACAGTCTTGAGTCCTCTATTATCTTTGCTACTTTTGGCAGTAGCGCGTGCGCGAGTAGGAGTGACTGCATTAATCATAGGTGTTCAAGTATGTGGAATGATCCTCTACCTTGTGGGATATAAAAAACCAAGCAACCCTTCTGAAACACCTCCCCTTATCTTATTGGGTGGCGTTTTTCTCATTATTTTGGGGCTCTTGATAGCTTGGTACCTAATCGCATGGTATAATTTTCACATAACACATTATCTCCCAGAGAAACCACTTACATTTTGGAGCAAAGTGGACTCTGTACTTTATGTTTTGAAAGGGTTGCTATGGGTTGCTTCAGGTTTAATGCTTATTATTACTCGTATTATCCACGAACTCAGAAGGAGAAAGACTCAACACCGCTAGAAACGTGGAAGTTAGTTCTATAGTATTGTTATGCAAAAATGCTAAATAATTTAATACATATATCTATTTAGGCTTTAAGGTAGAAAGAGAACAAAAAAGGAGAAAATAAGAATGAAGGCAAAGGTTCAAACAATCTTAACGTTTGCGTTGCTTTTGGCTTTAACGGTTTTTCCCATAGTGCTTGCACAAGATACTGTAGGAGTTAAGGCTGGCGACTGGGTGAAGTACAGTATCACAAGGCTCGGCTCAGATTTTGCTTGGGTGGAAAATGCTGTGTGGATTAAGGTTGAAGTCTTAAACGTTGCCGACACAACAGTCACTATCCGTGAGACTATACATTACGACGATGGAAGCGAGCTTGTTAGAAATTTTTCCTCGAATTTACCAACACATCACCGCTACATCATTGCTACAAACCTAGGACCTGGAGATAAGATGTGGGAAACTCGCGTCTGGTTTGAAAATTGGACTGGATATGTGATTGTTGACGTTACACTGAACGATACAGATTATAGAAGCTACGGCGGAGTTACAAGGGAAGCAAACCAATTAACATATTCCTCAAGGCTTCTGAAGGACGCTTTTGCGCCATACTTCATAAATGGCACCCTTGAAGATTACTGGGATAAGCGCACGGGCTTCCTGCTCGAGTGGAAAATACAAGAATGGTCCATACCCATACCCGAGGAGGGCGCGACGGGCAAAGGCTGCTCATCAACGTACAAAATGCAAATTGCTGATACGAACATGTGGGAGATGGAGAAGCCACCGCAGCACCTCCCATGGTGGCTGGTAGCAGTTCCAGTCGGCGTCGTCATC
>Ga0315548_1002883_pt1 | contig 13176 bp, 11 predicted proteins | sample SalMarSW160110MG_2_FD_202540 | JGI IMG/M metagenome (GOLD analysis project Ga0315548, IMG submission 202540) | Salt marsh sediment microbial communities from the Plum Island Ecosystem LTER, Massachusetts, United States - Salt Marsh Sediment SW1601-110 ... | reverse complement strand
GCTCATCGATATCGTGCCCGTGCAGCGGGGCGCCATCGAAGGCCGCTACGTCTGCCAGTGGGACAAGGACAGCATCGACGACGCCGGCTTCGTCAAGATAGACTTCCTGGCCCTGGGGGCTTTATCCCAGATGCAGGAGGCCGTCGAGCTTGTCAGGGAGCGCACCGGCGAGAGGGTAGACCTCTCCCGCATCGACTTCGAGGACGCCGCCGTCTACGACATGCTCTGCCGGGGTGATACCATCGGCATCTTCCAGGTGGAGTCGGCCGCCCAGATGCAGAACATCACGCGCCTCCGTCCCCGCAACCTGCTGGACATGGCCCACGAGGTGGGGGCGGTTAGGCCCGGCGTGGGCGTCAACCACGGCGTGCAGGAGTACCTGGCCCGGCGTACCAAGAGAAAGCCGGTGACCTACGACTGCCCCCTGGAGGAGCGGGCGCTGGAGCGGACGCTGGGGGTGGTGCTCTTTCAAGACCAGTTAAACCAGCTCGCCATCGATGTGGCCGGGTTCGCCCCCAGCGAGGCCGACCGCCTGCGCCGCGCCTTCGGGCGCAAGCACAACGAGGGGCTCATCGAGGAGTACCACAAGCGGTTCCTGGCCGGGGCAAAAGAGAGGGGCATCGATGAAGAGTCGGCGGAAAAGGTATTTAAGAAGTTCAACGGGCTCTACATGTTCCCGGAGTCGCACGCCTTCGCCTTCGGGGTGACGGCCTACCAGGCGGCCTGGCTGAAGCGATACTACCCGCTGGAGTTCTTCACGGCCATCTTCAACCAGCAGCCGATGGGCTTCTACAACCTGGAGACGCTCAAAGAGGACGCCAAGCGGCACGGGATACGGGTGCTCAACCCGGATATCAATAAGAGCCGGGCGAAATGCGTGATAGAGGCCGATGAGTACGGGGAAGCTCGAAGGGGCGTTAGCCCCTTCGAGAATAATCCCCTCCCCCTCTCCAAGACTGGAGAGGGGGATAAAGGGGGTGAGGTTGAATACTATAAAAACGGCGCCCTGCGTCTGGGCTTCCTCCACGTGACCGGCCTGGGCGAGGCCTCCGCCGAGGCCATCGAGCGGGGACGGGCCAAGGGGGCCTTCGCCAGCATCGGGGACTTCCTGGAGCGCAGCGGCGTCCTGGAAGAGGTCGCCCTCAACCTGGCCGGGGCCGGTGCCTTCGACGGCCTGGAGCCCAACCGCAGGAAAGTGAAATGGGAAATCGGCCTGCGCTACCGCCCCGTCAACTCCCAGCTGCCCCTGCCGCTGCCCGTGGCGCAGGACGTCATCGAGCTGGCCGCCCCCGGCGACTGGGAGCGCATGAAAGAGGAGTACAGCGTCCTGAGCCTTTTCCCCGGCGGGCACATCATGTCCCGCCTGCGGGCCCGCTTCAACGGGGGCTTCCGCACCAGCCGGGACATCGAGAGCCTGGGCGACGGCGCCCCGGTGGCGGCCGCCGGGTTGGTCATCCGCCGCCAACGGCCGCAGGGCAAGGTGGTCTATATCACTCTGGAGGACGAGTTCGGGCACATACCGTGCATGGTCTTCGGGAAAGTCTATGAGAAATACGAGCACCAGTTCCGCTCGCCGTTCCTCATCATCGAGGGCAGGCTCACCCGGCGCGAGGGGACGCATAACGTAGTGATAAACCGGGTAGAGCCGTTCAACGCGCTGGACAAGGCGCCGCAGTCGAAGGACTGGCGGTGAGAATAACTAAGAAGGACGTTTAGAGTCCTGGCCCGAAGCCGACCGGAGCAATTCCACCATGGTGATCAGGGCTTTCTTGGCATCAAGGCTTAGGGTATTATCAGCCTTTATCGCCGGTATTGTATCTGTACTGACTCCACCTTCCCCTGCCACCAGGTAGTCGATACTCGTTCCCAACTGTTCGGCTATCTTGGAAACAACAGCCAGAGAAGGGGCCGCTTTGTCCTGCTCAATGAGGGAAATATGCTGCGGCGTCATCCCAACTGCTTTGGCCAGTTCCTGCTGGGTGACCTTCAGGACTTGTCTTCGTTGCTTGATTCTTTGCCCTAAGCTCACTGGTCGCCTCTAGTTTCTCTGGATAAGACTAGCAACCAGTTGACTATTTGAGCAAACAATCAAGCTGCACTTGACTAATATTTGGATATTGTGCTAGTATCACCCTATGAAGTAAAAAGGGGTTACATAGAAAAAGACCTGAGAGACAGGCCCTTTTCGAAAATAAAGCGGGGAAAACATGCGATATATATTAATCGTACCGGAATACTCGAGGATAAGTCAAACTAAAAAAGAGCATCCTAATTTATATGAAGTTTGAGATAATCAAGGGATAAAATAAGTTGAAAACAATCCCCGGCAAAGATAGAGCTAAACATGAAGATTTACTCTTGTCGGACGAGGATAGAGCGATTGGCTTTTGTATCATAACTGATAAGAGTGATAACATCACGCTCTTGAAGCGGGGGCGGCGTGTTGCCTGGCTTTCGGCATCTATGAGTAAAGAAATGGTGAAGGCAATGGTAGAGCTAGTCAAGGAATACGAGGGGGAAATTGATTAACGCAATCGTTTCAGCGCCCGGTCGACAGCCGCGCCGGAACTGTGCATTGATGTCTATCTGTATTTGTTTCATTGTGGGTCTAAGCTAAAGCGCTGAATCTGGCTACCCGGTGAGCCTCCAGAAACTGCCATTTATCAATTATAAGCTGACAAATCCTATACCTCAACTTTTCATCGTTTCGTTACCTTTCCCTATCTCTTTATGAAATATCGGGAAATGTCGCAAAACGGTTAACGTCTCCAGCTACGGCTTTGTCGCTTCCGCAGATATAAGCCAGTTATCCTTTGTCGTAAAACAACACCCTCATTTCTTCATTGATACCCACAGGCAGAGCTCGTGGAACTCCACTTCGGGTTATTAGATGGTAAGCGAAAGACGTAGGGACTGGAGGTAACAGATTAGATGGAGCTGTGAAATAATTATAACCGATGAAATGAACGAATGTCGCTATAACTTTAACCATTTCAAAGCTAGCGTGTCGTATATACCAAAGCCAGCTACTTCCTCTATGTCCATATCTGCTCACTTATTACGCTCCTCAAGCCTCCGTCGTGCGCTTTCCAGTACCCTAGAGATATGTCCCAAGGAGAGAATGCCTTGATGGCGATAGTATAAAGCAGTCAGGCTACTGTAAATATGATTTGCACTCTGCTTATCCCCTTCTAGTTGAGCTTGGGCATATTTGTTAGCTAATGATCGGACTTGTTCCTCCACCCAGTCCCTCTGAGATGGCCCCGGCAAATCTGGAGCTAGTCCATGCACCCTTGCTAAGTGGATTTTCATATTTGACCGCCGTGTAGATTTGTAACCACACTCAGGACACTGATAAGGATTATACTTAGAGCCTCTGTTCATGGAAATATTATAGAGAGAATAGTTGCTATTAGCAACATCCTCGCTCCTAATATCCTGCCTCACCGTTACCCATATCACGGTGGCTTTACACCTCTACTAGTACCCAATATGGTCTAGAGGCTTTTTTCTTCCGTGCTAGCTATAAGTAAGCGGGGCTAAGCCGAGCAAAGCCTTTGTTTCATGCGGTAGCAGGTGAGGTTCAAACTCCCCCGGGTGAGAGCCTGTTTTAGATACATTTGAGGGTTACCCTGAGACCCTGCTTGAAGCTAAAAATCCATACCCTCGCCAAGGTCACGCTAGCCTCTGAAACAAGAGGAGACAGCTAAGATGATATAAAAATCATGATGATGGTTAAGTCATTAATTTACGGTGAGAATTGACATCTTAAGTCAGATGGCTCAATATTTCCTTGTCCCAGAACTCTTTGTCCTCTTTGTAAAACATCTCCCTGGCTTTATTGAAATCAGCTTCCATATATTTACAGTTGATCTTTTTCTGACAATAATGAAAAACGGGTAGGTGCACCAGGCAGTGAAAGGCTTGACTCAAGTCGCCATACCAATCCCTTAGCGTTGTCCATTTATTTCCCTCATTGAGTTCGATATCACATCGATCCTTGAGCCTCATCTTGATTTTGGGTAAGGGAATAGAAGGAATTCGGTCACATATAATCTCGGCAAGCCTGTCTGCTGCAAACACCCACCACGAGGCCTCCTCAAGATGGAGGCTCGCCGTCTTATAAATTGAATTTACTCCGTAACTCCAGCTTTTCATCGGTCTCCGTCATCAGTGAAGTACGCTCGTAAAACCCCGAATTACTTCTTCCCGGGTTTCAGCCATTCTTCATGAGTTATGCCAGCACGTTTAAGGATTTCCTTGAGCAAGGGAACGCCTATGTCCTGACGGTGAGGGTTGGGAATGGTCAGCCTGAACTCGCCTTTTACCATAAAATAATGTTTACCGCTACGGTAGGGGCCGTCGAATCCCAAACTACCTAATCTCCCCACCAGGTTATTCCAAGATATAGGCGTGAGCCGCTGCGTCATTTTGAACCAACCGTTTGGACTTCAGCATTCAGGTCGATATCTCCCAGCGAAGGGATTTTATGGCCTAGTCTCAGCCCCAACAATAGCCAGTCCTCGACAACCGACCCCATTTCCTCCCGACATTCTTCGAGGCTGCCAGCGCTAGCCCAGACGCCCGGGATCTCCTCAATCCAACCATAGTATGTTCCGTCTTCTAGGATTTTATATCTGGCTCGGTTCATAGCTTCACGTAAGTATTTCGTAATCATTGTCACCTCCATCTACTGGAAAAGCCCTTGTCTCCCAACTGCCTCCTCTTAGGCACTATACTTATCATTTCTTAACCCTCAGCAACTCGGAGACATCTACTGACCATAAAATTATTATAGCCCTGCCAATCCAAATACGCAAAACAGGGTGGCAAAATGGTCGTTTATCGGTCACAGTCTATTTCACGCCATAATACTTCTGCTAATCGTTTGATGGACGCTACCTGATAAAGTAAACTTATACCGCTGTTTCACATTGAGATAGGGGAAAGGTAACAAATCGATGTTTTGTGTGGTACATTGAAAGAAGATATGAAAAATTGTCATTCCCCTGGAGACGATAGTTTCCTCACTTTTTGCCAAAAACCCTTATTTTGGTCACCCAACTCTTTGGGATCTAAACTCCCCAAGCCACTGACTAAATGAGATTTTACATCTGAATCGGTTTCGGTTGTAGTTCGATTTAGAATGTCATCAAAATACGTTGAGTAATCTTCATACTTCAATCTCGGTTCAATTCTTCCCAAAACATTGAAGCCTAAATCAACACTCTTGCTGTTGATACCACGTCTTATAAGTTTATCAAAAATATAGTCAAGGTACTTCTCTTTCGGAGGTTGTGTTAGTATTGGCCAAGCTAAAAGCACACTGAGCGCCGAACTTGGTTGGTATGCTGCGTTTGGTTGCTGTGCAGAAAGCCATTCAATAGTCTCTATCGCAATATCTCTTTTCTGTGTTTGTGATAAATAGGTAGCATCCTGTAAAATATCCAGCCCCATTTTTTGAGGGTCAGGGGTGGCATCCTTGAGAAGAGCTTTTACAATTACGACGAAATTATCTTTCAATTCTGCAGCGTCGGCGCACTTCATTTTATTGCATGCAATATAAAGGTCTTTTCTTTGAATGATCTGGGTTATTTTAGCTATTTTAGTAAATATTGCAGATACAACAGATTTTTTATCATCAACACGGTAATTAAATTGTTCGAGCTTGTTGATTGCCCTCTGATGATCCACCTGTATTAGTTCAGTAAGCCAAGCAGTTCTGGTATCTTTCGCAGCAAACGGATATAAATAATCAAACATACTTTGGTCACTAAGGACTCTTTGTTTTAAAGTGGCGGCGTATTTATTTATAAGTTCTTCCTTTTCGCTTTTCCCGCTTATTTTATCAAATATAGAAGCCAAATCCGTCGAATTTGCACCTGCAAAAAATGTATTAATAACCGAATTTATTTGGGATTGCAGTGGATCAGCGACTACATCTACTAACCAAATGCAAAGAGGGATAAATATACTCTTGCGTCCAGGTTGCGCCAGTGCATTGACTCCTTTATGGATCTGTTCTGTAAATGGATTAATAATGTCTTCAGGTAAATCAGCAATTCGTTCGCCATAGTTGTCTACAATTTCTTCGATGCAGGTTAGCAGAACGTGCTTTTCGTTGCGATCCGGCTTTGTATTCTCCGTTGATAGTAGTGCCGTAAACTGCGTAACGATTTCTGATAAATTCTTGTCAGTAGTTATCGACTTCAATTCGTTAAGGAGATTAATTTTTGCCCTAAGCTGCTCTGGTTCTTCTAAATCACTCTCAGAGATTTCTCCAATAAATTTACTGAGTGTCTCCTCATGTAGAAATTCCTTCTGCTCATCGGGCTTGCCTATGAACATAGAAAGTATTTCATAATTGCAGTATTTCTGGGCAATGGCGTTGCGTATTTCTTGCTTCCTCGTGTTATTAAGCCAGTCTGTATGCCCCATAAATTCTTGTAACATAGCTTTTATATAGGTGTCTCGATCATCCCGCTTTATATTGTTAGGTTCTCCAAATAATCCTGAATATCTGTGGATTATCTCATCTCTCTGTGTCTTATCACATCGGTCAAGCACTTCACTAAATATAATACTAGGGTCGAAGTTCTGGAGTTGAGTCCCAAGCTGGCCATCATCATTCAACAGGTCTGCGACTGTATGGTAGAAATGTTTGTCACACTCTATGCCAAGTTTTTTCGTTGTCGTAAGAATTGATGAGACAATGTTAAAAAGCAGAAGCCCTCTACCCCTGTTATCATCGACAAAACTTGGTATGAACCTTTTAAGAGCTGACAATTTAATAGTATCGGTTTTATATCTCTCGATAATCTGGCTTGCTTGGTCAACATCATTATCCTGAAAGGCAAGTTGAAGATTCCCTATCTCAGGAATCTCCATTTCTTGTTCAGAAAGCTTGAGGTATCGAAATGGCCTGTTATCCTTAACATTTATAGGTTTGGTTGATTGCAAGAAATCGTCGAGTTTTTCAACGCTACTCTTATCTAGCTCTCCTCGTGACCATGAATCATAATATTCTTGGAATTGCAGTCTTATTATCAAGTCTTTTGCCAGATAGGCTACATTTTTAGTGACCGTTTCTTTATTTAATTCTTTTGATATCTCCCTTTGTTCCGCGAGTGATAAGTGTGATATTAGGGTGTTGATAAATTGCTTGATCTGGCGTGGATTATCCCTGAAAGCCTTCGTGATAACATAAGCAACATCCGGGCGATCAGGTGCATGTAGATTGCTCTCGTCTATTAATTTTTCCGTGTAACTATAGAGTTCAGTATCAATAAATTCTGGAATTATAAGGTTGCTATTAAAGAATTTACGAAGGTACTCATCACCATCAAATTTAGAGATACCAGCTGAATTCTCTGAATTTTGACCATACAAACTTTCCAGATGTTTCTTGATAGCCTCGGCATCGCACGCAATGAGAAAAACGCACTTATCCTGCTCTAAAAAAGTCTTAATAGTGGATAGAAGCTCTATAGCTTTATCACAGGAAACACGATCGAGATTATCAATTATAACGAGTAATTTTTCTGCTGCTAATTTTTTAATGATTCCTTTAAATTCACTTTCAAACTCTTGTGGATCTTGGAATCGATCGGCCACTGTAGTTATGGTTTCAGTGGCAACAGATTGCTGTAACAACCATAATAGAATCCCGATTACTAGGCCTCCGCCAAGGACTGTTGAGATATATGTTCCAAGGTTGTTGGGGGAAAAAATATTAATAAGTATGCCAACAACTATCAATACGCCTAGGAATATCGATAAGGGCCATAGTAGTGAGTAATTTGCCTTGATACCGCTATGAAATGTTCTCGATATGGGAACACGCAAATTTTTGCTTAATTTCACCTCCTTACTAAGATATTGCTTCTCACCTTGTTTCACTTGCAGTTGACTGATTGTATCCTGTAAGAAAGTCCTTCTTAATGCATCTCCTTCATGCTTCCAGGCATCAATTATAACTACAGCGACTTCCGAAGCATGGAATTTGCGCTTCAAAGCGTCAAGTATAGTGGTCTTTCCGGTTCCCCATTTGCCAAACAAGCCTATGGTAAAAGGAGTCGGACATTTAGAGACCATATTTTTCAGATTCTCTACTATGTTAGGATGACCAAAGCGCATCTCTCTTTCATGATCCGCATCAAGAGGCCGGTCGGAAAGGAATCTCATTTCCTGTTTGTCAGGTTGATTATTGTTATCTTTGCGCTCCATGATTTTTCTCTTTGGATTAATGACATAACATAAAATTTTATTTGACTTCATTATATCACTTGGTCATAAAATTTACGATATACAATGCTGGCCGAAAGTGCAGCGGTAATTTAAAGCTGGAGAGTTAATCGTTTACGCATAATTGCACTTATAATGCTAGAATCTGGGCGCGGACTGACCAATGTGGCTGAATGTGTAGCGAGATTAAAGAGCACCCTAACGTCCATCAGACATCGTTAAAACACGACCAGAGATGATAGAATCAAGTAAACCATTCTAAAAGGTGGTAGCGAACGTGAATAGCAAGCAGGAGCTACTTTTTCTCATTGACGTGATGGCGCAGGTTATCAGTGTAGTCAAGGTATCCTCTGTGAATGATCTACTGGAGAAGGAGAGAAAGATCGATGCTCACAATCTAGCGAACAGGTTCCTCCAATTTGCCATGACTGTACTGCACCTATCAGATGATAGTAATACCATGAATCTACCGTCCTTTGGAGATATTAAGTTGCGGGATCCTGCGTCGATGGATGTGCTTACAAGAGCTTCAATGGAAGCATTCTTAGTATTCCACCAAATCTTCTATTCTCCAGCGCTGGGAGATGAAAAATGGTTTAGGTACTGGATTTACAAAGCTGCTGGACTGGCAGAAGGACAGGATCTCCCTGAAGGCAAGCCGGAACATCAAGAGTTGAAGAAGGATGAAAAGAAGCTGATTGAGACAATAATTGACAACCTGAAATCAAACACGATATTCATGAGCCTAAAACCCAAACAGAAAGAGGGAATAGCTACCGGTCATCAGAGGGATTTGTGGCGATGGAGCGCTACGGCTAACAAGCCATTGTCTTGGTCCGAAATTGCGACTAGCGCTGGACTCAGTCCCATGCTCGCTCGTTATATGTACGGACATTTATCAGGGCATGCTCATTCAGGAAGTAGAAGCGTCTTTCAAACGCAAAAAGCTATCGTGAGGGGATAAGTACATATGTTGGCAAGTCCTTCTCTCGATACTATGAAGGTTCTATGTGCCCACATGATCACCGAATACACGGCTATTTTTAAGGAGGCACACGATAGATTATTACGAACAGGCGCTATTAAATTCGTGGAGGCGTGGGTTCAAATAGGTGGGCGACTGGGTGAAAAACCTCAGGATTTGTTATAGTGCCATTGTTACGGTCGCCATTTTAAGTGACCAGGCGTTACACCTTCTGACGAAATGTGTAATCTTAAAATAAGGGCGAGCGCCTTGTTATATTTCCTTTTTGTATTCTCTGAAGCCATCAAGCAACTGGTTGAATGAGGTGGGCTTGTATTGCTCAAAGTTCTCCATATCCACATACACGAAATCATAGGTTACATCCGACTGAACCTGATTGATGTCTTCACACCATTGCCTTAAGCGTTGCATCTTAAGCGGCACGTCTAGATCTTCCTGACCTTTAGTCTCGACAATATAAATCTGTTTATCGGACAGCTTCACAAAGAAGTCAGGGTAATAATCTGAAATATTACCATCGGCGTTTACATAGTCCAGCTTGAAGTGTACGGCCATATAATTCTTGGCATAGGAAATCACATCGCCACAGTCTTCCAGAAACCTGGCGAAAAGCAGTTCAAAATGGCTGTCACCAATAATCCTGTTAAAGACGCTTTTTGTTGGGACTAGGTATGCCTGCTCCTTTGCCACGAATGGGCGCGTTTGGCGCAGCTTGATGCTATCCCGAATCTCGGCATCACCTTTGTCCTGGATGGTCAGTGCATTGATAGCCTTTTTAAAGGTTTCGACTAACGTTTTAGTGGCGGCTAATTCTGATAGATTACGCAGTGTGTTGGGGTCTTCGAGCACAACCGGTTGGTTAAATAAACCGCTCTGGACAAATGACTTTACCTTACCGTACAGCACATCATAACCACTAATCAGGCGTAAATCTTTCATGATAGTCTGAGTGAAATAGCCGATAACGCTATGGTAGTCTATAATACCAGCCGTATCAAGAATAGTGGTATGCGTCACTTCGCCGGTGGTGATGTCTTTAAATACTATCTTACGCTGTTCCTCTTCACTAAACTGTAAATATGCCACCTTTGCATGATCAAAAGCTGCCACGTCCAAATCGGAAAGGTTTTTATATTCCCGATAAATGCGCGGGGTCATCACCGGGACTTCAATATCGAGCTCTTCTATGTCCTTTTTTACATTTTCATTATCGATTTCAACGACAAGAGGCGTCTTAGGCCCAGTACCTTCGCCCATAGGCTTACGCTCTAACACCACGCCTTCAGCTTTAATTGATTCCACGAAATCCATGAAAGCATCGGTACCTACCACGCTAACGTATTCTTCCGTATCACCGGCGTACATTTTGCGCAAGCCGCGCCCCAGGGTTTGCTCAGGCAGGATATTGCTCTTAGCTGAATATGGGCGCAGTCCCACAATCGTGGTAACATTGCGCACATCCCAACCCTCCTTGAGCACCATCACGGAGATTACGGCCTTATATGGGCTATCCAGACCATCAATTTCGTTAGCTTCTTTGCGTAGTCGGTCTAGTTCCTCCTTGTTTTTCCCGGTAACAGATTCAGAGATTTCACCGTTTTCCTTAGTATGGATCACCAACACGGCATCTTTTAAATCCGAGTAGTTGCCCTCAAGATAAGATGCCACATCGTCACAGTTCTTAGTGTCATCGGTCATGACGAATAGAATAGATTTTTTGCCCATCTTTTCATGCTCGGTATAAGCCTTACGCCACTCGATAACACCCAGGTGAATATAGTCGGAATACTTTTCGGTATATTTGGCGCTCTGGCTTTCCACCAGTTTGGCCCGGCTGGCGGCATCGGGTAGCACCGGATGTTTGACAATATTTTGCGAAATAGCCTCCACCAACGGGTAATCGGCTATCGTTTGCACGAAAATGGCGCCATTATTGTGCTTAGGGGTGGCAGTCGTGTCCACTTGCAAGGAGAGAGCTGCTCCTTTTTGCTTTAGGCGGTTGTGGATGTCCTCAATGGACTTGAACCAAGCCATACGTGGGTCATGAATATGGTGCGCTTCATCGTTGAGTACCATCAGTTCGTCAATGTCGCGCACAATCATACTTAAATCCACCTTGGAGTCGGTGGTTGCGCCGGTAGGTCGCTTACCCAGAAAGTATTCCATCGTGTTCTCATCATCAGGTGAAGCGGGAATATCGTTGCCGGCATAAACGCGGTGGATGTTAGTCAAGAAGATATTACCAGTGGGGCGAGTGACACGTACTTCATCTTGCACATGCAGGGTCAACTGAAAGTCGTCATGCCAGTTATGGCCATCGATACCATTGTCAGGAAGAACCGGGTCATTAAAGAAAATGTTTAGGCCTTTGAAGTCTTTGTAAATGCGATCCAGGACGATGATGTTAGGAGTAATCACTAGGAAATTACGAGCCAGCTCCGACTCTGGTTCATATAGTTTATGGAAAAAGCTCCAGGCCAAAACCAAGCTCAGTACTTTGGTTTTGCCGGAGCCGGTCGCCATTTTAACCACGAATCGCCGCCAGCTCTCGTCGAAAAGACTTGCGGAAACCATGCCGGAACTATCGAAGCGCATCAGGTCGAACTTGTCCTGCACCCCCACCACGTCGTACAAATAGATAATAGTCTCCAGAGCCTCGCGCTGGGCAAAGTAATACTGGAACTCAGCCATCGTGCCATCGGTCTGGGGGAGCAGGTGCGGGGTTTTGAACCACCAGTTGAGAAGGCTGCGGCTGGTGTCGGTCGCCCCAACGTAGCCGCTGTCCCGCCATTCCCTCACTTTTTTGCGCAGTTGTGGCACCAGCGGCGGCAGGAGTTTGTCCATGCTGGTCTCCCGCAGGGCTTCATCAGCCGGAAACCAGCGCAAGGCGGGGTCGAGGATAGCGTAGGGGGATTCGGGGAAATCAGGGTGTAAGGCCATCAGCTTTTCCCTCCTACAGTAACTTCCACAATCGTCATGGTGTCGGTGCCGAAGATGTCCACCACCTTCACAGCCAGCTTACGCCGCCCGGGTGTGCATTCCTGGGAAACGCTTTTAAGCTCCAGGGAGCGGTCTTTCTTGGTGCGGAAGGATTGCCATTCGTTCTCAAAAATATACTCCCCGGTCCATACTTCTTCCCATTCCCCGCTGTCGGGGTTCTTTACGCGAATGATCTCCCGTTTGCTTTCGAAGTCGAAATCCACCGACCAGTAATCAATCCAGTCGGTCCATTTCTGGGTCAATACCTCCCGGTCGACGAAACCCTGGGCGTCCTTGATGACTTTGATAATCTGCCCTTGCTCGACGACGATTTTACTACTCTTGTCTTTCAGGCTAGCTTCAGCAGCGGCGATAGAATCCTGGGAGTAGAATACCGAGAAATCGGTCAGCTCCACAGCCACGCGGTTGCCTTGCACGTGCGGCTTGACTTCCACAAAGGAAACGTCGTGGAAGACCACCTGGTTCCTGTCCACCGCCCGCTTGTCGAATACCTCGGCGGGGATGTACTTGGGAGCGATATCGATACCTTTGGCGCGGGCTTCATCCAGGACGTTAGGGAACAGCCCCATTTCGAACTCGAAACCGAGGATGTCCACGCGGGTGATGTGTTTCTCGCGGCATTCCAGAATCACTTCTTCCACAAAGAGGCGGGTAACAGGTAGGTTCACCGGCCCCACTGCTACCAGCCGCCCGGCTTTCTTGCCATTGAAGGTCTTAAAGCCATCGGTCTTCTCGGCGCGGTAAGCCCGCAGGATGAGGTCAACGAAGGCTGCCTCTTTCTCTTCCAGCTGCTTTTGCTGTTCCGTTTCGCGCAGGTTGGGATTGACGCCGATATAGTGCTGGCGCTCATACTTGCCGAGGTTGAGAATTTCAAAAGCGCGGTAATTTTTGCCCTCGGTTTTCAACTGCCGTTGGACGCCAATTAACCGCTTTCGGGTGGTGTGGAT
>Ga0315548_1002879_pt1 | contig 13185 bp, 8 predicted proteins | sample SalMarSW160110MG_2_FD_202540 | JGI IMG/M metagenome (GOLD analysis project Ga0315548, IMG submission 202540) | Salt marsh sediment microbial communities from the Plum Island Ecosystem LTER, Massachusetts, United States - Salt Marsh Sediment SW1601-110 ... | reverse complement strand
CCGTCAAAGAAGAAGAGGAATACGTGGACGCGATCATGGAGGACATTCGTTGGCTGGGCTTCGATTGGGAGGATCGGCTGTTCTACGCCTCGGATTACTTCGAGCAGCTCTATCAGTGGGCGGTGCAGTTGATCGAGGATGGCAAGGCCTACGTGGACAGCTTGAGTCCAGAGGAGATCAAGGAGTACCGTGGCGCCTTTGGTCAGCCGGGCAAGGATAGTCCGTACCGCGATCGTTCGGTGGAAGAAAATCTCGATCTGTTCGAGCGGATGCGGGCGGGCGAGTTTGAGGACGGCGCGCACGTGCTTCGGGCCAAGATTGATATGGCCTCTGGCAACATGAACCTGCGCGATCCAGTGATGTACCGCATCCTCCACGCCACCCATCACCGCACAGGCGACGAGTGGTGCATTTATCCGATGTACGACTGGGCCCACGGCCAATCGGATTCCATCGAAGGGATCACCCATTCCCTTTGTTCGCTGGAATACGAAGACCATCGCCCTTTGTACGATTGGTTCCTGGACCAGTTGGGGATCTACCATCCGCAGCAGATCGAGTTCGGTCGCGTCAGTGTCAGTTTCACCGTGATTAGTAAGCGAAGGCTTATTCAGTTGGTGCAAGACGGGCACGTCAACGGCTGGGACGATCCACGGATGCCGACACTGTCGGGATTGCGGCGACGGGGCTACACCCCAGAGGCCATCCGCGACTTCTGTGATCGCATCGGAGTGCCCAAGACGAACAGTATCGTTGATATAGCGCTGCTGGAGCACTGCGTCCGCGAGGATTTGAACCAACGCGCCCCGCGGGTCTTCGGGATATTGCATCCCCTCAAGGTGGTCCTCGTCAACTATCCGGAAGACCTGGTGGAGGAGATGGAATGCATCAACAATCCGGAGGATGACAGCATGGGGACGCGGAAGGCTCCCTTCTCACGGGTGCTGTACATCGAGCAGGAGGACTTTCGCGAGGACGCGCCGAAAAAGTGGTTCCGCCTGGCCCCGGGTCGCGAGGTGCGGCTGCGATATGCCTACTACGTCACCTGCGTGGACGTGGTCAAGGACGAACAGGGCGAGGTGGTCGAGCTGCACTGCACCTACGATCCGGAGACGCGGGGGGGTTGGGCTCCCGACGGACGCAGGGTCAAGGGAACGCTGCACTGGGTTTCGGCCGACCACGCCCTCGAAGCCGAGGTACGCCTGTACGATCGCCTCTTCTCAGTAGAAAACCCCCTCGATGCGGAGGAGGGCGAGGATTTCACAGCCAGTCTGAACCCAGACTCGCTGGAGATTCTGACCGCGTGCCGCGTGGAACCAGGTCTGGCTGGCGCAGCCTCAGGAAGCATATACCAGTTCGAGCGGCAGGGCTACTTCTGCGTGGACCCGGATTCGACCAATGGGAAACTGGTGTTCAATCGGACGGTGTCGTTGCGCGATACCTGGGCCAAGATCGAGAAAAAACGGGGAATGGGGAATTAGAAATTAGAAATTAGGGGAGGGGAAACTATGCTACTCCTTTTAAGGCTTCCGAAGTCTGGCAGACTTCGGAAGCCTCGTTGGTTTAGGGAGGGCTACACCTGTCACCGGAACTGGCTGTTGTAGAGAATGTCGTTCAGCTCACTGGTGCGGTTTCAAACTGGCTGTTGTACAGTTCGGCGTAGAAGCCATTGCGCGCCAGGAGCTCCTCCTGGGTGCCCTGTTCCACGATGTCGCCGTCCCTCATCACCAGGATCAGATCGGCGTTGCGGATGGTGGACAGGCGATGGGCGATGATGAAACTGGTGCGGCCCTGCATCAGGTTAACCATGGCCTCCTGGATCAGCACTTCGGTGCGGGTATCCACCGAGCTGGTGGCTTCGTCCAAAATGAGGACTTTGGGGTCGGCCAGGACGGCGCGGGCGATGGTCAAAAGCTGCATCTGGCCCTGCGACACGTTGGTGACTTCCTCGTTGAGCACCATGTTGTAGCCGTCTGGCAAGGTGCGGACGAAGTGGTCAACGTGGGCAGCCCTGGCGGCGGCGATGACCTCCGCGTCGGTGGCGTCGGGGCGACCATAGCGGATGTTCTCCATGATGGTGCCGTTGAAGAGCCAGGCATCCTGCAAGACCATGCCGAACATAAGGCGCAGATCGTGGCGGGTGAAGTCCTTGACGTCGTGGCCGTCCACCAGGATCGCGCCGCTGTTGACATCGTAGAACCGCATCAGCAATTTGACCATGGTGGTCTTGCCCGCGCCGGTCGGGCCGACGAGGGCGATCTTCTGGCCGGGCGCGACCAACGCAGAAAAGTTGTGGATGACGACCTTATCCGGGTTGTAGCCGAAGCGAACGTCCTTGAACTCCACGCGGCCTGCCACGGTTTGCAGCTTGACGGGGTGCGCGGTCTCGGTGACCTCCTCGGCCTCACCCAGGAACTCGAACACGCGCTCGGCGGCCGCAGCGGTTTGCTGGAGGACATTGGAGATGTTGGCGAGCTGCGTGATGGGCTGCGTAAACGAGCGGACGTATTGGATAAACGCCTGGATGTCGCCGACGGTGATGGCATTTCTGATAGCCAGCCAGCCGCCCAGGATACACACCACCACATAGCCCAGGTTGCCGATGAACATCATGATGGGCATCATCATGCCCGACAAAAACTGTGATTTCCACGCCGAATCGTAGAGGGTGTTGTTGTACACATCAAACTGCTCAACGCTCTTTGCCTCGCCATTAAAGGCTTTCATCACGATGTGGCTGCCGTACATTTCCTCCACGTGGCCGTTGACGTGACCGAGGTAATCCTGCTGCTGCTTGAAGTACTTTTGCGATCGGCCGATGATCAGCCCTACCACGACGAGAGACAGCGGGACGATCAGCAGTGCCGCCAGGGTCATCATCCAGTTGATGGAGAACATCATGATGAGCACGCCGATCACGGTTACAACCGAGGTGATGATCTGCGTGAGGCTCTGGCTGAGGGTCTGGCTGACGGTGTCCACGTCGTTGGTGACGCGGGAGAGCACCTCGCCCTGGCTGGTGCCGTCGAAGTATTTGAGCGGCAGGCGGTTGATCTTTTGAGAGATGTCCTGGCGGAAGCGGTAGGTGATATCCATGGACACGCCGGACATGATCCAGCCCTGGATGTAGCTGAACGCTGCCGAAAGGAGATACAGGCCTCCCGTGATCAGGAGGATGTTGCCGATATAGCCAAAATCAATGGAGCCGCTGCCGGCGATCTGGCTCATCACCCCTTCAAACAGCCTGGTGGTGGCCTTGCCCAGGATTTTGGGGCCGACGATGGAGAACACGGTGGAGGCGACAGCGAAAATCATGACGATGACGACGGATACCCTGTACGCGCCGAGGTATTTGATCAGCCTGATCATGGTGCCCTTGAAATCGTGGGCTTTTTCACCTCTCATCATCATCCCCATCGGACCGTGCCGACCCATGGGGCCGCGCCCGCCCATCGGGCCACGTCCTGAGCCTGTCGAAGGGCCACGACCCGACGAAGTATCTCTGCCCCCCACACTCATACCAACTCCCCTTTCCTTTTCCCTCATTGCCTCATTCCCTCATTGCCTCATTCTCGCCAAGCTGCGACAAAGCGATCTCGCGGTAAACATCGCAGGTTTCCATCAATTCTTGATGCGTGCCCTGGCCGACAATCCTGCCCTCTTCCAGCACGATGATCTGTTCGGCGTTCTTGATGCTGGAAACGCGCTGGGTCACCATCAGCAGGGTGCTGGCGGCGGTTTTCTCCTTGAGCGCCCGGCGCAAGGCCGCCTCGGTCTTGAAGTCCACGGCCGAAAAACTGTCGTCGAAGATGTAGATGGGCGGCTTCTTGACCAGGGCGCGGGCAATCGCCAGCCGCTGCTTCTGGCCGCCGGACACGTTCGCTCCGCCTTGGGCGATCTCGGCTGCAAATCCCTCCGGCTCGGCGAAAATGAACTCGGTGGCCTGGGCGATGTCGGCCGCTTCTTTCAAGGTGTCGTCGCTGGCGTTTTCGTCGGCGTACAGCAGGTTGCTTTCGATGGTGCCGGAGAACAACGTGCCCTTTTGTGGGACGTAGCCGATTTTATCCCGCAGGTCGTGCTGCGTGACCTGGCGGATGTCCGTGCCATCCACCAGGATGGAGCCTTCGGTCACGTCGTAGAAACGCGGGATCAGGCTGACGATGGTGGATTTGCCCGAACCGGTGGAGCCGATGAAGGCCGTGGTCTGGCCTGGCCTGGCGACGAAGCTGATGTCGTGCAGCACATCCTTCTCCGCGCCAGGGTAGCGGAACGACACGTGGTGGAACTCGACGAGACCAGACACAGAGAGGGGGAGAGGGGGAGAGGGGGAGATTCCCCTTGTCTCCTTGTCTCCTTGTCTCCGCGTCTCAGTTGGCGGGTCCACGATCACGGGCGCGGTCTCCAGCACGTCGGCGATCCGGCCGGCGGACACCGAGGCTCGCGGCAGGAAGATGAACATCATGGTCAGCATGAGGAAGGCGAAGACAATCTGCATAGTGTATTGCAAGAATGCCATCATGTCGCCGACCTGCATGTTAGCCTCCGCGACCTGGTGCGCGCCGATCCAGATGATCAGCAGGGACAGGCCGTTCATGACCAGCATCATCACCGGCATCATGACGACCATGACGCGGTTGACGAACAGCATGGTGCCGGTCAGGTCCCTGTTGGCCCTGTCAAAGCGGTTTTGCTCAAACTCCTGCCGATTGAAGGCGCGGATGACCATCATCCCGGACAGATTCTCGCGCATCACCAGATTGAGCCGGTCAATCAGGCCCTGAATGCTCTTGAATTTGGGCAGGGAAATCGAATAGACGATCAGGATCAAGCTGAGCAGCGTAGCCACCGCCACCGCGATGATCCACCACATCGTCGGGTTCTTGCCCATGGCCCGGATCACGCCGCCGATCCCGATGATGGGGGCGTAGAACACCATGCGCATCATCATGACGACCACCATTTGGATCTGCGTGACGTCGTTGGTGGAGCGGGTAATCAGCGAAGCCGTAGAAAAGCGGTCAAATTCGGTGCTGGAGAAGCTCTCCACCTTGGTGAAAACATACCTGCGCAGGTTGCGCGCCAATCCGGCCGCGGTCCTGGCCGACAGGAAGCTGACCGCTATTGTACAGGCCCCAGATAGCAGAGACAGGAGCAGCATCAGGGTGCCGGTATGGATCATGTAGTTGTTTTGCAGCCGGCCGGTATCCATGCCCAGCGCGGCGTACTCGGCCTTGACCAACCCCACCGCCGTTTGGGTGATCATGCTGTTGCCCATGGTGTCAAACCGGCTGTTGATGGCGGAGGTCATCTGCGAGAGCTGAGCAGCGGGAAGCCTGCCCAACAGAGCGAAGAGATCCGTTCCCACCGGGATCCTGGACAGGTCGAAGCCCAACTCCTGGCCCATCGCCGCCGCCTGGGACGGGTCAGCCATCACCTGCTGAATGAAGGAAACGACCAACAACGCTCTGCCCATCAGCGGGTTCAGCCTGGCCATCTCCGCCCCGTCAACGTCGTTTAACACATAAATCGGCTCACTGGCCAGGGCAGGGTAATCCTGGACGTACCTGTCGTAGTCCGGTGAGCTTGCATCCACCAGGGTATAATCGCCCAGCACCTTTGCCTTGTCCTCCGCGCTCATAAAGAGAACGAGCTTATCCATCTCGCTTTGGCGGATCGCTCTGGGTACCGCATTCTCCACGCCGCCCTGCTGGATGCCATTGTTGACGATTTTGGACATATAATCCGGCAGCGCCAGGTCGCAGTTCGCCTGGACAAACAGCAGGACGATGGCGAGCAGGACCAAAAGGATAAAAGGTTTCAGGTATTTAGCCAATCGTATCATAGTTGTGTTTGATCCTCAGGAACGAGATATTTGCGCTTTCTTCTATGGGGCAAGGGAACTCAGGGGAATTTGTGGGAACTCCTGGGGTCGTCCGTTGCCTGATAGGTGAATAGCACGCATATTGTACACAGGAGGGGAATATTGTCAATTTGGCGGTTAGCTGTCGTACGGCAAGCTTTGCAGAGGGGCGAAGGGGGCGGCGATGAGCAAGGAGCCGTCTGCGTCAATCGCACAGGTGGCTTTTTTGGTGTTGTCAAACGAGGCGAAATGTGGTATACTGTACAAGCAGAACAATATCTTTTTCCCCCACCCCTGAACGTTTCCACGTGCGAGTATGTAATGGTCAGTCGTGAGACCGTGAGGAGGGAAGATCATGAGTGCCGACCGAAGGCGATGGCTCCCCGAGAACTGGCTTCAGGTAATCCAGATATTAGTCGTAGGGGTGCTTATTGGAGGTATTGGCTTATATGTTGCTTTCAGAGTCATGAGGGCAGAGGAAAGACAAGCGCAGGTGGGCGAGACACAAGCAATGATACAATCTCGGGCTGCCAGCTTGTCCTGTAGAGCCAGATTGCAAGAACCACAGATTCCAGACGAGCTAGTGGAGTGGACTGCGAACGAGCTTTATAAAGACTTATTCCGGCAAGTGCCCGAATACTTGGCACAGAATAAGGACGCATCCTATATTTCGGCTTTGGAAGCGGTGTTGCCCCTAACCCAAACTATTGCCTCAGTGCCGCCGCCGATTTTGCTTATTGACGTCAGCAACAATGGCGACGCAATGGCTGAAGATGTAAGCATCTTTATGGAATGGGATAGAGAGATTGCTTCTGATATCAGTGTCCCCAAACATGAGGAATGCATAATTGAGAAGGGTGGAGAGGGGCACTCATTTGTGAGGATTCTCTGTGAAAGGTTAGTGCCCGGGGATACACTTTCAATAAAAGTACCTTCAAATTGGGGTCCTGAAGAGAGTATGACCGAGAGGATAGTTCTTACTTCCGGGTATGAGTTTGACTTGCTATTAGAGCTAAAGCAAGCGGAGCTGGAGGAACTACCACTACTCAAGGGAGAAGGAGCAGAATTGATATTGCCAGAAGCGATTAGGCCATACCTTTACAATCCTGAGGACCTGTGGTTAGCGCTGCATTCTCTACCAGGAGCGCCTCCACTACCAGCCTCACTAGGCAAAGCTGAATTGACTTTTTATTGGCAACCTTCAACTACTACTTGGTCGGCCACGGTCACGTATCCAGAGGGCAGAGCGGACTGTAGTGCGTCTGGATCGAGTATTAGGCGTTAAATTTGCTAAACCGTGCTACATACCTGCGCTCGTTGAACAGCACACTTTAATTTGGCCGCTTCGGGCATCGAGCCCTCGCGAGCAAGCGGAAAAAAAGCTCACAGATGCCATTCTCTTTCAATCAATAGAAAAGGGATTACCGAGTTCTGGCTCTAGTAATCCCAACACCTATTCCTGAATGGCCCAGGAAGAAGAGGAGACAATTCCAGCACAAAGCCGCTTCCTGGGCAAGTGGGGGCGGCTTTTCTCATAGAATAGAAATGGGGGAACAGATCCATGACCGATGCAACACAATCCGATGAGGCCATCGAGATTTTCTTCTCTTACGCCCATGAAGACGAAGGCCTCCGGGATGAGCTAGAAAAGCACCTCAGTATATTGAAGCGACAAGGGGTGATCAGCGGATGGCACGATCGGAGGATCAGCGCAGGTAGAGAGTGGGAAGGGGAGATTGATGCGCACTTAAACACGGCTCAAGTGATTTTGCTGCTTGTCAGCGCCGATTTTCTGGATTCAGATTATTGCTGGGACGTTGAGGTAAAGCGAGCGATGGAACGGCACGAAGCCGGAGAAGCCCTTGTGATTCCTGTTATCCTGCGTCCAGTCGTCTGGAAGGGTGCACCATTTGGCAAGCTCGAAGCTCTGCCCACGGATGCCAAGCCTGTGACTACTTGGACAAATCAGGACGAGGCTTTTGAAGATATTGCCCGTGCTATCCAGGTAGTGATCAGTAAACTCAAGGAGGGCATCTTGGAACCGCCTGATCAGGGACTTGTGTGGGATGACTCAGAAATTCCAAAGGGGCGTATAGACTACCAGCTAGATTATGAAAAAGCTCGTGAGGAACTCCAGTCCATACCTGACGAATTTCGCCGCAGGCAGGCGGAGTGGCAGTCTGAATGGGAAAAACGTGTAGCAGACGCCGATGTTGCACAACACTATAGCGGTCCTGGCAGTGCGGACCGACGAAAAAAAGCAGTACAAGCTCTTGGAGAGCATCTATCGGATTTTGCGCTTGACATGCTAGAGATGAATACCAGGCTCGATGAAATATCTCCCAATTTGCAAACGTCTGCTAGGAAACTCTGGGAGGGCTATCGAGATAAGAATGATCGCGAAGCAGCCCAAAAACATCGTGACTCGCTTGAACAACTGCCGGTGATCCCATCCCCTGAGCTGAATAAATTGACCGAGTTGGCCGACCAGTTAGAGAAGGTTTCACGTGAGAGCAGAGATTTGCATAAAGCTTCAAGGAGGATGGGTGATCAATTACGAACATATATCAAAACGTGGGAGCTTATGGGTAGATTCTCCGAGAGCTTGATGGCGGAGATCCAGTTGTGGTTGAATGATTAGGAATTGCCACATAACACTCATTCTGTGACGCCAGTCTTGGATGGGGATCGCCCCATTTCGATTTCATCAATGTCGGGAAGTTACAAGTAGCGGGCGACGTGGCTCGCCAAGGACAAAAGGAAGCAAAAATGAAACGGTCGCGAAATGGATGCTTGCTCGTGCTACTGCTAATTGCTATGTTAACGGGATTAAGCAGGCCAGCATCAACGGCAGGGTCTAGTGATCAGGCCGTGCGCCTCGCTGAAGAGGCTGAAGCTATGCGAGATGTTGAATTAGCTGCTAGCGTGCGAGAGCTGATCGGAGCAAAAGAGCAGCGTACCAAGGCACACGTCGAGTCTGCTAACACAGAGTTAATTGCTGTTGCCGATACGATGATCGGTGACGGCGCGTCGCATGATCATCACTATTGGGGAGATACTGCCTGGATGGGAGTTGGCCCCCAGTACGAGTTTGCAGAATACTATAGTCTGGTTCGCTTTGACTTGACGGAAATCCCCTCCGACGCTCTTATAATTCAGGCCCGTCTTCAGCTGAACCCCATTGGCACAGACGAGATATCCGTAACAGCTTATCGTATTACCAAAAGCTGGGACGAAATGACAGCCACATGGGATAATATGGGCCAGTGTTATGCTGAGGCATATGATACCATTACGATCCCGCCAGAGGTAGTATGGTATAGTTTCTGGGATGTTACCAGTCTAGTGCAAAGCTGGGTCAATGGTACTTATCACAACCACGGTATTATGCTTAGAGATAGTGGGGGGCCAGGATATAGATATCGTGAGATTGCGACGCGTGAGCATTGGACTGACGCCAGGTGGCCACGCCTACTTGTGAGTTGGAGCATACCGCCAACTGTTACTCCCACACCCTCAAAGACGGCTACACCTACACGTACATCTACGCCATCTGTTACCCCCACAAGCACTCCAACAGGGACTGCAACCAACACACCGACGGTGACGCCTACCGCTACACCGACGCCAACCCCGACCAATACACTGACACCAACGACAACCAGCACGCCAACCGGTACACCGACAGCCACCAGCACGCCAACGCCGACAGACACGCCTACGAGCACGGTCACGCCGACACCCACTGACACGCCCACAGCCACATCCACACCGACGGCCACAGTCACGCCAACGCCGACTGCTACGTCAACGCCGCTCACCTTCAGAATCTACCTGCCCGTCGTCCTGAAGGCCTGGCCTACGGTTGCTCTTGCACCGACGCTAACGACCACGCCTACCTCCATAGCAACACTGACCACGAGTCCCACGCCTACAGGTACCCCTACAAACACAGCAACGCCGACTACCAGTCCCACGTCCACAGCAACACCCACAAAGTCCCAAACTCGATACGGTCACTGGCAGGCGGTTGGGCTAAAAAGTATGTTATAATTACAGCTGGCAAAGGGAAAACAGTATTGCTTCTTGAAAAAACTTCATTGTCGTCTCAGCATCTTTTAGTAATGGGAGGTGGTGATCATGACACAGTGGGAATACTGTCGTGTCGAATGGAAGGTTAGCCCAATCTCCTCAGACGAAGAAAAGCGGGATCTACAGGAACATGGCTTTAAGGGCAAGATTCTGGAAGGAGAGGAGGTAACGTTAGCCGCATTTGGATACTTGAAGTTCCTTGGGTCTTCGCAAGAGCCAGAGGAGATAACAAACCCTGACCACACGATGGCACAACTTGGCCGCGATGGCTGGGAGTTGGTTAGCCATACGGAAATCACATCTCCAACAGAGATGGAGGTATTCTACTTTAAGCGACAACTACTACAGCACGGATAATTGTGCTTATCTGCGGCAAGTGGGGGTGAGCGAGCTACGAGCTGGCTAGCCCGAAGCGCGTTTTGTCGCTTTGTGGAAATGTTATCGAAACACCCAGGACTCGCACGAGCTCTGGGTGCGAGTTGCTTTGGCTGGCAATGCCAAAGAAAGCAACAATTTTGATGTCATTTCCAGCACGCTCAAAGCAGACCTGAGCCAACGAGCCCTATGGCGGGCGGGTGGCACTACGGCACTCCGCGCCCCGCCCGCTTGCGGTTGCGGGGTAGGCAGTCCCCCTTGCCGTGAGCGTATTACGCTGGGGACATCCAGCTAGGCAAAACAAGGCACCAGGCTCTATAAAAGGGCCGAATGCTCAGCTCTCCCCTCGACGCCCAGCCTCCTGCACTCCAAGATGCTTTCCACTTCCCGCCAGCCACAGCCATGCACGAGGCTGGCAAGTTTGAGTTGTTGAACACTGCAGAGGTTGAGGGCCGGTGGCATTACACTTTCAAGTCTGCGGGGGGCGAGATGTTCAGCGCGGTGGCTGATTGCTCTCTGGCGGAGTGGAGAGGGTGGGAGGTAGTAGTATAGGCTGCTTTTTGATTTCGGCACGTTGGGAAGCTATAGATGACGGGGCACGCCACTCGCCAAGACAAAAGGAGGCATGAATGAAACGGTTGCAAAAAGGAAGCTTGCTTGTAATACTGTCGGCTGCCCTCTTGGTAGGGGCATTGATTGTCACATTAACTTCGAAGGCGGGTTGTGGGACGAGTTCCCCTGAACTTTCCTCTGACACAACAGGTGAGTGGGTGATAGAGTGGGTAGATTACGGCGGTGCAGGTATTTCCTTGGGGTTGGATAAGGATGGGTATCCGCGTATCAGCTACACCGTTGACAGTCGAAGGGTTTTGGAACATGCCCAGAGGGATACCACCGGCTGTTGGCATAAAGAGGCGGTAGTGACTAGCGAGTGGGCTATTTATGGCTATCTGACCGTGGGCCGGGACGGGCGTTCGCATATCAACTACTACGTTGATTGGCCTTTCGATGACTTGATGTATGTTTATCAGGATGCCTCCGGCTGGCACATTGAGACTATAGAGAGCGAAATGGTTGTGGACGGTTTTGTCCCTTTAGTTCTTGATCAGGACGGGTATCCACACGTCAGCTACAAGGTGATTGATGAGTTTTATGCCGCTCACTTGAAATACGCTTATAGAAACGTTACCGGCTGGACTTTTGAGCAGGTAGATGTTCCTGGTTATTTCATTGGGGGTCACTCCCTGACCCTAGACGGAAATGGGGATCCACACATCAGCTATAGTGATAGCGCCTCCTTGAGGTACACTTACAAAGATGACTCCGGTTGGCACGGTGAGACCGTGGATAGTGAGTGTTGGGTCTCGTTTGTCTCTCTAGCTCTGGATGGAAATGGATATCCACACGTTGGCTATGGCTGCATAACCACACCCGAGCAACTTGTCTATTGGAAATATGCTTACAAAGATGCCGCTGGCTGGCATATAGAAACTGTGCCTACCGAAGCAATCACCGTTCGGAGTGGTTCCTTTGCTTTGGATGGGAATGATTATCCCCACATCATCTATCTCGACGGTGTTTACTACGACTTGATGTACGGCTACAAAGACGCTTCTGGGTGGCACTTCCAAACCATGGATAGCAATCCGGCCCGCAACGGTTCTCTCTCCGCTCTGATCCTGGACGAGGACGGGTATCCGCATATCAGCTACAACAGCGATGACGGCTTGGTGTATGCTCATTACTTTGTTGCGACGCCTACGCCAACGCCCACATCAACCGCAAGTCCAACTGACACCCCAACATCCACGTCGACATCTACGCTAACGCCGACTGGCACGCCCACAGCCACATCCATACCGACGGCCACAGTCACGCCAACGCCGACTGACACACCGACGGGAACACCATACAGGCTCTACCTACCCCTCATCCTGATGAACTACGGTTCGTGGCCCTGGAGTTAACATGAAGAACACAACCAACAACCTTCCTCGCAACCTTCAAGCCCTCGTCCCCCTCCTCGACACCCAATCTCCTAAAGTCCAAGACGCTTTCCAGTTCCTGCTAGCCACCGCCACGCACGAGGCTGGCAAGTTTGAGCTATTGCATCAAGTGCCACTGAAGAGAAAAGCCACCTGTGTCAATTGCACAGGTGGCTTTTTGGGATGTTTTTTGTCCCTGTTAGAGAGGGATGCGAAATCTAGTACCATCCGATTGGGCGGAACTTGTAGCCATAAACAATTACTCCATCCTCACCGTACTCTCTGAGCTTCCGCGTGACCATCTCGACCTTCATGCCCACTTGGGCCTCATCGTTGTCCAGGTCCGTCAACTGGGCCGTCACCACAGGCCCTTCTTTTAGCTTGACCAATGCTACAGCGTAAGGAATGAATCCCTCGTAGCCAAGCGGGGCCTCGAAGACGGTCGAGTAGGAGTAGACCTCGCCCCGGCCGCTGAAGGTGAAGGGCTGCGTTTGTTTGGAATTGCAGTCTGGGCATACGGGACGAGGTGGAAATAGCTTAGCCCCGCAGATCAGGCACTCGGTACCCACCAAATTGTATCGCTGTTCCTTCAGTCGCCAGTGTCGCGGCATGTCCATGATTCTTCTCCCATGATCCGGAGTGCAGGCTTCGTCCTGAGGCTCAGCCCGAAGGGCGCAAGCCTGCTCATGGCGCGGACTTGCGTCCGCACTCCAGCAAGTTTTCTCATCCCCTGAGTTTCAGTTCATTGCTTCCAGGATGTGCGTGATGGCCGTGCCCCCACTGCCCCCGATGTTCTGGGCCATGCCCAGGCGGGGGCTTTGTACCTGATTGGGACCCGCCTGGCCGCGCAACTGCTCGACTACCTCCACCACT
>Ga0315548_1002864_pt1 | contig 13221 bp, 10 predicted proteins | sample SalMarSW160110MG_2_FD_202540 | JGI IMG/M metagenome (GOLD analysis project Ga0315548, IMG submission 202540) | Salt marsh sediment microbial communities from the Plum Island Ecosystem LTER, Massachusetts, United States - Salt Marsh Sediment SW1601-110 ... | reverse complement strand
GCTTCCGCTCGATAAAATCCAGCGGCTTAAACCCCTTGACCTCACCAGCAATCCTTGTCCGGAAGCTGCTGGCATCAAAACTGGTAATCGCATCCACACCCGATTTCCCCTGGCATAAAGACTGCCAACTCGCCTCCACTCCCACCCCGAGGGGAGTTATAGCGCCCATTCCGGTGACTACTACCCTTCTCTTCAATAGCATTTCTCCAAAGGTGAACCATAACTCGAGACGGCTTAAAGCTCTATAATTATATCTTAGATACGGAACCGGTGAAAACGATCTCTCTGGGTATCTTATAATTAGCCAGATGCTTGAGGCAGAACTTTTTTATCTCCTGCTCGGTAGCCACCTCACCCGGCTTTAATCTGATAATAGCCCGGGGCGTCTCCCCCCGCACGTCGTCACGAATGCCCACCACCCCCACCTCAGCCACCTTGGGATGGCTGGCCAGCACCTTCTCTATATCGCTGGGGTAGATATTCTGGCCCTTGGCGATAATCATATCCTTCTTCCTGCCCGCCGATAGAAACAACCACCCCTCCTCATCAACCCGACCAATGTCTCCGGTATGAAGCCAGCCATTCTTTATTACACCAGCAGTTGCCCTAGAGTTTTTATAGTACCCCTTCATTATCGGTCCCCGGACGATTATCTCACCCGGCTGGTTTGGCGGCAGTTCCCGCCCATCATCGTCTACTATCTTCAACTCCCACCCGGGCAAAGCCTTCCCCACCGAGCCCGGCTTTCCCCCAGCATCAGGGGACTGGCAGGTAACATGAGCTGCTGATTCGGTCATACCCCAGAAATCAACCGCAGTCAAGCCCAAATACTGCCAGATTTTTTGCGCAATATTGGCCGGCATAGCTGCCCCCGCCGTACCCCACAAACGGATAGAACTCAGGTCATGCTTTATTCCCTCGGCCTCAACAGCGTTAACTATTAAAGTATGGACAAAGGGCACAGCCATGAAGATGGTCGCCTTCTCCTTCTCAATAACCTCCATAAGGTTGCTGATGGATAGACCAGGCAATATTACCACGGTGCTACCCTTGGCAATGGCGGTCATTAATACTACCACCAAGCCAAAGGCATGATGCATGGGGAGGGCAAACAACACCACTATATCCTTATCGGTCTGCTTGAATCCATCAGCCGATATGCCTGCCTCCCTGACCAGAGCCTGGTGGGACAGCATCACCCCTCTAGGGTTAAAGCTGGGCCCCGAAGTATAAGCAACATGGGCGATATCCCCGGGTGTCACCTCCACCACCACCCGCTCCGCCGAACCGATAGCCATAATCTGCTCATAGCTAAGAAACTGCCCTTCACCCTCAGAATCCACCTCTATAATGTGGGTGATGGACTTAAACTCCGGTAGCGACTGAGCGATGGGCTTTAAAAGCGAGCTTTCCGCCACCAGAACCCTGGGTTGGGAATCATCAAATAGAGAGGCTAATTCAGTAAGCTTATACTTAGTATCCAGGGGAACAGCAATACCACCAATCTTGACCACGCCCAAGTAAGTAGTGACGAACTCCGGGCTATTGGACAGCAGCATAGCCACCCGGTCACCCTTGCCCACCCCCACCCCAATTAAGGCATTGGCTATCTTATCCGAAGCTTCATCCAGTTGGACATAGGATAAACGGCTATCGCCCATAGCCACCGCTGTCTTCTTTCCATAGCGCTTTACTGCCCGCTCCAACATCAGTTTCAAATTCATTACTTAAGCTTCCTCCGTACAATTCAACCGTTCACACTACGGCACTATGCTAGAGTCAAAAACGGGTTTGCAGAATTAACCTGTAGTGTAGCAGATTTTACTAGCTTTGCAAAGCAAACCGATAGCGCCAAAAACCCTTTGCCCAACCCCCGCCCCCGTGCTAAAATAATTGAGAGGAGGTGAGACAGAAACGTGCTATGGAAAATTCAGAGTTCCTCTCAACTCTTAACAATAGCTTAATATCCAGATAATATTATTAAATTATTACTAAAGACAAGGCAGGTAATCTACCTATGAAAAGGTTAAGCCTGAAATATCTACTGGCCTCATTGGTCATAGTTGTATTCCTCCTGGTGACCAGCGGCTGTCCGCTGCCGCCGATAGTCACCGCCCCACCCACCACCTCATCACCAACAACCCTCACTGCCACCCCCATTGACCCCGGCTGGACGCCGCCACCAACCGACGGGCAAACTTCGGCATTGCCTTCTATTGCTGATTTAGTGGCTCTGGTCAGGCCATCAGTAGTAGCCATCAACACCGAGGTCACAGCGCAGGACCTCTTCGGTCAGCTATACAAGGAGGAGCACGCTGGCTCGGGGTGGATTATAGATGAAAACGGCCTTATCGTAACCAACAACCACGTGGTAGAGAATGCTGATAGCGTCACCGTAACCCTGGTTGACGGCCGGACCTTCACCGCCGAAACAGTGCGCACCGACGTGCTGAGCGACCTGGCCATAGTCAAGGTTGACGCCAGTAATCTGCCGGCGGCAAGGGTAGGTGACTCGGACACTCTACAGGTGGGCGACTGGGTGGTGGCTATTGGCAATTCGCTGGGTATGGGGATAAGCGCCACCGCGGGCATTGTCAGCGCCAATGGGGTTTCTCTCTCCGTATCGGCGGGGCAAACCCAGGAAGACCTCATCCAGACCGATGCCGCCATCAACCCGGGTAACAGCGGCGGGCCGCTGGTGAACATGGCCGGTGAGGTAATCGGTATCAACAGTATCAAGATTGCCCAGGTGGGCGTAGAGGGCATGGGCTATGCCATAAGCAGCAACACGGCCAAGCCAATTATCCAGCAGCTGGTGCAAAAAGGATATGTGGTTCGCCCCTGGCTCGGGGTAGGGCTTTATACCGTGGACCAATACGCGGTATTGAGATATGACCTAGCCGTAGATAAAGGGGCACTTACTACCGAAGTGGCTGTTCCCAGCCCGGCCGCTGAAGCTGGAATCCAGGCGGGCGATGTCATCACCAGCTTCGAGGGCGAAGAGATAACCAGCGCCGATGATTTAATCCAGGCGATACACTCCAGCCAGATCGGACAGAGGGTGGAAATAATCTTCTGGCGAGGCAACACCCAAAATACCACCTACGCCACCCTGGTGGAAAGCCCGCCCTCCTAGGCCAGTCGCTTAACCCCCAGTGCTATGTCATAGCCACTCAGTTTATGGCGCTCGGTAAAAACGCCCTCTTCGGGAACTCCTTCAACCAGTTCGCTGGAAAGCGTCTCCTGCTTGATATAGTCGGCAAAATCAGCCATCACCTGCCCGATGTAAGCCTCCCCCTGATAATAAGTGTTGATATGGTCGGCGATATCAAAGCCGGCAGAGCGGCGCATGGTCTGCAACCTCCTCACTATCTCCCGCGCCACCCCTTCAGCTTCAAGCTCGGGGGAAATCTCGGTACAGATAGCCACCGAGTACCCCCCCTCTGAAACCACCCCATAGCCCGGTTTGTCCAGCTCTGCCTCCCGGTCAACTGATTCCACGCCCTTCACATTAAGCTCCTCCAGCACCTGAGCCGCCACCCTCTTTAGAGCCTCCTCCTCCTTACCGGACTGGAGTCTAACCACGACTTTAGCCAGAGGCTGGCGCACTTTGATACCGGCCTGGCTCCGGGCCGCCCGCCCCAGGCTCGATACCCTCATGGCCAAACGTATATCGTCACCAAGCCGTTTATCAATCTTGGCCTCATCGGCGGCGGGGAAATCAGCAAGGTGCACGCTATCCGGTGCATCAGCAAATACTGAACACACCAGGTTCTGATACATCTCCTCGGCCAGGAAGGGAGTCAGCGGCGCCAGAAGCTTTGACAGCGTAACCAAGCATTCATACAGCGTGGTATAGGCCGCCAGCTTATCGGCATCACTCTCGCTCTTCCAGAAGCGCCGCCGGCTGCGGCGCACATACCAGTTGGACAGGTCGTCGACAAAGCCCTCTATCCTTCTGCCTGCTTCGGTGGGATTGTAACCACCCAACCCCTTATCAACATCAACTATGAGCTGGTTAAGCTCGGAGGTAATCCACCTATCAAGCTCCGATGGCTCTACTTTAGCTTCCTTGGCGGGGGTAAAACGGTCAATATTGGCGTAGGTGACGAAGAAGGAGTAGACGTTCCACAGGGTGGATAAAAAGCGGCGGCTCAACTCGGCCACCATAGACTCGTCGAAGCGGTAGACGTTGCCCGCTGTCGTGCTGGTTAAGAAATACCAGCGCAGGGCGTCGGCCCCGTAGTTATTAACTACTGCCCAGGGCTCAACCACGTTCCCCCTGGCCTTGCTCATCTTCTCACCTTTGGCATCAAGGACATGTCCCAGGCAGATGACGTTGTTAAAGCAGCGCTTATTAAAGAGCAGGGTGGATATGGCATGAAGGCTATAGAACCAGCCGCGGGTCTGGTCAACCGCCTCACAAATGTAATCGGCGGGAAAACGCCCGTCCTCAAGCAAGGTCTTATTATCAAAGGGATAGTGGTGCTGGGCTATGGGCATGGCCCCGGAATCAAACCAGCAGTCGATTACCTCACTCACCCGCCGCATCTTTCCTTTACACTTGGAGCAGTCAAAGGTCATCTCATCAACAAAGGGGCGGTGCAGGTCTAAAGGCTCTTTGAACCCGGAAAACCCCGGCTTTTCCTCCAGTTCCCTAACACTGCCCACGCACTCGTAGTTGCCGCAGGACTCACACTGCCAGACCGGCAATGGTGTACCCCAGTACCTCTCCCGGGAGAACGCCCAGTCAACATTGTTTTGCAGCCAGTCGCCAAACCGCCCGTACTTTATATGCTCCGGATACCAGTTAATCTCGTCGTTCCGGACAATAAGGTCGTCTTTTATCGCCGTGGTCCTGATATACCAGGTCTGCTTGGCGTAGTAGAGGAGGGGGGTCTCGCAACGCCAGCAGAAGGGATAGGTGTGGCGGATGGTCTCTTGACGCAAGAGCAAATTCTTTTTCTCTAGTTCCTCAAGGACCAAAGGGTCAGCCTCTTTAACGAACCTACCCGAAAAAGGATAACTGCCGGTAACATTACCCTGCAAATCCACGGTGTGAACGAAATCAAGGTTATGTTCTATACCAGCGTCATAATCAACTTCACCATAAGCGGGAGCCATATGGACTATCCCCGTCCCCTCCTCCATAGATACGAAATCGGTAGCAATTACCCGATAGGTCAACTTCTCATCAGCTCCTTGCAACTGCAACTCCGAGCTTCCCTGAAACCTTCTTCTTTCCACCCCAAATTCATGGGGGTTGAACAGCGGCTCATACTCGGCACCCACCAGCTGACTACCCGTTAACTTCTCCTTTACCTTGTAGCCCTCAAGGCCCACCACCCCGACCAGGGCTGACGCCAAGACCAAGCAATCCTCTTCACCCTCCAACAGGGAATACTCAGCGTCGGGGGCAACCGCCAGCGCCGTGTTGCCCGGTAACGTCCACGGCGTCGTCGTCCAGGCCAGGAAATAAGCGGGCTTATCTTTAGACAAACCACTCGGTAATCCTTTAACAATCTTAAACTTTATGTAAACCGAGGGGTCTTCGGTATCATCCTGATAGCCCAGAGCGACCTCGTGGGAGGAAAGCGAGGTGCCACAGCGCGGGCAGTGGGGGGTAACTTTATATCCTTGATAAATTAGACCTTTCTTCCACATCTCCTTGATTGCCCACCAGACGGTCTCGATGTAGTCGTTGTCCATAGTGACATAGGCATTCTCCATATCAACCCAGAAGGCGATACGCTCGGTGATTGCCTCCCACTCCTTGAGGTAGCTAAAGACACTCTCCCGGCAGCGGGCGTTAAACTTGTCGATGCCAAAGTCCTCGATATCCCTTTTACTGGCAAGGCCGAGTGCCTTCTCCACCTCAAGCTCTACGGGCAAGCCGTGGGTATCCCAGCCAGCGATGCGCGGGGCGTAATAGCCCTTCATCGTCTTATAGCGGGGTATAACATCCTTAAACACTCTGGCCAGCACATGATGTATCCCGGGGCTGCCGTTAGCCGTCGGCGGCCCTTCATATAAGACGAAGCGGCGCCCGTCCCGCCGGGCCTCTACACTCCGCTCAAAGACGTTCTTGTTTTTCCACAAGCCGAATATTTTCTCCTCAAGCTGTGGAAAACTCGTCTTACTATTTACCGGGTGGAACATCCAAAAACTCCTCTATCAAGAAACCGGCCAACACGAACTAGGTCAACCTTGCTTTTTATTACTGATTTTACGGGCAGGCCGTTATATCCAGGGGTCAACGACGCTCCCACCACTCAGGGTAGATAAAGGTAAGTACTGGAGAAGGGTCGCACATGGGCCCAAGATACTTAATGGGGTAGCCAATGCCTCTTGCTTTAAGCGCTTGTAATCCTTCGACCGCCTTGGCCATCATTCCCGGTGGTAGCGCCATAACCATCTCATCATCGGTAACAGCGCCGAACGCCCTCTCTCCCATGCAGGGGATAGCCAGGGCCGGCTTGCCGGTAGTATAACACTGAGCCAAGCCATCGGCACAGGACCCTTCGCCAATAAAGAAAAACTGAAAACGCTGGTAGTCTTTAAACTGGAGCCCGTTCATCAGCAACATCATCTGCGCCGGGTTAGCGTAGATTAAGATAACATCGGGGTCAAATTTCCCGGCAGCTAGCGGGGCAAGCACGATGGCTTCTCCGGGCGGAACCAGGGGATAGGCCGCCATCTGTTTTCTGGCCTCTTCCGCGTTGGCAAACCAGGAATTGGCAAAACCCTCTATCTCCCAGGCGACCTGCTTTTCGGTGGTCGGCGCCAGGCCGTTGATCCGGGCGCAGCGGTCACCGAAGTTGTCTCTGGTCGCCGCTACCGTCATACCCATAGTTCGCACCATGGCCGGTACCTGGCAAAAGGAAGCCCGGCGGTCAAGCCGCATTACCTCCGGTATTTTCTCCAGTTCCGCTACCTTTTCCAGCCTCTTGTAGGCAACGGGGCCTGCTTTCAAACGAAGTAAACACTCCATCTCCCGGGTAAGTCCTGCCCAATCAATCTTCGGGGCTTCTTTCTTGACCACTTCTCTCCTCCTTTTCCCGGCTATTTATCAGCCAGCCGGCTCCGGCGGCTTAGGCATAATAACCACCTTACGAACCTCACCCACCCCCGTGCTCTCCGTGGTAACATCTGGGTCATCCACCAGAGCCAGGTGAATAATACGTCGCTCATAAGCCGGCATTGGTTCCAGGGCAAACGGCTTCTTCCTCTCCTTCACCTGCTCCGCCATCCGCCAGGCTAAAGCCTGTAGGGCGCTATAGCGACGCTGTTTATACCCTTCCACATCAATAACTATGGGAACTCGATCCTTCGTCTGGTGAGCCACGATAAGCCTGACCACATGCTGTAAAGCCGCCAGAGTTTGTCCCCGCCGCCCAATCAAGATACCCAGATCATCACCGGTCACATTAATGGTAATGACCTCAGACGCCTCGGTATCCTGCTCAAACGGAGGTTTGGCTTCAGAAACCACCGATGCCTCCACCCCCAGCCGAACCAGCAGGCTCTCCAGAACCTCCTTGGCCATCTCAGCTACTTCGCTTCTCTGCTCCGGTTCCATCACCAAAGACCTTACCCTGACTACAGCCTCCTCAGCCCCCAGCCCCAAGATACCCGACTTACCCTCTTTTACGACGGTGACCTCGACCTCTTTTCGGCTGACGTTTAGTTGCTCTAATGCTTTTTGTATAGCCTCCTCCACGGTCGGGGCGCTTATCTCCAGACTCTTCATAGCTCGAACCTTCCTCCTGTGTCGAACCCGGCACAACAATATCAGCATCGCCTTCAGGGAATTCCTCCAACTTAGGGAATTCATCTAACTTAGGGAATTCCTCTACCTTGGCAATGCGTTCCTTATACTTTTTATCCCGGCCCGCCGGCTTCTTGGACTCCGACTTAACCAGACCTCCCCACCCGCCGATAAAATACTGCATACCAATCCGGAATAGATTAGAAGTTACCCAGAAAAGGGCCAGCCCGCTGGGGAATGACAAAGTCAGGTAGGCAAAAAAGATGGGCATCATCCACAGCATCATACTGCTCTGCGTCTGCTGTTTGGGGTCAGCGGTGGGCGACATCACCATCTTCTGCTGCACCCACATCGTTCCCCCCACCAGGAGTGCCAGAAATATGTCACCTCTAGCCAGGTTCAACCAGAGGAAGTTATTTTCCAGCGGCAGAGTGGAATATACTATCGGCCAAGAATAAAGATACTGGGACAGGCCCACCAGATTCTCCGGGACTACCGCCAGCACCCGCATTATCGACTGGTACAGGGCTATCCAGATAGGCATCTGGACTAACAGGGGCAGTAGGCAACCGGCCGGGCTTACCCCTGACTCCTTAAAGAGCTTCATCTGCTCCCTGGCCAGCTTCTCCTTATCCTTGGCATACTTCTTCTGAAGCTCGGCAATCTTGGGCTGGAGGTCCTGCATCGCCTTCGAGGCACGAACCTGCTTCAGAGTTAGGGGGAAAATTACGCCGTTAACAATGAGGGTCAGCACAATAATCGTCAGCCCGAAGTTGTTAAAAAGATAATGGGTCAGCACAATGAGGGTGTTTATCATTGGCTGCATAGCAATTAAATTCCAGATATCCCCGATACCCACTAAGACCAGACCTCACTTACTATTTAATGGTCAGACTCCACAAGCTCACCCCCGAGACAGCATTCAGGGCATGAAGGTTTTGCTCATGGCTGTAAATATAGATAACGCCACCCTCAGCAGAAAGCGGAGCGTATATCGCTTCTTCAATGTCGGCTAACAGCGTTGCCTGATTAACGGCCGTATCAATAGCGTATATGGTGCCCTCTTCGGTGGCGAAAATAACCCTGCCGTCAACCAGAACCGGCCAGGAATAGACCGGGCTTTCCAGGTCAAGGGCAGCCAGTTCCTCACCGTTTTCCGCCCCCAGAGCATAAACCTTGCCGTCAAAACAGCCGGCATAGATGGTATTGTTATAAGCCACTGCTTTCGTCCAGAACCATTTCTCCGCCAGGAATTTCCACTTTAAGTTACCGCTAGCCGCATCCAGAGCATAAAAATACCTATCAAAGGAGCCAATATAGACCATATCGTTATAGAACAGCGGGGTAGAGACAATAGCCCCCTCCGCCACAAACTCCCACTGCTTAGTGCCATCGATAGCGCTCAAAGCGTAGAGTTTCTTATCAAAGGACCCGATGTATAGCCTATCGCCACTAACGGCCGGGGTTGCCCAGATTTTATCCCCGATGGTAAACTCCCACTGCTTATCACCATTGGCGGCATCCAAGGCGTAGACCTTGCCATCGGCATCGCCAAAATAGACCCTATCCAGGGCGATGGTCACGCCCCCAATAATAGGTTGCAGATTACCCTCACGGGGATATACCCACCTCAACGCCCCTGAATCGATATTAATAGCATAAATCTTGCCGTTGTAGCCGCCAATATAAACCAGCTCTCCGGATACTGCCGGACTGCCATAGATAGCAGCAGGTGTATCCGACGACTGGCAGCCGAAGCCACCGCCCGACCTTGAGCCCTCCAGGGGGACCTCCCAGAAACGAGTGCCCTCGGCAGCACTCAGCGCCACCAGCTTGCTATCCACCGCTGCCGGAGTGCAACCAAGGCCGCCAGGTTGCTTTACCGACGGGGACAAAAATATAGTGCCGTCGGCTATTGTGCCACCGGAACCACCCTCAGGGGAACTCTTAATACCCACGCAGCCCAAAACGGTTAGCCCCACCAAAAGCAAGACAACCAGTAGAACAATCTTGCCCACCGGTACGGTATTTCTAATCATCACTTATCTACTCCTCCAGGATGAGGGCACCGGGTCATAGCCGCCGGCGTTAAAGGGGTGGCAGCGGGCTATCCGCCTGACCCCCAACCACACGCCTTTAAACAGGCCAAACCTGGAAATAGCCTCGTAGGTATATTGAGAGCAAGAGGGGGTAAAGCGGCAGTTAGGCGGCATAACCTGGGACAGTGTAGATTGGTAAAGTCTAATTAACTCTAAGGCAAGCCTTTTCATATTTCCTCGTTAACAATCCGGCCCGGGATAATAGATTCTGAACCGATTTCCCCAGGCTAGCGAAGTCAGCACCGGCGGCGGGAGGGCGAACAATAAAGATAATATCCCACCCCGGCTTCAACTGGCTTAAGCGCAAAACTTCCCGAAGCCGGCGTTTCACCCGGTTTCTCACCACCGCCCCACCTACCCGCCGCCCCACCGAGAAACCATACCGCGACCATGTGAGTCCATTAGGCAAAGCCTTCACCACCACCAGGTCATCCGTCCACGAGCTACCTTTATCATAAACCACAGCGTACTGCTCTGACTTAGTAAGGTATTCTCTTCCCCGCATGGTCATACCACGGTCAATCGCTGACGCCCCTTAAGTCGTCTTGCTCTCAACACAGCCCGCCCGCCTCGGGTACTCATTCTGGCCCGAAAGCCGTGCTCACGCTTCCTCGGAATCCTCTTTGGTTGATAAGTCCTCTTGGGCACAATAACTCCCTACTAGATTAGAATGATTATACTTCTGCCATCTCTGGAGTGTCAATGCAAAGGAGCAAGAAAAAGCACCAGCGGAAACGAGAGTTTTGGGGTGCTTAACGAGGATGAGCTGCCACCGCCGCTAAACTAATCGCGTATGCCAACGCCCCCCGTTTTATGGATATGATCGGGGACATATGGCAAAAGAGCCAAGTGTCTCGCCCTCTTTATCGCCTCGGCCAGGGCACGCTGATGCTTAGCGCAGGTGCCGGTCTTGCGGCGGGGCTCAATCTTGCCCCTATCCGATATGTAGCGGCGCAACTTAGCCGGCTCTTTATAGTCTATAACCTCAACACTATCGGTACAAAAAGAGCAATGCTTGCGCCTGGGTATATACCTTCCCCTGCCCCGTCTTCTCCCCTCTGGCTCGGCAGAATTTTGTCCAGCCATCTACTAAATCACCTAAACCCTTCTAATAAAATTACCTAATTCTAGCTTTCTTCAGGAAACGGAATGTCTTCCGGCTCCGGCTCGGCGTGAGCAGCTTCCTCAGCTCCCTCAACGGGAAGGGGAGCCAATGCCTGCTTATCTAAAAAGAGCACCCGGTTAGCTATCACTTCGCTTCGCGAGCGCCGCTGTCCGTCCTGACCTTCCCAGGCACGCGTACGCAGCCTGCCCTCAGCATAAACACGCTGGCCCTTGGTTAAAAACTGGTTGCAATTTTCGGCTAGCCTATTCCAGGCGACCACGGTAAACCACTCCGTCTCCTGCTTACGCTCACCTTCGGGGGTAGTATAGACCCAGTTAGTGGCGACACGAAACGAGGTTACCGGATTACCATTAGGGGTAAAGCGCATCTCGGGGTCAGTGCCCACATTTCCTATAATCATCACTTTGTTCAAGGTCAACATCGCCCTAAACTCCTTCCGCCCTTCTCCAACCAGCCAAAAACAAACCCCCTATGACTTCCTACTCAAGATTAACCAACAAATGTCGCAGAACATCCTCAGAAATCTGCAGGCTTGCTTCCAGCTGTTTAGTGAACTTGGGCTGCATTTTGAACCGACTCAACACATAGCTACCCTCCATAAAATGCTTTATCGGATAAGCCAGCTTTTTTTTGCCCCAAGGCTCAACAGCAGAAACAGTGCCGCCATTGTCAGTAATAAAACGACTTACGCCATCCATTATGCCATCGGCGGCCTCGTTGGCCACCTCCGGGCTGATAATCACCACCAGTTCGTAATCACGGAGCTTCTTATCTTCTTGAACCACCATATTCCCCTCTATAAACTTAGTGAGACATTATAACACACATAAAGAAAGGCAAACAACACCTCGGAATAACCCCACGGCCAACTTGACACGATAGCACACCCCTGATAGACTTTGGCTAATAAAGGGTCCCACTACTGACTCTTGACCACTTCACAATAGCAAAGGCCCCGTGGTGTAGCGGTCTAACATGCCACCCTGTCACGGTGGAGATCGGGGGTTCGAATCCCCCCGGGGTCGCCACCCCAAAATTCGGCGGAAGCGACAGGTTACGAAATCTCCTTCTCTATATAGCGGAAGAAGTCTGGCCGGAACGGGTCCCACCTGCCCACCAGCCGGTCAAAGGCAGGCTCAGAGAAGGTTTCCTTAAATATTCGGTAGTAGTACAGCTCCTCCACGGAAGATAGCCAAGGGTTACCCTCTATCCGGTTATGTTCTTCAAGTTCCTCTTCGGTAATATGTTTCTCCGCTATTTGGCGCATTATAAAGGCCACCCCCGACCCCTGGGCAAAGAACCGCTTTGTCTGGTATATAATATGTTCGGGCAGGGTGCCCTCGAAGGCCTGGCGCAGGACCCACTTGCCGGTCTGTTCCTCACCGTGAATCTTACACTCCAGCGGAATCTTCAAGCAGAAGTCCATCACCTTGGCATCAAGGAAGGGGGTGCGGCCTTCTATTGAATTAGCCGCATTCAATCTATCCAATCTCTGCAACGCCGTGTTGTGGGCAACATTGATAAGCCTATCCACTATACTGGCTACCTCCTCCGGGTTCTCCCCCTGCCTGAACTGCCCGTCATAGCCGCCGAGAAACTCATCGGCCCCCTCGCCGGTAAGGACGCAACTGGTATAAGGTTTAACAAACCGTGCCGCCAGGGAATTGGCAATCGCCCCGTGTACACAGCTTTCCTCATACATCTCCTGGTGATGTATGGCCTGAGTCAAAATCTCGTTTATCTCCTTTTCCCCGAACATCAAAATGTGATGCTTGACACCCAGGTATTTGGTAACATCCTTAGCCAGCGGCAGGTCCTTCCCTTCTTCCATACTTACGGTAAAGGCTTCGATGTCTGGATTTATCTCATGGGCCATGTAGATTATAAGGCTGCTGTCCAATCCACCACTCAGGAAAACTCCCCCCACCGCCCCGTCTTTCATCCGCTTCTCGGTCGCCTCTACCAGCAACTGGCGTACCACCTTTTTAGCCTGCTCATAATCCTCAAAATCGGGGGTTTCCACCTTCTGGCGCAAATAGCCCCAAAATCCCAGCTCCTGGGAATAAACATAGCCGGGCGGAAATTCCCTGACGTCATCGGCAATACCCACCAGGCTCTTTGCCTCCGAAGCAAAGCAAAGTTTCCCATCGCTATGCCCGTAGTAAAGCGGCTTTATACCCGCCCAGTCCCGGGCCAGTATCATCCGGCCGTTGTCAGAGACAGCGCAG
>Ga0315548_1002860_pt1 | contig 13230 bp, 9 predicted proteins | sample SalMarSW160110MG_2_FD_202540 | JGI IMG/M metagenome (GOLD analysis project Ga0315548, IMG submission 202540) | Salt marsh sediment microbial communities from the Plum Island Ecosystem LTER, Massachusetts, United States - Salt Marsh Sediment SW1601-110 ... | reverse complement strand
TAAGATTTTTCAGAAGTTCATTATGCACCGCTTGAAAAGATTAGCTGAAAAAACTGAAACTGATATTGATGATGCTTTGATAAAAATTGTTAAATCAATCAAACCTCCCTTTTATTTCTTTTTAGGTCTTTGGCTGGCTCTGCGTTTTTTATTCATTAATGAATTTCTTAACAAAGTTATTAATGCTATTTTGATTATTTTCGTTATTTATCAGATTGTTAAGGCGGTTCAGATATTAATTAATTATATTGCTGAGAAGAAAATTAAAGATTCTAAGAAAACAATTCAAGTGGTGAGTCAGATAGCCAAAGGAATTATTTGGCTTTTTGGTATTTTATTAATTCTTTCTAATCTTGGAGTTAATATTACTTCCTTGATTGCTGGTTTGGGCATTGGCGGCATTGCAGTTGCATTAGCAATTCAGAATATTTTAGGTGATTTGTTTTCTTCTATAGCTATTTATTTTGATAAACCTTTTGAAGTTGGTGATTTCATTGTTGTTGGCAAAGAAATGGGTTCAGTAGAGAAAATTGGGATTAAAACAACCCGGATTAGGTCTCTGCAGGGTGAGGAAGTTATTATTTCCAATAGAGAATTAACCTCTGCACGAGTTCATAATTTCAAGAGATTGGAAAAACGTCGGGTAGTGTTAACGCTCAACGTTGCTTATAATACCGATTCAGAGAAACTGGCAAAAATTCCTTTGCTGATTAAAGAAATTATTGACTCAATTGAAGTAGCAAGTTTTGACAGAACTCACTTTAAGCAGTTTGCTGATTCAGCTCTGATTTTTGAGGTTGTTTATTATGTTGATACCAATGATTATGTGAAGTATTTGGACATTAACCAGGAGGTTCATTTGAAGATTAAACAGGCGTTTGAGCGCGAAAAGATTGCCCTTGCTTTCCCAACCCAGACTATTCATCTGGCGAAATAGAAGTGTGTAACATGTAATATATAATAAAAAACACGTCGAGGACGAGCCTCGACGTGTTTTTCTTTCTTTGATTACATATATAGGCAATAATAAGGATCTTTGCAGTCAAAACCTTGAATGGTTTCATCCCAGTCATTTTCCAAATACTCACTCTCTTCGTTCCCCAGTAAAACTCTGATTAGATAATTCTGACCAGAATTTAAATCTTGATAATCATAGTTTTCATTGCGAGTTGGCATAGAAGCCAGAAGATGTTCTTTTTTTAGAATTTCAATTAAATCTTCCCAACGTTCCAGGCTTGAATCGCCAGTAATCTGTGGATAGGTCTGATTGTTAGAATAATAAAGCTCAAGGGCGGTTGAAAACTGCTTTAGATTAGCAATACCCTGAACATTTTGCGCTGCAGAAATTATATCCTGGGACTTGATAGAAACTCCAGCAATAACTAAAGAACTTGTGCTCAAAACGAGTAGTAAGCCAATAGCCGAAGCTCCTTTTTGTTTATTGGATTTTTTCATAATAAATAATTATAGCACTATAAAGAAAAAAAGTCAAGCCCGCCGACTTGATAGCGGCGGGCTTGACACCCTTCTTTTACACGAAGTGAAAAGGGGGGAGTGAACTGTTCTCGTTGTTTTAAATCAATCCCATATTCTGTTTAATTTCCCGCATGGTTGAAGAGGCAATAACCTGAGCCTTTTTTCTGCTTCGGTTTAGAATTTCTTCAACATAGGATTTTCTTGTCTGAAGTTCTTTTTTCTTTTTCTGAAACGGCTCAAATTTTCTAATCAAGAGATTAACTAAAGATTTTTTGAAATCAGCGTATCCCTTTCCAGCAAATTTCTTTTCTAAATCTTTTATTGATTTTTCTCCAAACAGACTGTAAATGGTTAAAAGATTGGAAATGCCCGCTTTTTTCTTTATATTGTACTTTATATTTTTGCCAGTGTCAGTCTTAGCAGACATTATTTTTTTTCTAATCACGGCAGGAGGATCAGAAAGAGCCAGATAGTGTTGTTCGCCTAAAGATTTCGACATTTTTTTACTCGGATCAGCTAAACTCATGATTTTAGCGCCTGTTTTTGGGATGATTCCATGTGGCAAATCAAAAGTTTTGCCAAAAGTTTGATTGAATTTTCTGGCAATTAATCTGCATAATTCTATATGCTGTGACTGGTCTTTACCAACCGGAATAGCATCAGTCCTGTAAAGCAATATGTCAGCAGCCATTAGAACAGGGTAGTTAAAAAGCCCGACATTAACATTTTTTGAATGCTCCTTGGATTTTTCTTTGAATTGAGTCATTCTTTTTAATTCTGCGAATGGAGTAATTGTGTTTAATAGCCAACACAGTTCAGAATGTTCTTTTATTTGCGACTGAACAAAAATAATTGATTTGCTTGGGTCAATTCCAAGAGCCAAATAAGTAGTTACTACATCAAAGATATTTTTTTTCAAATCTTTGGGCGAATAGGGAATAGTTATAGCATGCAAATCAACAATAGGAAAAATACATTCAGCTTTTTTCTGAAGTTCTATAAACTGCTTGATAGCCCCTAAATAATTTCCAATATGAATTGTTCCGGTTGGCTGAACGCCGCTTAAAACTCGCATAATTTAGCTACGAAATACGAAATTTTTACGAATATACGAATGAAATTGATATAGGTCTTGACTAAATAGTTTAATTCGCTATCATTATATTAGTACATTATTAGTATAAGGTGAACCACCAATAAGAGGAGGAACAAGAAAAGTGAAATTAGGTCTAAGAACAGCAGTTGCTCTTGGAGTCGTTATCCTTATAACAGGGATCTGTATTCTTTTAATTTTTTTCATGGCTAAAGCCTTTTTCGGCACCTATCCATCGGGTAAATATGCCACATATTTATGCCTAGTAGCTGCTTTCTGTGCGATTTTTATTGAAAGCTCTATTGTAAGAAAGATAATTGGAAAAAAGAAAACCCCGCAAGCCTAATGATACAATTTTTTTGTAAGGCACCCAATAGTTAGACCAATAACTGTTCGGTGCTTTTTTTGTTTTCGTATATTCGTATGTTTTTCGTATTTCGTAGCATTATACCTCTATGACAACTGGTAATACCATTGGCATCCTTTCTGTTTTACTATATAGGAAATTACTGATTTTGTCACGGATTTCGTTTTTAATATAAGCGAAATTTGGGCGAGGTGAGTTCGCCCCTGCCCCATTTCTTACTGCCCCATTTACTATTTTAATAACCTTTTTCCTTGTTTCTCCCAAAAGCTCTTTTGATTCTCGCATATAAACAAATCCTCGGGATATAATATCAGGCGAACCAACAACTTTTCCCGTCTTGCCGTTAATGACAACGGCAATAACAAACATTCCGTCTTTAGCCAAATTCTGCCTATCTTTTAGAACAATTTCTCCAACATCGCCAATCCCTAAACCATCTACAAAAACATAATTAGCAGGAACTTTTTCATTAATCATTTTCACCTCTTTTTGTGAAGCTATGATAACCGAACCATTATCTGGCACAATAATCTTACTTTTAGAGATTCCGAGCCCGTAAGCAATTTTTGCCGCTTCTTTTAAGAAAGAATGATTGGCATAAACAGGGATAAAATAATTAGGCTTGATTTGGTTGATAATCGTTTTAATATTTTGTATATTGCTGTGTCCGGAAGTATGAACATCCATTATTTCGCTGTGAACAATATGGTCTGACAAGCGGTAGAGTCCGTCTTTAAGCCGTTGAATAGTGCGTTCGTTGCCCGGAATAACCGAAGAAGAGAAAACAATAGTATCTTTCTTCCTAATTTTTACAAAGCGGTGATCTCCGCGTACAATCCGCGGCAAGACTGCGTTTTCCTCTCCCTGCGCGCCTGTGCAGATTATGATTACTTTGTTATCCGAATAGTCGCTGGCTTTATTAATTGGTATCATTGTTTTTTTATAAGCCTTGATATATCCTAATTTTTTGGCAATCTCTACATTATTTTTCATAGAATATCCGTCTAAAGCCACTTTTTTATTAATTTTACAAGCATGTTCCAAAATTTGTTTTATTCTTTCCAGCTGAGATGAAAAAGTGGCAATAATAATACGACCAGGAGCACCATTAATAAGTTTTTGTAGATTATCAACCATTTGTTTTTCCGTAATCGGTTCGGTAGAGTTCATAGAACCAAGGCTTTCTAGCATTAAAATAGTTGGCCTTCGCAGTTTAGCTAAATAGTCGTATCTAAGCTTTTTTCTACCAATAGGATCATGCTCCATTGTCCAGTCGCCTGGGTGGATAACAGTAACAGAAGGAGTTTTTAAGATAAGTCCTACCGCGTCTATAATAGCGTGGTCAACCTGAAAGAAGCTTACGTCAAAAACGCCAAGCTTAATATTGTCTTTAAGAGTTTTAATATACAGAGTTTTGAGCCGTTTGGAGCTTCCATGAATATAATCTTCCTGGCGGTGTTTAATCAACTCCATTGTTAATGGACGGCCAACAATTAAAGGATTGCCCAGTTTTTCCAGCAAGATAGGAGCGGCGCCAATATGGTCTAAGTGGCCGTGGGAAAAGATAACAGCTCGGATATTTTTTTCTTTGCCTTTAAGATATTTAATATTAGGAATAACGTAGTTAATACCAGGCATATTTTCTTCTGGAAATTGAATGCCCATATCTAAAATGATAATGTCTTTTCCATACTCAAAAATAGTCATATTGCGGCCTACTTCTTCACATCCGCCAATAGGAATAATCCTCAAATTCTGTGATTTTTGATTTTTTTGCATAATTTTTTCCAAAAGGAAATTAGTTCCTTTTGGGTTATTTGTGCGGGTAGGAGGACTTGCACCCCCATAGCTTTTCAGCCATACGGCTCTGAACCGTACGCGTCTTCTAATTCCGCCATACCCGCATTATCCCTTAAAATCATTTGGCATTTCCTTTAATGATTCTACAAAATGCAGTTCTGGGATTTTAGCATAATTTGAGTTTTTAACCCAGTCGTCGGTTGTATAAAAATAGCAAGCGCCTTTCATTTTTTCTAATTCTTTATAAATATTTTCATTTTTTTCTGAAACCCAATTTCCTGTTTTTAAATCTCTTTTCAAAGGATTTATCATTATTACGGCATACGCGGCAGATGCAAGAATCCACTCTCCTTTTTTAACTCTGACCGCATAAACATCTTCAACAATATTTCCTTTGACTTTTTGAAGAATAAAAATGGCTTCTCCCGCTAAAACAGTATAAAGTTCAGAGAAATCATTAGAATTTTGATTACCTTTGGTTCTGACAAATTCTTTACCCAACATTCGTGGATGCATTAAAGTTATATCATATCTTAGATTATTTTTTTTCTTTACTCCCCGCCAAAACCGATAAACCTCAAAATCTTCAGTCTTCTTTAACCACCGTTGGTCATATAGAACAGACTTCATTTCGTGGAGATACCTTATATTTGGTGTTTTTTTAGTAATCATAAGTATTAAAACTAAAGCGTGAAAATAGAGTTAATTCCTAATTACTAATTTCTAATTCCTAACTAATGACTAAATTAACAAAACCCCAATGACTAAACCTTTATTCATTAGTCATTAGAAATTGGGATTTAGTTAGAAATTAGAGCAATTAGAAATTAGAAATTTAGGGCTTCCAAGCCCGCCTCGTTTCTATATACCATTTCTCAATTTCTCTAAATCTTTTTGAGGGGTCAGCGATAAGTTCTAATTCTATTCCTTTAATTTTATTAGAGACCCAATAAAGGTAATTAGGAGTATATAGAAATATGGCTGGCAAATCTTCAATTAGAAGATTTTGAAAAAGCACAAGTTTTTCAGTTTTTTCGTTTGGTTCCATTGTTTGGCGAGCTTGTTCTAATAGTTTGTCAGCTTCTTTGTTTTCATATTGGGATAGATTCAGTCCAGGATCTTTTTTCTGAGAAGAGTGCCAGAACGGGAAAGGATCGGGAATAATTCCCAAAACTTCTCCAAACAAAAGAGCCTCGTAATTTCTCGGCTTAATAAACTCCTGTTCTAATTCAAAAGGTTTAATAGCTTTTATTTTAACTTCTGCGCCAACTGTTTTCCATTGTTCTTTTAAAAGTTCAGCTGTTTTTACCATCTGAGATTGATTAACGGTTACCAACGTAAATTTTAAAGCCAGAGTTTCAGGAGATTCTTCTCCACAAAGCTCATTTAGTTTTTCTCTGGTCGTTTCGCTTACGAGTCCTGTTCCAGTAGTAAATCCCCAAGGTTTGAGAATATCATCAGCATATTTTTCTTGAAACTTAATAACTGCTGTTTTAGTTTTATTGCCGAAATATCCGCTTACTGTTCCGTCCGGATAAACTTCAGGATCTTGAGCCAAACATTGTTGTAGAGATTTTACTTCTGCTCCCTGTGAACCTTTCTTAAGGTCGCTTTTAAAATCACCATCAGCTTTTTTAATAGGCTTTTCTCTTAGACCGTTCTCTTTTTCTACAAAACCAGAACTTTCTAGAATCTCTTTTGCTTTTTCTAAATTAAATTCATAAATTGTTTCAGGTTCATCAAATCCATAGATTTTCGGCAGAATAGGCGAGTCTACTGGCTTTGCTTCAGATTTCAAAAGGGTTTTAATAAGCTCCTCTTTATTAACGGCATAAGTTAAAGCTTGCCTGATTGTTTTTTCTTTTAAAACTTCTGATTTATTTGAATTAAAGAACACAGCAAAATATCTTGGCAGAGATGGGGTGTAGAGATTAAGTTCTTGTTTTTTAAAAACATCATAACCGTCAGTTGAGACCAAAGAAATACCTTGGATATCATTTTTTTTCGCAGCCTTAATTAAGTCTTCTTCCTGCTCAAAAAAGTAAAAAGTAATTTTCTTTATTTTAGGAGCCTCTCCCCAGTATTTTTTAAATCTTACTAAGTCCAAGGACTTAACTTTTCCAGACTTATTCTGGGAAATACTTTTTATCTTATAGGGACCAGAGCCAACTGGTTCTAAATTAAAGCTTGTTAGGGCAAAGCTTTGAGCCGGAACATTTTGCCAGATATGTTTCGGCAGGATTTTCAAACATAGGTTTTCCAAAAAAGGAGAATAAGAATTATCTAATTCAAAACGGACCTTGTGATTACTAATCTTTTCCACCCGTACGCCCAGCCAGGCAGCCCTTAATGGGCTTTTGTATTCAGGGTTTTGGATAGTTTTGATAGTGAATACAACATCATCAGCAGTTATTGGGGCTTGGTCATGCCACAGAGCATTTTCTCTAAGTATTAATTCATATATTTGCCCCTCACCGGTAATCTGAACTTCTTTGGCCAAACCCGGAACAATCTCGCCGGATTGATTGTATCTTAAAAGGCCTGAGAAAAGAATTTCAACCAAATCCCGGTCAACATCAGATACCGAAGCATAAATAGGATTAATCAGTCGTGGCTGGCCAATCAAACCCTCTTTATATTCTCCGCCTAAAGCAGGGATAATATGGGTGTTATTATAATAGAGCAGGGAAAACAATAGAATGCCGGAAATTACAGCTGAAATTAGAAAAATAAAAAAAGCTTTCTTTTCTTTCCGAGTTAAAATTTTAAAAACTCGGCTCCACTGTTTATAAGAGGGCCATTTATTTTTTTTCAATATTGAAATTTTTCTTCTTTGTTTTTTTAAACCCATTTATTTTTGGCAACATTTAGAGTCATTGGGTTGCGAGGCCCGTTTGGTGGATTGTAGGGCGGTTATGTAAAAGACGACTAACGCAATTGCACTATGATACAGGCTTCGTTGCCGCAACCGAAAGGCGAAAGACGATTTAAATCAATAGGTTTAATAAAGCTAAAACAATGAAAGCAGTTCCTAAGACAACTGTTGCCCAGAATATTTTTTTCTGTACCCCTCGTAAAGTTCCATAGAAATTGCCTCCCCCTCCTCCGCCGAAAGAAGAACCTAAAGCAGTTCCTCTTTGCTGAAGGAGGATGAAGATGATCAGGAGAACCGCTATTATAATTTGAAGAATAGATAAAATAGGCATTTTTTGTAGGGGCGGAGTTTCCCCGCTTATAGATTATGAGTTTTCAGGATGGTTTTTCCTTTTTGGGAATATTAATGCAAGAACAATAATCAATCCCCAGTTGATTAAAGAAGTCCAGAACAGAGGATTAAAGCCGGGGATTATTAGTTGGGCAAAAAGAATATCAACTATCCAGACCATTAAGACTCCAATTGCCAGACTAAAAAGCCCTAAAGTAATTATTTTAATCGGCAGAGTAATAAGCTCTACGATAGGCCGAATTGTTAAATTAAGAAGACCTAGAACAATTCCAGCAAAGATTAGATTCAAAACTGGACCTTCAAATTTCACAGAGGGAACAATTATAGTGGCTAACCAAACGGCTAAAATTCCAGCAATAAGTTGAATAATAAACTTGCTCATTTTAAGACCTCCCTCAAAATAATAATTTCTACCCCAACTTACAAGTTTTTCGCCACATTAGATAGCAAGCTCTATCTAACGAGTCGGGCGAGAAATTAATTTTTGAGAAATCTAATTCTATATTAACACAAAAGGCAAAATAATAAAAGCCATTGACAATATTTATTTTTTAGGATAGACTAATAGAACAAAAAAGCACATTACAACTTTATATTGGAAAGGAGACCGAGTTGTGTCTAAGGAAAAAGAAAACCTGATTTTGCTTTTGATAGATTTAGAAAATTTTACAGCAAGAATGGATGTTTTTTCTATTCTACCACAAGAGTTTCCCTTGCCGGATGGTTTCACAAAACTAAAAGCATGGCTTGAAAGTATAGGTAAAATTTTCGCTGTCTTTGTTTTTGTATCTCCCCATATAATTGGATGGAGGGAAGTTGAGGAAATATTCAAAGAAGATGGAGTTTTTACAATTGTTTGCGGTTCCAAAATAGAAGGTAAAACAGCAATAAATACTACGGACGATAAACTCATTGAATTAGGAGAAAAAATGTTGGAAATAAATCCTAACCTTACTCATCTTTGTTTAGCTAGCGGAGATTCTGATTTTGAGCCGTTGGTTAATAAAGCCAAAGAATTGGGAATAAAGACAATGATTGCATCTGCTGATCTTAAGTCGCTTTCACGAAGACTCATTGCTTTAGCAGACAGATTTTTCGAATCAGGGGAAAAGATGATACTCGTTTTCAGTAAGGCTATTGACAAAAAATAGGATATTTGCTATAATATAGATAGTTCATTGCAATCGCCATAGGTCAGAGAGGAGAATTTACAATGGAGGAGAAGAGAGGAAAAGAATTTCGTTCGTTTTCGGCCATGGCCGAGGACCTCAAAGACATTCCTCGACTGAATCTTCCTGAGCTTGATCTTGAAATTGACTCGATTGATGAAATCGAGAGAAAGGCTCAGGAAGTACGGCAGGAAGCAAAGAGGGCTTCGGCTTGGGTGACCAAGATGCAGGGCAAATTGGACGAACTCTTTAGCAGGCTTTCCGAAGATGCTCAGAAATTGGTCAAAGAGAAGACCGCAAAGATAGAGTCGGCCAGAGACGCTCTGTTTAGTCATCTCAATGAGGTGGTGCGACGGGAAACCAGAAAGGCGTTTCTTCTTCACTGTCTTTCGCGTTCTTTCAAGGACCAGGAGCAGTTGAAGGAGTGTTTGGATCAGTTGGTGAAACAGGGTCACCTCATTAGGGACGAGCAAGGACCTCTTCAGGCCAGCTTTCAGACCTTTAATGTGCCCAGGGAATCCGGCTTTACGCCAGAGGACCTGAGCGAAATGAAGGTCAAGCTCGAGAAAGTCTGTTCCGGGCTCAAGAGTGCTTTTCGTCGCGTCGCGAGATCGCGAACGGAATTTCTTCTTGAGCAAGGGAACACAACCCTCAAGGAGCTTGCGGAAGGGAGGCCGGGCGAGTGTGCTTTCTTTGTTCCTCCCAAAAGGCTAATTGATGAAGACGGAGGAGAGACCTGGCTGGCAAGCGCAACCGTACTGGTTCAAAGCAACGGAACCGATATCTTTCCACTGCAGGTGGTTGGACATGAGCGTCTTATTCAGGCATTCGAGAGAGCAAGGGAACTACAAGTTCGTTTGCATGTCTCGAGCCTGGATCGTCCCTCCCCTCCTTTCGTGAGGACCAATCCTCTGGAGAGGGGAGTAGAGATTCGTCGGCTCTGGTATCTTGTGAAACAGGGTATCAGTCATGCTGAACGCTTGGAAAGGCTTCAGGTGTTCAAAGACAGTATGGCTGAAAAAGCCAATCTCTCGGTAGGGGAGTTTTTCCTGAAGAGAAAGCCCGGAGTTTGTCTGGTTGCCTATAACGGTACCTGGCGGAATAACGGGAATAACTACCCTTCTCTTTTCCTTCTGGTCAAACGGGAGGAAGAAGATGGAGGCAAGTTTCTCTCCATTGAGGAAGTTCCAAACGACGAGGAACTCCAGAAACTCCTGGCGCCCTGTCTTGGCACCAGGTATCCCGAAGACGAGAAGTTTGAGAAAGTTGCTCGACCGCTCCAGTCCGTGTTGAAAGCGGTCTACGGGGCAACTAGTAAGGCGGAGAAGATTCAATCCTGAATCTACTCCACGAATAACAAATTAACCCGAATTTCACAAAAGACCTGTAGCGAGGCAATGATAGAGACCCCGTGTTACAACGGCATGGGGTCTTTTCTTTTTTTAAAAATAGGGGTATAATAAAAAACTGCTATGAAACAGGATTTTATTAAAATTCGCGGAGCCCGGGTAAATAATCTGAAAAACATAGATGTTGATATTCCCAAGAACAAGCTGGTGGTTGTTACCGGTGTTTCTGGTTCTGGAAAATCTTCTTTGGCTTTTGACACTATTTATGCGGAAGGACGAAGAAGATATGTAGAAAGTTTGTCTTCTTATGCCCGGCAGTTTTTGGGTATAGTGAAAAAGCCGGATGTTGATAAAATTGAAGGGATTTCACCGGCTATTTCCATTGATCAGAGAAAAGGAGTTCATAATCCTCGTTCTACCGTTGGTACGATGACAGAGATATATGATTATCTCCGTCTTTTATTTTCCCGCGCAGGCAAGCCTTATTGCCCAAAATGCGGCAGGCTGTTATCAAAGCAAAGCTTGAATCAGATTATAAGTCAGATTTTAAAACTTCCTTCTGGTATAGAAATTATAATTTTAGCGCCCAGTCCCAATTTTGAAACAAAACTGGGATTGGGCGAACCCAATAGTATTCTGGAGCAGATAAAAAGAACAGGTTTCGCGAGGGTAAGAATTGATAAAGTTTTATACAGAGTTGATGAGGCTTTAGGTCAAATTTTTAACAGAAAGAAAAAATATAAAATTGAGGTTGTTATTGATAGTTTGGTTATTGAAAAGAATATTTACAATGTTAGAGATTCTAAGGGAAGAAAAAAAATACAAGGTAAACAAATTTCTAACCGGGTGGACAAAACCCGTTTAACCGATTCTGTAAAAACAGCATTAAAAATGGGAAAAGGAACGATAATTATAAATACTCTGGATTCAAGGGAGACTCCTCGTAGGATTGCATCCAAAGACCTAATTTTCAGCGAAAATTTCTCTTGTAATAAATGCAACATCCTTTTGCCCAAGATTGAGCCTCGGCTTTTCTCTTTCAATAGCCCTTATGGATCTTGTTATGCTTGTCGGGGATTAGGAGAGAAACTAGAAGTTGATCCTCGTTTATTAATTCCTAACCAGAACTTGACTATTGCTGAAGGAGCTATTCAGTCTTCAATTAGGTCAGTGAATAAAAAGAATCATTCTTCTATTTTTTGGAAAGAAATGAAAGCCTTGTCAGAGAAGTATAAATTTTCATTACACGAACCAGTAAAAAATCTATCGTTGGAAGTTGTTGGGTTAATTTTGTATGGAGATGGAAAATACAAAGGCATTATTTCCGAACTGGAAAAGAAATATTACAGCAGTGATTCAGATTGGCTTCGTCATGAAATCGGCAAGTTTATGGTTGTGAGAGAATGCAAAGTTTGTCATGGAAAAAGATTAAAGCCAGAAGCTTTGGCGGTAAAGATTACTGGCAAATCAATTGATGAAGTAACTTCAATGAGTATTGTTCGGACAAGAGATTTTTTTATCAAATTAGCAAAAGAAAAAGATTTAAAGATTTTAACAGGTTTAATAAAAGAAATAATTAATCGTTTGAGATTTCTTATTGATGTAGGGATTGATTATTTAACATTAAAACGCAAAGCTAACAGTCTATCTGGCGGAGAAGAACAAAGAGTTAGATTAGCTAATCAGCTCGGTTCTCAATTAAGCGGCATTTTATATATTTTAGATGAGCCATCAATCGGCCTTCATAGTCGCGACCAGCAAAAATTAATAGGGAGTTTAAAGAAATTACGGGATTTGGGAAATACAGTTATAGTTTGTGAGCATGATAATCAAACCATTCTGGCAGCAGACTGGATTTTGGATATTGGTCCGGGATCAGGAAAACATGGAGGTAAAATAGTTTTCCAAGGCACTCCAAAGCAGTTATTAAAATCAAAGACTTTAACCGGCGATTATCTTGCCGGCAGAAAAAAAGTAGAATGTGCACGACCCGTCCGTGCACACGAATGTGCACGGACGGGTCGTGCACAAAATTATTTAACAATAAAAGGAGCATCAGAGCACAATTTAAAAAATATTGATGTGGAAATTCCTTTGGGAAAGTTTGTCTGTATTACTGGAGTTTCCGGTTCTGGTAAAAGCAGTTTAATGGATTATATCTTAGCCAAAGCTCTTTTAAAAAAGTTTTACAGGGCAAAAGATGAACCTGGTAAGCATAAAGAGATTTTAGGCATAGAAAACATTAAAAAAGTGGTTTTAGTTGATCAGTCACCAATTGGCAGAACTCCTCGCTCCAACCCAGCAACCTATACAGGAGTTTTTTCTTATATCAGAGATATTTTTTCTAAAACCAAAGAAGCGCAAATTCGCGGGTATGATTACGGTCATTTCAGTTTTAACACAAAGGGCGGTCGGTGCGAGAGCTGTGAAGGCCAGGGAATGGAAAAGATTGAAATGTATTTTCTGCCAGATGTTTATGTTAAATGTCAGGAGTGTAATGGTACGCGCTATAAAAAAGAAATTCTGGAGATTGAGTATAGTGGTAAAAATATTGCTGAAGTTTTAGAAATGACAATTGATGAAGCTCTGAATTTTTTCAAAAATGTTCCCGCGCTTTTTTATAAACTCAAAACTCTGGAAAGAGTGGGACTTTCCTATATTCAGCTTGGCCAGCCAGCACCATCTCTTTCTGGAGGAGAGACTCAAAGAATAAAGTTAGCTGCTGAACTTTCTAAAAAAGAAACCGGTAA
>Ga0315548_1002859_pt1 | contig 13234 bp, 7 predicted proteins | sample SalMarSW160110MG_2_FD_202540 | JGI IMG/M metagenome (GOLD analysis project Ga0315548, IMG submission 202540) | Salt marsh sediment microbial communities from the Plum Island Ecosystem LTER, Massachusetts, United States - Salt Marsh Sediment SW1601-110 ... | reverse complement strand
TTTCCTGCAACCATAAAAATCGGTTTTCCAAATTTGTCTAAATATTTTAAAATCTTCTTCCCAACAACTAAAGATTTTTTTTCGTATTTTTCAAGATTATTCTTCCCAACCTTCTGAACAATAAATTCCTCAAAACCAATTTCTACATCTGGACTTTTAATAAGCTCAAAATATTTTTTATAAATAGGGGATATTTTTTTGTCGTCGCAAATATCTCCAACAAGAACAATCGCATTAAAATCTCTAACTTTTATTATTGGCTTTCTTCCGTGCAAATCTCCTATTATAAGAAGTTTCATAAATAATAAAAAAAGAATTAGTTTTTAAGTTTACGCCAAAACATCTACATCAAAAAAATCCGTAGCGTAATGTTGGTCATCTTTTTTTACAATTAAATGGAATCTTATTGTGCATAAAGGAGCACCTTCAGGAATCAAAAATCTCACAATTCCACAATAAGCCTCCCCTGGCATCAACATTAAAGAGTCTGTCCTTCCGGTTTTAATCCATGACTCAACGACTTTCTCATCAATCCCACATTTCTTTTTTACATCAGGGTCAGAAACTGTAATTTCATAAGTAAACTTTCCTGATTCAGAAGTCCCCCTTGCTAAATTTTTTATTCCAAATGCAACCCCCCAATCCTTATTTTGTTCTATTTCAGCAACTTGATTTGGGAGATAAACTACAATCCTTTTGTCCTCAACAAAAAGTTTATTTATTTCACCCCTTACCTCCTCATTCATCTGCAAAACATTTTGTGTAGAACCACTAAAAATAGTTTTAACTAAAACCAACCCCAAAATTAACATAGACATAGCTAAAACAATTATCACAATCGTCCCAATAGAAAGCTCAATCGTCCCTTTCTTTTTCATAAAAATCTATATACAATCTCTTTTATAAATCTTCCCAACAAACTTAAAAACTCTTCTATGCTAATTTTTATGAGGGGTTGTAGCTCAGTGGGAGAGCACACGGCTGAAGACCGTGGTGTCGGGAGTTCGATTCTCCTCAGCCCCATAAAAAACAAAAATGCCAAAAAAACAAAAAGAAGTGAAAAATAATAAGAAAGATAAATTAATCTTTGAGATAAAAAGGAAATTTATTCACTCATTAGCTATACTTTCTATCCCTATTTATTATTTATCTAACTTGCTGTTTGGGAGACAAATTACATTGCTTCTTTTTCTGTTTGCTTTAATAATTTTTATTACAATTGAATTTTTTAGGATAATAAAGCGTAAGAAAATTCCGATTTTTCATATTTTCTGGAGAACAAAGGAAGAAAATTCACTTAGTGGTTTAGTCTATTTTATGCTTGGGATTTTGATAGCATTTACTGTTTTTGAATTTGATATTGCTCTTGCAGTAATTCTAATGACAATATTTGGAGATATGGCAGCTGCGATTTTTGGAATTGCTTTTGGGAAACACTGGGTCAAACAATTAAATGAAACTGCGTGGGAGGGTATAATTGCAGAGTTTGTTGTAGACTTAATAATTGGATGGGTTGTTTTAGGAAACTTGGCTATTATAATTCCTATGGCGGCGGTCGCAACTGCTGTTGAAACAACTTTCCCTCATGTTGACGACAATTTGGCGATACCTGTATTTGGAGGTTTTATTGGCCAATGCCTAAAGATAATTTTTGCTTAAAATGAAAATTTATATCGCTGGGCTACTTGTTTTGATTATCTACCTTCCTATTTTTCTTTTTATGACCAAGAAAGATTTTAGAAGTAGATTTAGCAATATTAATTCAAAAAAATTTAACGATGTTATTATAGAAGTTATTGCTGGAATTTTGTATTTTCTTATAATATTTTTTTCTTTTTTTGAGCCAATCAAAATAAATTGGATAACTTTTATAGGTATTTTATTTTATTTATTTGGTTTGGTATTTACTTATCGCGGTTATTATATTTTCTATAAAGAAAAAGAGTTAATAACAAAAAATATATTTTCTCTGTCAAGAAATCCTACTTACTTTTTTGGGCTTACAGCTATTTTTGGGATTGTTATAATGACAAATTCTTTTTTGATTTTAATATTACACCTTTGTTTACTCTTTCTCACAGACAAGATTATTATTAATGAAGAAAAATACTTAATGAAAAAATATGGAAAGAAGTATTTAGATTATTGCAAGAAAGTTAGAAGATATATTTAAATGTCAGTAGGAAATAAGTAGCATTCTAAGGGTTTTAAGGAATTTCTTTTTGCAGAATTTATAACTCTTGTTGCCTCTGCTAAATCTTCTACAGGTTCAATTATACTTTCATTTGTATAATCATCTCTACTCCTAATTCTATAAACTCTTTTACAACGAATAAACATTTCAGGAATATTTGAACCTTTTCTAGGTTGGTGATAAGAAACATCCATTCCAGGGAAACCGCGTGAAGAAACTCCTGGGACATTCCCCAATAAGTATTCTTTTCTATTAACTCTACAGAGTATCATACCTTCAATTAAAGAAGGATCTATTCCAATTCCTCCATCATCTAACTCAAAAACCATACCCATTATATCTTTTTGTGTTCCTTTCATAAAAAGACATAATTTTTAGATTTATAAATTTTTCTATTTGTTATTACTGTTAAGTTAACCTAAAAAAAAGTCAGTAAGAAATAGGCCGCATTCTGTCAAACTTCCTTTCGGAAAAGTTTGTGCTAACATCTGACTAAGCCCGTGTCGCTGACGGTTGCATCAATCAGGTTGCTCGTTCCACTGTAACTGTAAAAAATTTCTCATTCCTGCAAGATAGTGAAATAAATATCTTGGCAAAGCGAAATTTTTTACTTACACTCGTCTCTATACCAGAGCCACACCTCGCAATGCACGACTTTCATCGTTGATTCCTTCCGGCTTTGGCAAATTGAATTACCAAAGGATGTGCGAACCTTCCTCAGCAGCGAGAAATCATTTTTCATTTCTTTTGCCTTTTAGACAACGCTACCGACAGTTAGCTATCCTACTGACAATAAAATTAAAGATGGAGAGTTTTTAAATTTATAGGCAACAATTTATAATCCCTTTTTCAATAAATTTCTTATGTGGTCTTTGTATAGAAGGAAGGAAGAAGATGAAAGTATCGGAGAAGGTATTTTTAATTATTCTGGAGAGAAACTTGAGCCTTTGAAATTCTCAAATGGGAAAACTCAAGAGGACATTGTAAGAGAAATTCTCGAATCTGTAAAGGAAGGTTACAAAATAATTTTTATTAAAGGTGCTTGTGGCACCGGAAAGTCGGCGATTGCCCTTAATCTTGCAAGACATTTCAAAAAAACTTCTGTTGTGGTTCCTATAAAATCTCTTCAAGAACAATACGAGAGAGATTATACACAAAAAAAATTCATAAGAAAAAAAGATGGCAATCCTCTTAGAATTTCTGTAATCAAAGGAAGAAATAATTTTAGGTGTCCATTTTCAGGCGAACGCGCAGACGACCCAGAACTTCCTTGCACAATTGAAATTCGCGATAAAAACACAGAACAACTTTTAAAATTTATTGATTCTAATCCTATTGTAAAAAAAGAAGATTTCTCTTCAGCTTCAGATATTTTTAGAATGAACATCGCCCCTGCTTGTCCTTACTGGGCACCAATTATGCCTGCCAATGTAAAACCAAAAGGACTAACCAATTTCAATAAAAAGGAATATACAGCGATTTGCGGAAAAGAATACGCTTTGTTTCAGAGAAAAAAAGGCTGTGATTATTATGACCAGTATGCTTCTTATTCGGATTCAGATGTTTTAATTTTTAATAGTCTCAAATATCATCTTGAATTTTTAATGGGCAGAAAACCTAAAACCGACCTTGAGATTATAGACGAGTGCGATGAGTTTTTAGACAATTTTGCAAACGAGAGAAAAATAAATCTTAATAGATTACACTCTTCTCTTATAAACCTGACACCCTTAGATTTTAATATAAAAAAAAGAGTAAAAGAGTTAATAAACGAAGTAAACTCGCTAATCTTTAATGTTCCTCATATTAATATTGAAAAAATAAAATCCTCGCCAATCAAAAAATTATTTGAGATGATTCTAAGGAATCCTGACCTAGCTGAAGATGAAGAATTTAATTACTACAATAATGTGGTTGAAACAGCGAGGATTTTCGAAAATCTTTTGGAAGAAACTTATGTATCAGTAGAAAAGGTAAAAAAAGAACAAGAGCAAAAAATTCTCTTCGGGAAAAAATTTAGTGAAAGAGAAAATATAATTGCTACACTTGTATCTATCAATGTTGCACAGAGATTTAAAGAACTCATAGAAAAAAGTAATGTAATGGTCTTAATGTCAGGGACTCTTCATTCAGAGAATGTGTTGAGGGATATTTTCGGGCTTAAAAAATTTAAAATAATAGAAGCTGAAACCAAGCTCCCGGGGGAAATCAATGTTTATAGGACTGGTCTCGAAATGAATTGTAGTTTTGCAAATTTTAAGAGCGGAACAATAACGAGAAAGAGGTATTTGAAGATAATGGATGTTTGTATGGCGAACGCAGAACTCCCTGTTCTTATTCATGTGAGTGCTTTCAAGGACTTGCCGACTGAAGAGGAAAATGCTGAATACAAATTTCATAATATTATAACACAAGAGAGATTGATAGAGCTTCAATCAAGAGGGAATTCTCTTATAAAAAAATTTACTAATGGAAAAGTTGATATTCTTTTCACGACTAAATGTTCTCGCGGAGTTGATTTCGCAGGAAACAAATGCAATTCAATAATCATCACAAAATTTCCCTATCCAAATATCCAAGGACTTTTTTGGAAAATTTTGAAAAAAGAAAAGCCAGAAAAATTTATGGAATTTTATGTTGATAAAGCACACAGAGAATTGCTCCAAAGAATCGCAAGAGGAGTAAGATTTAAAGGCGACAAAGTTAATTTACTAAGTCCGGATATTAGAGTTCTTAATGCACGGCTGGATTTTTGAGTCTTCTATTAATGAATGGTTTCATAATTTTTTAGATAATTTATTTATTTATTCCAAAAATTAATTTTCATTAAAAAAGAAAAAGTTTTTAAAGCAGTTTTTACTAAATAAAACATAAAAGATGGTGAAAAAAAATCGTTTCAATTTTATTTTTCTGTTAGTTATTTCCATCTTATTTATTTTTTTATTACAAAGTGTTAGTTCTACAAATTGTTGGTTATATGATAATTCCGAGACAGATTGTAGCTCTGCATCAGATTGTCAGTGGCATAATGATGATTGGGGTGACGGTGGTTGGTGTGAAGAAAAAGGTTGTTGGAATTTCTGGAGTCAAACAGGATGTGAGAATTCTTCTGACGATTTAAATTGTTTATGGAAATCTTCTAGTTCTTCAGGATGGTGCGGCGAACTTGGTTGTTGGAGTTTTGAAGGAACTGACAATGATACTTGTGAAAACTCTGGATTAAATTGTGAGTGGCATGACCAATGTAATGGTTATAATTCTCAAGTTGATTGTTGGAATTTATCAACTGAAGACGAATGTGGTAATGTTACTGGATGTAGCTGGGGAAGTTGTTGGGAATTAGGTTGTTGGACTTATGATTATACAAATGAAACAACTTGTGAAGCAAATGATGGAACAAATGGAAATCCTTGTTACTGGGAAAATAATTCTTTTGGAGGTTCTTGTTATGAAACAAATTGCTGGAGATGGGATGGAACAAACAAAACAGCTTGTGAAACTAGTGAAACAAATGGGGGATTAAATTGTGTCTGGGATTCTTCTTATAGTAATTGTAATGAAATTCAATGTTGGACTTATGATTATACAAATGAGACGACTTGTGAAAATTCTGGATTAAATTGTACATGGGACGGGCAATGGTGTAATTCTGCAGGATGTTGGAGTTATTATACTCAATCAGGATGTAATACAGCAAGTGGTTGTTTTTGGGAAACATCTACTGGTGGAGGTTGGTGTGAAGAAGTTCAGTGTTGGTCTTATGACCAATGGAATGGAGGAACAGAAGAAAAATGTAATGGTACAGACCCAACAGGTGCAGCAAATTATAGTTTAAATTGTATTTGGGATAATGGTGCTTGTTATACAGATATAAATACAACTTGTGCTAATTTTACAAATGAAATGGATTGTATGGATACTTATTACTGTTGGTGGGAATATAATGATTGGACAAATACTTCTACAGGAGGAAATTGTAAAGAGCCGATGTGGAGTGACCCTGGAGTTAGTGGGGGAGGAGATTTCTTTGATGAATGGAATCCAGGATGTTATATTTTTGATATTCCTTTTGATTTGTGTAATGCTTCTTATGCAGGAACAAATGAAAGTTATTGTGAAAATGATACTAATTTAGGGGTTCCTTATTCTTGCCAATGGGTTGATGCTTCAAGCGAATGTCTTGCTGTTTCAGTTTGTAATAATGTTATAGGATGTAATTTTTCTGCAACTCTTGGAATTGGAACTTGTAATTCTGTTGACAATATAAATGAAGTAATTAATGTAACTGCTCAATATATTAATAATAATGGAATAAATTGTTCGATGATTAATGATACTCAATTATGTAATAATATACCTGCCTTGTCAACCTGTTGTGAATGGAAAAATGGGGTTTGTCAGAAGAAGCTTGGAAAAGAGTGTTGGGATAATATGGATAAGAAAATGGAAGATGAGTTTGAAGGAATTAAAGCTTGTGCTGATGCAAGTATTTTTAGTAATCCTGAAAAAAAATGTAATGAGATTTCTGGATTTCCATTATTTATGCCTTGCGAATGGGATAGTAATACTTCAATGTGTGAATTTAAATCAAGCCAAGTATTTGGAAATCAATCTTGGAGTTTGTCTTTAATACAAAACAAAAAGAATTGCGAAGCTGCTGGAGGAAAATGGATTAAAGAATTTTATTGTGAAGGCAACAGAAGCGTTCCTGCTGGAAGATGTGAATCAAAAGCAGATGAAGAAAGAAATTGTGATGTTGCTTGTTATGCTTGTGAATATAAATTTGATGGAACTGCATGGAATTCAAGTGCTACTGCAAAAGAGGCTTGTTTTGGTTCTAAGTTAGGTTATTGTGAATATATTATAGACTCAACAGCACCAAACAGATATGGTTATTGCAATTCTAAAACAGAATTTAAATCAGGAGTTGCAATAGATTGTAAATCAGATTGCGGAAGTTGCACTTATATGGGTAACCCTGATGCAAAGAGCGAAAGTGTTCAGAAATATTCCTCTTGTGCCGGACCACAATGTTATTGTGAGCATGCAAAAGAATTTGATAATATAAATTGCAAATGGGTTACAGATTCAACTTCAGATATTGGAGGATATTGTGTTGATTCAACTAAAAAGACCTGCGCTGATGCTTGTGATAGATGTTACTCAAGAACAACTTGTGTTAATGATGGAAGGATTGCAGTAAATTCTTCTGGGAGTTGTGAGTGGATAGATAGTTCAGGACAAGTAACAGATTCTGCTGACGGAAATTGTAGAAAAAAAGGAGAGGCAGGAGAAATTTGTTGGGATGGAATAGATAATGATGGAGATGATGTTATTGATTGTGCAGACAATAATTGTTTTTCAGACCCTTTTTGCGGATTTTTTTCAGGAGGAAATGAAGATTGTTTTTCATGGACAACTGAATCAACTTGTGAAAGCAAACAATTGTCAAATGGTTTAAATTGTACTTGGGTTCAAGATGCTTATGGAGGATGGTGTGATTTTCCAGGGGCAGATTGTTGGAAATATGACGGCAATCAAACATCTTGTGAAAATAAAAGTCCAACATGTGCTTGGTCTGCAGGTCAGGGAGAAGGTTGGTGTGAGCAAGATTGGGAAAGTGGAAATAATTGTTACAGTAAAATGACTGAGGATTCATGTACTTTATTTGAACCTGAAGGAACTTGTGTATGGACAAATGATACTTGGTGTAATTCAAATCCAGATGATTCTTGGTGTGATAGTCAAGGTGGTTGGTGTGACCCTGCTGCTTTTGCTCCAAAAAATTGTTGGAGTAGAGATGGAACAAATGAATCATATTGTACTGAAACAGAAGGTTGTACTTGGGATAATTCTTCTGGACTTTGTAATGAACAGGGATGTTGGGAATATGACACCAATAGAACTGGTTGTGAATTAACTTCAGGATGTTTCTGGGAGGAATCCGATTGGCAGATGTGTGAGCCAAACTGGAATTTAAATTGTTGGAAATATGATACTAATGAAACTTATTGTGAAGCAAATAGTTGTTGGTGGAGTGGACAATGGTGTACTCACCCAATGGACCAATGTTGGAATTTGAATACTGAATCAAGTTGTACAACAGGCGATGCAGTCGGAAACTGTTACTGGGATGAATATAGTTACAATCCTTCAACAGGAACTCAAGGCGAATGCAGACCTATTTGTAATACTTATGGTGAAGAAGAATGCACTGGAAATTGTAGGTGGAGTGAGGGATGGTGTATGATGGATATGGGTCAAGGGAGTAGTAGTGTAAGTTGTTGGGAAAATACAAATGAAACAACTTGTGGAGATGCAGATGGTTGCAAATGGAAAAATCCTGGATGGTGTAATCCTTCTGGTTTTGCTGGAGGAGATATGTCTGGAGGAATGGGTGGTGGAGGAACTATTGGTATGGAATGTTGGAAATATGATGGAAACCAATCTTCTTGTACAAATTCAAGTTTAATTGGAATGACTTGTTCATGGATGATAGAATATCAACCATTTTGTGAACCAGATTGGAGTGCTGATTGCTGGAAATATTATGATAACATCACCTTAGTTAATGATTATGTTTGCGGAAATGCTTCCGGATGTATGTGGTATAATGATAGTATGGGGAGTGCATGGTGTATGAATGCTTATGATATTTGTTGGAGTAACCAGTCGTTAAGTAGTAATTCAACTTTATGTAATGAGAATAGTTATTGTAATTGGACAAATGGAACTTGGGACCAAAATTATAGTGGTGGAGGTTGGTGTGAACCTGCTCCATTTAGTGCTTCAACAGAAGAGGAATGTAATGCTATTGAAGGTAATGCAAGATGGATTAATGGTTGGTGCAATCCTCCTGGAATGAATAATATGTTCGAAGAAATGGGGATGGGTGCTCCAGTTATGATTTCTCAAGATGTTTGTGATGGAAGTGAAGGTATTCCAGAATATATAGATATTTGTGGAAGTGGTTTAAGAGATATGGGAAGCAGTTATGGATTTGCTTCTGGAACTAAAAATTTTAGAGAAGCAGGAGTTTGTAATGGGGAGATGATGGGACCTGGGAAATTTGGAGATGGAAATAATACAATAAAATATTTTGTATATTTAGACACAGATGGGAGTACAACAGGAGGTTGTAGTTTAATTAATAATGATTCTGCAAAAGGTTATGAGTTTTTCTTGAAGTATGTTGCAGAATATAATGAAACTCTTGGAAAAGCAACTGAAACTTTTACAGCTCAAAAATGTTCTTCAGGAACTTGGAAAACAGCAGATATTGCATTAAATTCCTGGAAAGAAAAAATGTGTTCTGTTGCCCAAGGTCCTTTGATTGCTATTGAAAAATCAGATTTAGAGAAATTCCCTACATTATATAATCCAGAACAAGATATGAGAATTTATGTTGCTATTGCTGATTCAAACCATAATGCAAGTGTCCCAAGTGATACATCAGGACCTGGATGGTTTACTCCTGGAGCTGTAGATTTTGAGATTAATGACTTTTTTGGAATTGGATCAAATACAGCTAAATTTGAGGATATAATGAAAAAAGGTTATGTTGAGTATGAGGATTGTTATACTATAGGAGACGAAGATAATGATGGGGTTTCAGATTGTGATGATTGGGATTGCCAATATGCTAATGGATGTGAAAGTTCAGGAATTAATTCAGGAACTTATTCAGATACTTCAATGCCAAAAATTTCTGGCGTTAAGATTGAAGAATATACAGATGCAGCTTTAGTTATGTATTCAACAAATAAGCCAACTGCAGGAAATTTAAGTTTCTATGGGAATGACTCAACTTGCCAATCAGGAAGTTTAAATGCAACAATACAAGATCCTGGGCAGTATGTAGATAGTATGAGAGATTATAAATTATGGCATGAGGCTCAGATTTATAATGACGAGGGAGTGCATAGCTTGAATTATTCTTTAGAAAATGATACAACATATTATTATAAATTAACTATTTGCGATTCAGGAGAAAAATGTTCTATTAGTGATTGCACCTCATTTAGAACTGCAGGAGATAGATGTGGTTATTGTGATTTTGTTACTATAATTAGTGCTCCAAGTGGATGGAGTGTTTGGTATGATTTAGATACTAATGGAACTTATGAGCATGAACAAGGGAATGTTTGTGGTCCTAAAGCAGGAATGAGAACAAACTACACTTCAGGAAAAAAAGCCAATATAAAACTTGTTGAAGATGGAACTGTTGTCCAAATGGAATTCTTGAATGTAACCTTAACTAAAACAGGACTTACAGGAAAAACAAGAACTATTTCAACTGCAGGAGATTTAATACACGATATAGATGAAGGTTATGTAGGCATGCCTTTTGGGACAAGAGACAAGATAATTAATAATTTGCATCCAGAAATTTGTAGAATTACTATTCCAACAACAGGAGGAGATTGTTCTGAATTGTATCACTGTGATGATTCAGGAGATAATTGTGTAGATAGAACTTTAGAATCTAACTTAACAAATTCAACAACAACAAGTTGCACATGGGATATTCCATACTGTGAATTTTCTACTTGGGATGCTGATGGAAATCCAACTGGGGGTACAGGAGATGATGATACTCCTTCTGGAGGAAGTTCAGAAAGTTCTAGTAGTCTCGGGGCAGTAGGAGGGACAGTACCTTCTACAGATGAAGTTGAAGAAGTTTCTTCAGTTAAAGAAGAAGATGCCATTAAAGAAGAAGTTAGTAAAATAGAAGATAAAGAAAAAACAAGAAGTTTATTATGGTTATGGATAAGTTTAATAGTTGTTTTAATTGCCGGGGCGGTTGGTTTTATTATTTGGAAAAAGAGGAAATAATCTTCTAAAAATTATTTAAATACCTAATTATTTATGCTACAGAGAAAACTCACTCATACCTCAATGCATCAACAGGTTTTAGTTTTGAAGCTCTATAAGCAGGGATCGCCCCTGCAACCATCCCAACTACAATTGAAATCAAAAAAGCTCCGATTATTAAAGTGGGGCTAAAATATGTTGAACTAAAAGAAATTCTCCCTATAGAACCACCTGCCAAACCGCCGATGTATCCTGCTCCTATAACCCCCAGAATAATCCCCCCTATTCCTCCAATTAAACCAAGCAAACCAGAGTTAAACAAAAATATAAGAAGAATGTCTTTGTTCTGTGCTCCTATTGCTTTCATTATTCCTATCTCTTTTGTTTTTTCCAAGACTGAAGTAAACATTGTATTAGCAATTCCAACTGCCCCAACAATTAACGAGATTGCTGCAATTGCTGCAAGAAATAAAGAAATAGAACTAATTGAAGACGTAATTGTTTCTTGCATCGCCGCTGGATTAGAAATAGAAAAGTCCTTGTCTTTTTCTTGTAATATCCCTCGCGAAAGCATCAATTTTCTTTCTACCTCTTCAATTGTGCTCTCTGTTAATTCTACATCATATACTTTTATAGAGATAGAACCGAATTCATCTTCTCCTACATCCTCTAAAACTTCTCTCGCCATTGCAATCGGCATAAAAATTGTCGAGTCGTCACTTCCACTCGCTTTCAAAATTCCTACAATCTTAAACGTTTTTCCTTCAATTGTAACTTGCCTGTTTATCTGCATTCCGTCTTTAAATATAGAATTAGCAACCCGATTTCCAACAACAATAGAATTTAAGTCTCCTTTTGTCAGGTATCTCCCAGAATAAAGTTCTATATTAGTAAAATCCTTCCAAACTTCTGTGTCAACTCCTTGAATTGAAACACTCGCTGATTTTCCAAGATAATCAACACTAACTCTTCCTGAAACAACCCCCATCACAGATTTAACATTAGAAACTCCCTTAATTACAATTATGTCTTTTATTGTAAGATTTTTTTGGGTAGAAGAAGATGTTGTTTGGTCTCTACCTCTGAATCCTTCTGTGGGGAGTCCTCCGCCGGTGCGAAATCCTCCTCCAGACCCCATAGCTCTAGAAAATCCTGGGCTTATAGTTAATGTACCCGCTCCAAGAGAACTTAATTGTTCTTCTAAATGTCTTTGTGCTCCTTGACTAACAGCGAGAATTGAGACGACCGCCCCGATTCCGATAACAATCCCAATTATTGTAAGATAACTTCTTAATTTACTGTGGATAAGCATATTAAACGAAAGTTGGAGTGCTTTTTTTGTTCTCATTTAGCCCCCCCTATTTTCTCTTTGTTTTTTCTGCCAAAACCCACTCTGGAGTTCCCTTGGAATTCTTTTCGCTTCCAGATTTATTTCTATTTAGTTTAGAAAATAAATATTTTCTTTTCTCTGGATATTTTACTGCTAATACAATCAAAACTAAAACTAAAATAATAACCCCCCAGAACCAATAACTCTTTAATATACTCTTCTCTTGTTGTTGGATAGAAAAATTTCCTCGTTGAAAATTTCCGTAAGTCGCCGAAATGGTATTATTTGAATTTACTGGGGAATAAGATAATGAATCAACTTTTTTAATTACACTTCTTCTTTCACCAATGCTATCTGTATAATCTAATTGAATTTCTAAAGACCCCTTATTTCTTCCTGTTTGTGTAATGCTAAAACTTACAATAGTATAATCTCCTGAATCCAAATTCCCCACCATCTGCCCATTTGTTCCTGTAACTCTGTAATTTTCCTGTTCAGGAATTCTTATAATAAGAGAATTTGCAGTATTCTTGCCGATGTTAGCAATAGCAATAGAGTAATCTGCTCCTGAAGATTCCTGTATAATTAAATCAAAATCTGTCTGTGCATTCTCCACCTGAATATCAAAATAACCCTTTACCCACAAATTACTTTCTTTGCTATACTGGTAATTTAACTCATTTGTTCCTTCTACTGCATCTTTGCTTACTCTGACTTTGTATTTAATCACAACCTCCTCTGTAGATTTTCCAAAATTTCTTATAGGATTTTCATTTGCATCAAGAGAAAAAGGAAACTGCGGGAGCAATTCAAAAGTTGCATCTTTTTTAAAAGCAGAACCAAAATCTATCTTTATCCATAAATCAAAATACTCCCCAGGATTAACTGGATATGGT
>Ga0315548_1002858_pt1 | contig 13241 bp, 10 predicted proteins | sample SalMarSW160110MG_2_FD_202540 | JGI IMG/M metagenome (GOLD analysis project Ga0315548, IMG submission 202540) | Salt marsh sediment microbial communities from the Plum Island Ecosystem LTER, Massachusetts, United States - Salt Marsh Sediment SW1601-110 ... | reverse complement strand
TCCTTCGTTCGGGCATTCTTCGAGCTCGTCATATACGGTGGGGACAACCTTGGGCAATCGGACTTTGATTCGCATTGACTTACCTCCTGCCCTCAGTGTACTACATCACCAGATTTTGAACAGACACCGCTATGGACAAATTTCAACGATAGAAATTTGACAAATTACAGAGTGCGTGCTAGAATGCGCGCGTCGTTTATATCAAAGGAAGGAACCTTGCAATCCACGCGCGAGCGCATTCTGAACATCCTGAAAGAGCGCGGACAGGCCACCGTGGACGACCTGAGCCAAGAACTGGGCTTGACCGCCGTTACCGTGCGACATCACCTCGACGTCCTGCGCGGCGATGGCCTCATCGCGCCTCCCATCATCCGCCGTCGCAAGACACCTGGCCGCCCACAGTACGTCTACTCCCTGGCCGAGAGGGCCGACTCGATCTTCCCAAAACGATACGAGCACTTGGCCCAACTCATGCTCGAAGAAGTGCGCGCTTGCCTGCCACCCAACGAAGTGGAGCAAATGATGCAACGCATCGGCAAGCGCATCGCCAGACAAGCGAATCTCCCACGCCAGGGCAGTTTTGAGGACCGCCTCTCCGCCACTGTCGAGTTTCTGAACGAACTGGGCTACATGGCCCACTGGGAGCGGAACGACGGCGGTTACCTGCTTCACGCCATCAACTGCCCGTACGAGAAAGTGTCTCGGCAGGATCAGGGGATCTGCGACATTGACCTGACGCTGCTGACCCAACTGCTGGGCGTCTCGCCGGAGCGCGTCGCCTGGATGGCACAGGGCGATTCCCACTGCATCTACGCATTCGGCCCTGCAGAGTAGCCCCCCTCGGAGCATCGCATGCCCATAAAGACGACATTGGTCTTCCCTGGCATCGCCGGTCGCGGATTCAACTCCCTCAAGCAGGGAATGGACGCCGGCTGGATATCGCACGGCTTGGCCTCCCTCAGTGCCGCAGCCGAGGCGGAGGGCTTTGAAGTCGATCTCATCGACCTGAGAGCCATGAGCGGATGGGATCACTTCCGCGAGGTGCTGGCAGAGCGCGACCCTGATGTCGTGGGCTTGACGATGATGAGCGTGGATTACAACCCGGCCCGCCAAGCCGTCGCCGTCGCCAAGGAGATCAAGCCAGAGGTCATCACTGTCATCGGCGGCCCCCACGTCACGATCTCGCTGGAGGACTCTCTGCGCATCCCCCTTGTGGACTACCTGGTGACCGGCGAAGGAGAGGTGACCTTCTCAAGGCTGCTACACCTGATTGAGGGAGGCGATCCGCCGCCGCATCGCGTGCTGCGCGGCGTCTCGCCCGACCTCGACGGGATCCCCTTCGCCGACCGCGATCTATTCCTCGATGAGTGGTGCAAGTGGGGCTACGATCTCGACTCGCCCGAGGTGCCCTTCGTGAAAGAGCTACCTGCCCCATTCGCCACCATCATCGCCGGTCGGGGCTGCATCTACAACTGCGCCTTCTGCAAGCCGGGAGAGGACTATCTCTTCGGCAAACGCACCCGCCGTCGTAGCGTCGATAACGTCATCCAAGAACTGCATATGCTGGCGGACAAGTACCACCTCGCCTCCTTTATGTTCCACGACGATTGCCTGACGGAGGACCGGGACTGGGTGATGACGTTCACAGAAAGGTACATCGCCGAGGGGTTCAACCTTCCTTTCTTCTGCCAGACCCGTGCCGACATCGTCGTCAAGCACGAGGATATGGTCGCCCGCATGGCCCGCGCCGGGCTGCGCGGCTACTTTGTCGGCTTCGAGAGCGGCAACGACCGCATCCTCAAGTTCATCCGCAAGGGCACGACAGCGGAGCAGAACCGCCAGGCCGCTCAAGTCTGCCGTAGGCACGGTATCGCCATCTGGGCCAACTACATGTTGGGACTGCCGACCGAGACCAAGGAGGAAGTGATGGAGACGGTGCGCCTGATGAAGGACATCGATCCCGACTACTACAGCCCGGCCTTCTTCACTCCCCACCCCGGCACCGATCTGTACGACTATGTGGTCGAGCACGACCTGAGCCGCATCACCGACTACGACTCCTACCGTCGCAATCCCACCGAACCCAAGATCAAGGGACAGGATTACGAGTTCCTTCGCTGGGCAATGGCCGAGAGCCAGCGCCGCAAGCCGATCAACACGCTCAAGCGCTGGCTCCATCATCAATGGCAGCGCGCTCGCCGCGCGACCCCGGCAAAGATCGTGCGCAAGCTAGGCATAGCCAGGGCAACAACATAGAACGTGGAACACGGCCACGCATCACGCTTCACACATCGCGCCACGTTTGCCAAAACCCCCTCCCTGTGCTAGAATAGCCGCCGCTTTGCTGGATACAGTGCCATTTCCCCAAAAATCACGCTCCCCCGTAGTATGAGCACTGTGTGTGAGGAGGTTTCATGCAAGACCAAACAGACGAGACCCATCTCGACGAGCAGCCCGAAGAACAGCCGGCTGCAGAGGAAGACACGTCCGCTGAGGAGTTCTCTCCGGCCGTGAAAGAGACTGTGTCCGTCGAAGAGACTACAGCAGAGATCGTCGCCCTGCCTATAGAAGAAGAGAAGCCTGGTATTGAAACGGCGGAGGAAGAGCCACTGCCACAGGGACCCTCCTTCGGCGAACAGCTCCAGGAAAGCCTGGCAGTAGCTCGCGAAAGGATCGGGGCCATCCTGGCCCCACTCGGCGAGCAGATCGGCAGGGCTTTTGCCCCGCTATATGAGAGATTTGGCAACAGGATTTGGATCTACGGCGGGGCAATCGTGGCCGCGATCGTGATCATCGTCATCCTGCTACAAGCACTGGGCATCATCGGCGGCTACCAACTCCTCAACGCCAAGAACAACGCCGTCTATCACCCCAGTGAAGAGACTGCAGACCTGGTGTTGAGCGTTGATCCGAGCACCTTTGAGGGCAAGGTCCGCGTGCGGTTGAGCGAGGTTCCGCGCGATGATTTTCTCGGCTTTGCGCATTCCAGATACCGAAGCTCAGCGGAAGCCCTATTGGGCAAATATGCCCACCTTCAGGCCAAGAGCCAACTCTACCTGATCAGCACAAAGGGCAAGCCCAAACAGCCCATAATGATCGATGTGGCAGTACCCAACGCCGCCGAACCATGGGAAACCCTCGATCTCTACACCTGGACGGGTGAGTCCTGGGAATGGGTCGGCAGCGAGCTGCACACAGAGAACAGGGAACGAGAATTCATCCGCGCCCAGGTCACCGACGTTCCGAAGAACCTCCTCGTCGTCCAGGCTGGCGCCATCACCCAGACTGTGTCCACCCCCCTGGGACCGGGCGACGACTTGGCGATGGCCGGCGGGGCGATCGACGAGGTCAACCCCATCGGCCTGGTGCTAGGGTCGGACGGCAGCATCATCGGCAACCTGGCACAGCAGCCCAGCGGCACGCCCTACACTGTAGTGCCCACCCTGCGCAACTGGACGCCCGATGGCGCCGTGAGCCAGGGACCGCTGCTGGACGTGATGGCGAATGCAGCCAGCTCCCAAGACAACCACATTGCCAACATCGCGGAGATGTGCGCCGGGCAGGGCTTTGCCGGCGTGGAGATCGATTACCGGGGCGTCACCGCCGAGGAGCGGGAAGCCTACACCGACTTTGTCGTCGCCCTGGCCGACAGTCTGCACGTCGCAGGGCTGCGGCTGACCGTCATCCTGGAACCCCCGGCGAACGTCGCTGGAATATGGGACACTGGTGGCTATGATTGGGTCGCCATCGGCGCTGCTGCCGATGCAGTCAAAGCTATCTTCCCCGACGACCCTGCCACTTACGCCGAGGGTGGTGAGGCACAGCAACTGCTCAACTGGGCCAAGGCCCAGGTGCCGCGCCACAAGCTGCACATGCAAGTCGCATCTCTGAGCATCGAGCGGCGCGGCGGCGAGACTACCTACATCTCAATGGAAGAGGCTCTGGCACCCATCGGAAAGGCCGAGGTCGCCGGCGGCAAGGCCCAGGTCGCGCCCAACGAAGAGATCAAGTTCCAGCTCTCAGGCATCGAGTCGATTCGCAGTATCGTGCCCCAGGAGGCCGCCGGGACGTACCGCATCGAGTATGGGGGCGAGGGCGAAACAACCTACACTGTCTGGCTCGGCACGGCGGCCAATCTGGCCGTCAAGCTACAATGGGCGCAGCGGTATCACCTGGGCGGCGTCTCCGTGACCGACATGCTCAATGCTGGCAACGCGCCGGGCATCATCAATGCGGTGGCCGCCTACCGCTCCGCGACGACCCCACCCGCCGGGCAGGACGTGCAGGTCGTCTGGACCGTCACCAGCGCAGCGGCGCTGATCAATCAGCAGACCAAGCCCCTCAACGATCCCGATCTGGGCTACACCTGGCTGGTGATGGCCGCGACCGACACCTACACTGTCAAGGCAGAGATCGCGGGCTACGATCACGGCTCGGTGCCCGTCGTCGTGGCCGAGGTCTCCCCCACCCCAATCCCGTCACCAATAGTGGACATTTCAGGAGGTTGCCTGAGAGCCTCGTTCGTGAGCGAGACAGTACCGGACTATACCAAGTTCGACAAAGGCGCGAGCTTTACCAAGTCGTGGACGCTGCTAAACTCGGGCACCTGTGATTGGCCAGAAGGAACCACCCTGGTAAAGATTGACTCTGCGACAGGCGGCCCCGATAGCGTGATAGTAGGCGCAGTGGCCGTGGGAGAGACGGTCGAGATCAAAGTGGAAATGACCGCGCCCGATTCTGACGGCGCGCACCAGAGTAAGTGGTCGTTGCAGGCAGGCGGCGCCGAGATCATACAGGTCTGGGCCGTGGTCCAGGTTGGAGAAGGTGCAGCGCCTGTGGCTGCCTATGCACCAGCTACCAGTGGCGGGTTCGAGTTGGGCGGGCACGTCAAGGACATCGGTATGCCCTACGCCGACAAAATGAGGTACGCTGGCATGACCTGGGCTAAAGTCCAGGTGCAATACCCACAGGACGCCACCGGCATCATCCAGGCCGCTCACAGCAAGGGATTCAAGATCCAGTTGAGCGCCCTGGGAACGCCTGGCATGGTCACCCAGTCCGGGTTCGAGCAGCAGTTTGCCAACTGGGTCGCCGGGATGGCCGGCGCCGACGCCATCGAGGTTTGGAATGAGCCTAACCTCGATCGAGAGTGGCAAGCGGGCTACATCGACCCAGCCGCCTACACACGCCTGTTATGCACCTGCTACAGCGCCATTAAGGCCGCCAACGCCAGCACCATCGTCATCAGCGCGGCAACTGCCCCCACCGGCTACTACGGCGGATGCGGTCCCAATGGCTGCGACGACCTGCCTTTCCTGCAGGGCATGTACAACGCTGGCGCCTCACAGTGTATGGATTACGTGGGCGCGCATCATAACTCTGGGGCGACATCGCCATCAGCTCGCAGCGGCCACCCAGCCGATGACGGTCGCAATCATCATTCGTGGTACTTTTTGCCTCAGACGGAAAAATACTATGCGATATTCGGGAAACAGTTGTACTACACCGAGATGGGGTACGCCTCACAAGAAGGCCTCCCCACCTTCTCTCAGGGCTGGGCCTGGGCCAGGGGCGTGACCAACGTCCAACAGGCAGCCTGGCTGTCCGAGGCCGTGCAACTGAGTGTCAACACCGGGATGGTGCGCTGTGTCATCATCTGGAACATGGACTTTACGCGCTACGGCGACGACCCGCAGGACGGCTACGCCATCATCCGTCCAGGCGGCAGTTGTCCGGCCTGCGATTCACTACACAACGTTTTAGGCTCACGCTAACAGATGATGCACGATAGAACTCAGTTCCCGGTCAGAGTTCCCGTTCGATAGAAACGTCTAAACTGCCAAACTGGGGGGCTCGGCTGCAACCGATCCCCCCTTGCCTGCAAGGAGGTCAGCATGTCTGGTTTTTCTGGTAGAGGCCTGAGCGGCAATCGACTCTACATCGCTATCTTGGCATGGTTCGCGCTGGTCATTATCGGAGCTACCTGCCTCTACGTCGGCTATACGACCAGCCCCGACGGCGCGGGGGAAAAAGCAGCAGGTGCCACGCAGCCCGGCATCATCCCCCCCACGCCAGAGGCAACGGCCGTCGCCATCCAACCTACCCCTGCGGCAGCCACCACCGCCGAACCGGGCGGGGAAGAGGTGTTCGGCTACGGGATCGCCGTTCACGGCACCGGGGGACCGCTGGAGTTGACGGACTACTGGATGGGCCAGGTGCAAAACCTCGGCTTGGGGTGGGTCAAACAGCAGGTACGCTGGGGGTTCTTTGAGAGAAACCCTGACGAGATGGACTGGAGTGGCTACGACGCCGTCGTGAACGCTGCCAACGCCAAGGGCCTCAAGGTCATGCTCAGCGTAGTGGAGGCTCCCATGTGGACACGCTCCTACTTCGACGACAACACTGAGAAGGCACCCCCCGACGATCTGGCCAAATACGCTGAGTTTCTGGGTCGCTTGGTGGATCGCTACAAGGGCCGCATTCACGCGATCGAGGTCTGGAACGAGCAGAACCTCGACCGCGAGTGGGACACCGCTGAAGGCATCAACGCGGAGCGCTACGTCGAGATGCTGCGGCTTTCCCACGAGGCGATCAAGAGGCGCGACCCTAACATCATCATCATCAGCGGCGCGCTCGCACCCACGGGCGCCAATCTGTTTGATCCAGCCAACCCAGAGCGGCGCATCACAATGGATGACTTTGATTATTTTGACCAAATGATTGCCGCTGGCTTCTTGAGCTATTGTGACTGTGTGGGCGCGCATCACAACGGCTACAACCTTCCACCTGACAAGGGCGAAGACGACGGCTACTTTGACCCGAGTGCACAGTACGACTCTCCTTTCACAAACCCTCACCACAGTTGGTGGTTCAAGACCACACTGTGGGGCTACCACGAACGTATCCAGGCCGCCGGGAGCGACAAGCCGCTTTGCGTGACCGAGTTCGGCTGGGCTTCGACGGAAGGGCTTGACGGCTACCCAGACGTGTACCCTGAAGGATTCAAGTTCGCTTTGGACAACACGCAGCAAGAGCAGGCCCAATGGATCGTGCAGGCATTCCAATTGATGCGGGAGTGGGGCTTTGTCCGCCTGGCATTCCTTTGGAACCTGAATTTCTCACAGTTGAACGACGGGCGCGGCGCTGCGGACTCGAACGCGCCTTATGGGATCATCGACATGCAAGGAGTTGCCCGACCGGCCTTTGATGCCATCAGCGCGATGGAGAAACGTCAGTAGCCCAGCAATGATCAATGGCCAATCCCGCCGACTCTGGGTCGTCGCAGCCGCGCTTCTGACTCTCGGCCTCTTGCTCCTGCTGGCACTGTGGGGAGCTGGGATTCTAGGTCCAGGGCTTGGGTCTTTTCCTGACCCCACCCCCACCTCCTGGCCACGCACGCGCATGGCCTCTCCCGAGTACGGCATGCAGGCCTTTCTATGGTGGAACGAGGAAACGGCCCGGCGCGACATGGAACTGATCCACGACGCCGGCTTCGCGTGGGTCAAACAGCGCGTAGCCTGGCGCGAGGTCGAGGGAGCCGCCAAGGGACACTTTAACTGGTACTTTACCGACCGTATCGTAGACGACGCCGAGCGACTCGGCCTGAACGTGCTCTTCCGCCTCGACCACGAGCCGTTGTGGGCAATGGCAGCTAGAGGCGACAGCACCAACAATGGGCCCCCGGAGAATCCACAGGACTTTGGCGATTTCTGCCGCGCCATGGCCGACCGATACCGAGGGCGCGTGAAAGCCTATCAGGTGTGGAACGAGCCTAACCTGGCCCGCGAGTGGGGAGGACACCCTCCTGACCCGGCCGAATACGTTGAGCTGCTGCGCGCGTGCTACGTCGGCATCAAGAGCGCCAATCAAGATGCACTCGTCATCTCGGCGGGACTTTCGCCCACCGGCAACGGCCCGCCCGAGGCGATGCCAGAAGCTGCGTATCTGAGCGGGATGTACGAAGCCGGCGCCGCACCCTATTTCGACCTGCTGGGCGTGCACGCACCCGGCTTCGACTACGCACCCGAAATCTCACCCACCGAAGTGGCAGCCGAGCGCAATGGCTACGATTTCTGGTGCTTCCGTCACATCGAGGACCTGCGCGAGATCATGGTACGCTACGGCGACGGAGACAAACAAGTGGCAGTGCTGGAGATGGGGTGGACCACCGATCAGGTACATCCCGAGTACGCTTGGTACGCTGTCACCGAAGAGCAGCAGGCCGATTACCTCGTGCGGGCATTCCGCTACGCCAAGGAGAACTGGTCGCCTTGGATTGGGCTGATGGTCGTGCACTCTATCGCCGATCCCACCTGGACAGAGGAAGACGAGCAGTACTGGTGGGCCATCACCACGCCAGGCTGGCCCGAGGCCGGTCTGCGTCCAGCCTACGAGGCACTGCGCGATATGGAGAAGTAGCAGTTAGTCGTTAGCTGTCAGTGACTGGCGATCGACCGCCAATAGCTAACAGCCGGCAGCCAACTGCTAACCGCGAAAATGCTAACGATCGACGGCTCTCACGGCGAAGGCGGAGGGCAGATACTGCGCACCGCGCTGGCACTTTCGGCTATCACCGGACAGCCAGCGCGCATCGAGCGCATTCGCGCCAGCCGCAAGAATCCAGGCCTGCGGCCTCAGCACCTTACTGCTGTACGCGCAGCCGCTGCCATATGCGCCGCCCAACTGGAAGGAGACGATCTCGGTTCTCAGGCACTCACCTTTGTCCCAGGCAGCTCGCCTCGCCCCGGGGAATACACCTTCGATGTAGCCGAAGCAGCTCAGGGCGGCAGCGCCGGGTCAGTGGGACTTGTGCTGCAAACCGTGCTGCTGCCCCTGGCAACTGGGGCAGAGGAATCGCGTCTGACGCTCAGAGGCGGGACACACGTGCCATGGGCCCCGCCAGTATCCTATCTGATACACGTGTTCCTGCCCACGTTGAGGCAAATGGGAATACACGTACAGATAGAACTGGCTCGCTGGGGATTCTACCCGGCAGGAGGGGGAGAGATATCTGTGCAAATCGCGGGGCGAGAAGGCCCATGGCACGTTGTCCAATTGATCCAAAGAGGTGACCTACAACGAGTGTGGGGAACAGCGGCAGCGATGAATTTGCCGGCGCACATCCCACAGCGCATGGCTACTCGCGCTCGCAACGTGCTGGCGGAAGCCGGGATACAAGCCCAGGTGGAGCCCCAACGATTACGTGGATCTGGACCGGGGGCCGGCGTCTTTCTGTTCGCCGAATACGATCGCGTCACAGGAGGCTTCACTACCTATGGACAGAAAGGTCTGCCGGCGGAACGGGTGGCCGAGGCAGCCTGCAGAGATCTCTTGGCCCACCACTGTTCCAATAGCCCGGTCGATCCTTACCTGGCCGATCAATTGGTGCTGTCGATGGCCCTGGCAGCCGGGGAGTCCCGAGTAGCTACGTCGCGAATCTCTCAGCATCTGCTGACCAATATCTGGGTTGCGAGACAGTTTCTATCACGACATCTGAGTATTGAGGGAGCACTGGGAGAACCAGGGGTGATCGTGGCGAAGGAGGCAAAGCATGATTGAAGTCATCTTCCTGGGCACTTCGGCGTCGGCCCCATCCATCCAGCGCGGGCTCTCGGCGCAGATCGTGCTCTACAAGAACTATCGCTTCCTGGTGGATTGCGGCGAAGGGACACAGCGACAGATCCTGCATAGTGGACTGGGTTTCAAGCGTCTGAACAGAATCCTCCTCACCCACGGACACCTGGATCACATCCTCGGCCTGGGAGGGCTGATCTCTACCTTCGCACGATGGGAAGCGATCGGCCACATCGAGATCTATGGCGGTAGTTGGGCACTTGAGCGTGTACACGATCTGGTCCACGGCGTGGTGTTTCGAGGCGCTCCGCCTCCGATCAGGATCGACTTGATCGAGGTGCACCCCGGTGTCGTCCTGGAGGATGATACTTTCGAAGTCGTGGCCTTCCCTGTCGCCCACAGGGGACCCAGCCTGGGATACCTATTCCGCGAGAAACCACGCCGCCCGTTCCTCGAAGAATTGGCGGAGGCTCTGGAGGTACCCAAAGGGCCGGAGCGACGGCGCCTGGTCGCTGGCGAATCAGTGACACTATCGGACGGTCGGGTGATTCACCCTGACGACGTACTCGGGCCGCCGCGTTCTGGGACGTGCCTCGCCCACGTGGGCGACGCCGAGCGGTCGCAAGGACTCGAAGCAGCGGTACAGGGGGCTGACATGCTGGTCATTGAGGCCACATATCTGCGGCGCGACGCAGACATGGCACGTCGCTTCGCTCACCTCACGGCGGCGCAGGCGGCTCAACTGGCACGCGATGCCAGAGTCCGCCGGCTGATGCTGACCCACGTATCCAGGCGCTACCGCGAGGCAGAGATCCTGGAAGAAGCACAGGCCATCTTCCCCGAGACAGTCGTCGCCCGGGACTTTGATCACTTTCGCGTGCTGCGCAGAGAGGCGGAGGAGGGAGCATAGCAGGCTTGTCAGGAATGGGAGCAGCCGTTATAATTGAGCAAAGTGAGAAAAGGAAGAGAGGACTATGCCAGCACACCGTAAGGCCAGCATCCGAGAACTGTCCTCAGCCGCCTACGAGCTGAACGCAAGTGTCGTCGAAGGGCACCTTCGCCGCGAGGCGGGAAACAGCGGCTGGATGCTAGACGACACAGAGCTGAACGACTGGTTGGCCAAGTACAATGGCCAGGAAGTCGTCCTCATTGTCGCTTCACTGGAAGACGAACGCCCTATCCCGCCGAAGACATGCCGCACGTGCGGCAACGAATACAGAGGCGTCGAGTGCCCACGCTGCCGCGAGGCCCGCATCCGACTGCGAGGTGGTTAGGCAAGATGGCTCAAACCTCAAGCCCTCAGGACCCAACCTCCACCACCGAGCCCCTGGTGGTGGGTGTGCGTTTTCACCCCAAGGGCAAGATCTACCACTTCGATGCCAGCGATCACCAAGACATAGAGCAAGGTGACTACGTGCTTGTCGAGACCGCACGCGGGCAGCAGTTGGGAAAAGTGGTTGAAAAACGACCCTTGCAAGAGGGTATGACCAGGGAAAACCTCAAGCCAGTGAAACGACAGGCCACCGGCCGCGACATGGCGTTGCATCAAGAGTTGCGAGAGAAAGAAGTTGAAGTGCTGGCTGCCGCCCGCGAGGCAGCGTCACAACTGGACCTGCCCGTTAAGATCGTCACTGCCGAGTACACCTTTGACGGCGAACGGCTGACAATCCTATACGTCAGCGACGACAAGGACCCGAACTTTGGCGATCTGATCCGGCGGATCCGGCGCGTGGCGACCGGGCATATAGATATGCGACGAGTCGGCGTACGCGACCATGCCAAGCTCATGGGCGGCTATGGTGCCTGCGGCGAACTGCGCTGTTGTTCGTGCTTCCTGTCAGATTTCAGCCCTGTCTCCATCAAAATGGCCAAGAATCAAGGAGTATCACTCAATCCCTCGGAAATTACCGGGATGTGCGGCAGGTTACGCTGCTGCCTGGTCTATGAGGAAGAGCAGTACAAGCAAGCCTGTAAGATGATGCCCCGGCGCAAGAAGCGCGTGCAGACTCCCCACGGAGAAGGAAGGGTTGTCGATCTCCTTCCGCTGAAAGGAATGGTCGTCGTCCAAGTAGATGATCGACGGATTGAGGTGCCCGTCGAAGAGGTGGTGGAACTGGTCAGGACATAACGCTGAATCAGAGGAACGTAATGCCAGATCGCACAGTTTTCAAGGCCGAAGCAGAAGCACTGCGCCAACAGTTGATCGCCTGGCGGCGCAATTTCCATAGGCATCCGGAACTGGGCTTCGAGGAGCATCGTTCAGCGGGCATCATCGCCGACCGGCTACGTGAGTTGGGCTATCAGGTACAGACGGGCATCGCACATACCGGCGTCATTGGGCTATTGGAAGGCCCAAGGCCCGGGTCCGTGGTCATGGTGCGCTTCGACATGGACGCTCTACCAATCACCGAGAAAAACCAAGTCGAGTACGCCTCGCAAACCCCAGGGACGATGCATGCCTGCGGTCACGATGCCCACATGGCGATAGGACTCGGCATCGCAACGCTGGTGGCACAACAGCGGGAGAGAATGAGTGGTGCGCTCAAGCTCGTCTTTCAGCCAGGCGAGGAAGGCATGAACGGCGCCGAAGCCATGGTCAAGGAAGGTGTGCTTGAGGACCCCCGCCCCGACGTTTTCCTGGCCACTCACGTCTGGAACGAGCGGCCGGTGGGAACGATAGACGCCACCCCCGGCGCCATAATGGCAGCAGCCGAGAAATGGGCATGTACGATACGGGGAGAGGGAGGGCACGGAGCGCTGCCCCACCAGGCCACCGATCCTATCGTCGCCTCTGCACAGATCGTGACAGCGCTGCAGACGATCGTGAGCCGAAACGTCAGCCCCCTGGAAACAGCCGTAGTGACGGTCGGCTCCATCCACGGCGGCGACGCCTTCAACGTCATCCCTCCCCAAGTGGAGCTCAGTGGCACCATCCGCACCTATAACCCAAAAGTGAGAGAAACCGTGCTGCGACGACTGCACGAGATCGTCGAGGGCACGGCAGCGGCCTGCGGCGCAGAAGCCATCCTAGAGATCGTCCCCTTGACTCCGGCGGTCATCAACGACGCGCAGATCACCGAAGTGGTACGTGCGGCGGCCGAGACCGTAGTCGGACCGGAGAACGTTCACTCTGGCGAGCGGACGATGGGCAGCGAGGATGCAGCTTTCTTCATGGAGAAGATACCGGGGTGCTACTTCTTCCTCGGATCGGCCAACGCGGAGCGCGGACTGAGCGCACCTCATCACAACCCACGCTTCGATTTTGACGAAGAGGCGCTCCCCATTGGTGTGGCCGTGATGATGCAGGTGTTGGCGCACTATCTGCTACAGTAGTGCAAAAAAGGACAAGGCATATCCAGCCCACCAGCACCCGCAGCGCGATTCTCTCGAATAACGTGACCACGGTACTATAGACCACGACCGACATCTTGCTGTATAGTGTGAGTGTTGACTTCATATTGACGTGGAAAGGAGGTGATCAACATGCTCTTCTCGCCACGTCAACGCGGTCAGGGGCTGGTCGAGTACGCTTTGATTCTTGTATTATTGAACTTCGTAAAATAAAAGGAGCATTTACAACTCCAGTCTGGCGTATTGGAAGAACGAGCCGAGCAAATGCGTCTGTGGCCGCGTGTTCTCGATTGAAGCAACAATGGATTGCTGGAGGT
>Ga0315548_1002855_pt1 | contig 13244 bp, 11 predicted proteins | sample SalMarSW160110MG_2_FD_202540 | JGI IMG/M metagenome (GOLD analysis project Ga0315548, IMG submission 202540) | Salt marsh sediment microbial communities from the Plum Island Ecosystem LTER, Massachusetts, United States - Salt Marsh Sediment SW1601-110 ... | reverse complement strand
GCTAAATCACAGCTTCAGGCCCAGGAAATGCTCGAACAGGAAGAAGAAATGAGACAAAATATGGAAGAACTGAAAGCAACCCAGGAAGAATCAGTTAGAAGAGAGGAGGAATACAAGGGAATAATAGATGCTTTTGAAAAGTCGGTATTTACTGTTGAGTGCGACCTGGATGGCTATATTACAAATATCAATGATAAACTTCTTATTTTCCTTGGACGTACAAAAAAAGATGTAATAGGAAGGAAGCATTCAGACCTGACCTCACAATATTCAAAAACAAAGATGCCGGCAGGCCTCTGGGATAGCCTTAAAAAAGGGAAGCACCAAAGATTCATTGAAAAGATTAAAATCGGGACAAAAAAGGAATATAACCTGGTACATAACTTATCGCCTGTTATGAATAAAAATAACGTACCTGTTAAATTTCTGGATACAATAGTAAATATTAGTGCTGCAGAAGCCAAAAAAAATGAAAAATAAATATTTAAATTTGATATAATAAAAGAAAAAACAGAGTTCAACCTGAGCATAGTATGACTGAATTAGGAATTGTTGATATAAGAGAAATAATTAAACAAATTTTAAGTAATTACGGCTATGACTTTTCGGAATATGCTCTTACCTCATTTAAGCACAGGTTAGAAAAAATTATTATAAAAAATAATCTGGACAGCGTAGAAAGTCTGTTAAAAAAATTAAAAAGCAATAAGGATTTTTTTGATATATTTTTACATGAAATTTCCGTCCCCTCAACTGAAATGTTCAGGGATCCATCGTTATGGAGATGGCTGAGAGACGAACTATTTTGTAATATTAATGATAAGAACTTGAATAGATTTAAAATATGGTTGCCTAATAGCGTCTCAGGCGGAGAATTGTACTCACTTGCCATACTTCTTAAAGAAATAAATATGCTGGATAAAGTGCAGATTATTTCATCAAGCATCAGCGATAAAAGTATAGAATGTATAAAAGACGGAAGGTGTGAATTAAAAAAGGTTGAAGTCTCAGCAGAGAATTATATGAGGTTTAAAGGAGATAAAGATTTTTCAGATTACTACAGGCTCGATAGATATTATGCAATTAGGGATACATCCTTAATTAAGGACGTAGAATTTAAAAAACAAAATATTAACTTTGATAATTCACCTATGAATATCAAACTAATACTGTTCAGGAATAGTTTGATATACTTTAATCCATCGCTACAGGAGAAAATTCTGCAGATTATGTATAATAGTCTGTCAGCAACCGGCTATTTGATACTGGGTATAAAAGAAAAAATCAAAAACATGAATTCCAGCAGCGAGTTTGAGCCGGAAAATGAACTTGAAGGTGTTTATAAAAGAAAAATTTCAGTGAAATAGGATGAACTATGGAGCAACAATAATAGGAGGTTCTGCAGGCAGTTTTCAGATAGTTACGAAAATACTCAATTCACTGCCTAAAACATACCCCATGCCTGTATTATTATGTTTACACAGGTTGAAACATGTGAGATCGGGATTTGTTGAAGCTCTGTCTCTTAAATCAAATATTCCTATTGAGGAACCATTTGACAAGGATAAACTTACCCCTGGCAAAGCATTTCTGGCGCCTGCAAACTACCATATGTATATTGAACTGGCAAACAGGATAGCTTTGTCAACCGAAGATCCTGTAAATCATTCAAGACCATCTATTGATCTGTCGTTTATTACAGCGGCCAATGCATATAGGAATAAGTTAATAGGAATAATACTCTCGGGAGCTAATAAAGATGGTGCTTACGGATTAAAAAAAGTCCATGATAACGGTGGCGTTACTATTGTACAGGACCCTGAGGAATGCGAGGTTAAAACCATGACCCAGGCAGCATTACAGCTGACTAAAGTAGACTATGTATATAACACTGATCTGATTATCAGGTTTTTATTAAAACTAAGTTAACTGATGCATAATATTAAAAAATATCGAAAATATACTGTAATTCTGTTTATAACATCAATCGTTGTATTGGTGTTTTTATCTGCCAGTGCTTGGAATTATGCATTAAAGGGAGAGCTTGCTATTAATAGTACCATACTGGCAATTACTATTATCCTGATCTTTATTATCGGTATATTAATGTTTATTACCGCTTACAGGCTATCGGATAAGACTAAAATAGATGAGCATATTAAAAAAATAGTTGAAAAGGAGAGAGCAGATATAATTGCAGAATTTGAAAAGAAAGAAGTAAAAGAGGAGATATCAGATAAAAAAGAGGTAAATACCGGCGAGATTGTAAAAAAAATCATACCGGGCTCACAGAATTTAAAAACTTTAAAATCCTTTGCTGATAAGCTGCTTTCAAATATCTCAAAGGAAATTGAAATAGTCCAGGGACTATTCTATATAAAAACAAAAAAAACAAATCTTTTTACAGTTGCAGGAGAATATGCATTTACAGGTGACAAAAAACCCAGAGACTTTAAAACAGGGGAAACTTTGCCAGGACAGGCAGCAAAGAATAAAGAATTAATGATTATTAATGAAATACCTGATAAATACTTTGCTGCTGAATCCGGACTGGGAAAAAGCCTGCCTAAACATGTTATTATTGTGCCGGTAATAAATAAAAGCTCAACTGTAGCAGTAATGGAACTTGGAAAATTCAAAGAAATTACTGATACAGAACAAAAGATTTTTAAAGAGTTGTCAAAAAAATTAGGTGACAAAATAACTAAAATTAATAAGTAAAATATATTATAAAATATATGTCTGAAAAAAATCAGAAAAAACAAAACAAGTCGCTTTATACATCAAAGATAATTCTTGTCGGATTTCTTGCCGGACTGGTTGTTATGCTGATAGCATGGACTATTGATATTGTCACTAGCAAATTATTAATATCATTATCAGGAATTATTCAGATACATAAAATTAATCCGGCTTTATGGATGATAGACCTTATACCTTTTGTCTCGGTTATTTCGATTTATATTATTAACCGCCGGAGAGAGAAAGAAAAACAGGTCTTTGATGCAAAAATAAAAGAAAGGGATGCCAGGCTCGATAAGATGGCCGAATTTGCAAAACAGATTGGAGAAGGTAATTACGAGGCTAAGCTTGAAATAGCTACCAATAACGATATTCTGGCTAATTCTTTGCTCCTGATGCGTAGTAATCTGCTTTCCAACTATAAAAAAGAATCGGAGCAAAGCTGGATTGCCGAAGGTAAAGAGATTATTTCCAGCATACTCCGGCTTAATAATAAAATAGAAGAATTATCCGTTCAGGTGGTCCATGATCTTGTAAAATATATTAATGTAGTGCAGGGGGCTTTATATCTTTACGAGGAAGAAAGCAAAACACTGAAAAATCTCGCCACATATGGATATAACAGGAGAAAATATGCTAACCAGGAATTCAAGCTGGGATACGGATTAATAGGACAATGCGCCTACGAGATGGATTTTATATACCGTACGGAAATTCCCGACGATTTTGCGACCATCACCTCCGGTATTCTTGGGGATCAGAAACCGCAGAGTATTTTGCTTGTGCCACTGATTTCAGACGAAAAACTTCAGGGAGTCCTGGAATTTGCATCAATTGAACCTGAAATCTCCGAGCTTACAATAAGGTATCTGAAGGAACTTGGAGAAATAATTGCCCGAACAATATTCAACCTTAAGGTAAACCAGAAAACGGAACAGCTGTTAAAGGAATCCCAGCAGATGACAATTGAGCTTAAGGAGAATGAAGAGCAGTTGAGAAAGAACGCTGAAGAAATGCGGATTACACAGGAACAGCTTAAAAAATCAAATGAACAGCTTGAAGCCAAGATCATTGAGGTGGAGAATGCACAAAAGAGGCTTTATTCGTTGCTGGAAAACGCTTCTGAGATAATTTCCATATATGATGAGAATATGGTAATGACCTATGAAAGTCCCTCCGTAACAAAGATCCTCGGGTATAGTCCTGAAGAAATGATGGGAGGTAAAGACATAGAAAGACTCACAAGGAAAGGAGAAACAAGCATACGCGACATGTTTAAACAACTGCTTGCAAACCCCGATAAGCCTGTTACCATTCAGTATACTTATATGAAAAAGAACGGGAGAAAGATTTTTATTGAATCTACAGGCCGGAATCTGCTCGATGATCCTGCAATAAATGGTATTATCCTTAACTCGACAGATATTACTGAAAGAAAAAGGGCAGAAAGGGAAGAAAGGCTGAAAAGTAAGATGCAGGCTCTTTCTGAAAACTCCCTTGACATGATTATACGACTTAGTACTGTCGGACAGTATTTCTATGCCAATCCCGTTGTTGAAAATTATATGCAAGTCAAGCCCTCGGAATTGATTAACAAAACGCTGAATGAAGTATCATGTTCAGATGTACTCTATAATTATTTTAAGGAGACAATTGAAATTATCAAGGCATCCCCGCAAAAGAACAATACTGAAATCACAATCCCTGCAATAATAGATGGCAACAAATGTGACAGGATAATGAGCATAGATGCCATACCTGAATTCAATGAAAACGAACTTGAGACTATTCTTTTCGTTGGCCATGATATAACTGAGGCAAAGCAAATTGAGCTGGAAATACAGGACAAAAACAGGAAAATACAGGACTCCATTAATTACGCTGAACGCATACAATCTTCTATACTGCCTGATAACAAACTCGTCAGACAATACCTGCCAAAATCTTTTATATACTATATACCAAGAGATGTGGTAAGCGGCGACTTCCCCTGGTTCTTTAAAAGGGAGGATATCATATATATAGCAGCGATAGATTGTACAGGACACGGGGTTCCGGGAGCTCTTCTTTCATTTGTTGGATACTTCCTTCTAAACAATATTGTTGACCATGAGAGGAAAATGACCGCAGCAGAAATCTGTGATCAATTGCATTTTGCCGTCAGGAAAACGCTTAAGCAGGATAAAGAAGATGCTGAAGCCAGGGATGGCATGGATATTGCTTTCTGCCAAATTGACCATAAAGAAAAGGAAGTACAGTTTGCCGGTGCCCACAGGTCTCTGTACCTGCTTAGAAAAGATGAGCTGCTTGAATATAAGGGCAACAGAAAGGCTATTGGAGGCATCCCACATAAAAAGAAAGCTGAAGAGAATTTTACAAACCATGTGATAAAATATAAACATGGGGATAAAATATTCTTTTTCTCGGACGGACTGCCAGATCAGCTCGGGGGACCGGAGATAAAAAAATATTCACCAAAAAGGATTAGAGATGCAATTTTAAACAATAAAGATTTGTCAATGGAAAAATATAATGTTTATTTTGCTGAAGATTTCGAAAAATGGAAAGGCAATAATAAACAAATTGATGATGTTTTATTAATAGGAATTGAATTCTAGTGTAAATAACTAAATAAAATAAATAATATGGATAGCAATAAAGATATTAAAGGGTTTCTCGAATTTGTGTACGAGTTTTATAAAACGATGAAAGCACATGAGATTACCCTTGTATATGAAGGTGAAATCACTCACCAGATAACTAAAGCTTTTACATCTTTAACCGAATCTAATATGGCTAAAGATGATGAAGCAGGATCAGTTCAGAGAAAGGTATTTCATGTTATGGTGGAATGTCTGCAGAACATAAGCAAACATGCTGAAGACTTTACATCTGATGATTACCTGTTCTCGGGAAGAGGAATATTCCTGGTAAGCAAAGGGGAAAACGAGTATAGCGTCACTACAGGTAATGCTATTGAAAATGACAGGATTGAAGAACTTACTGAAATGCTTGAAACAATAAACAGGATGGATAAAGATGAGCTTAAGCAGCTGTATAAAAAACAAATGAAAGAAGGAAGGCTGTCCGAAAAAGGTGGAGCGGGACTTGGTTTTATTGATATAAAGAGAAAAACCGGAAAAGAACTGGAATACCATTTTCTGCCGATTTCCGATGATACTTCATTCTTTTTATTAACTTCAACAATATCTAGAGAAGAGCTTTAAACATAAATAAACTATGGAAACAATAAAGATTCAAGGAACAGAGGATACCCCAAAAATAATTTTGGACGCAGAAAATGAAATTATGGAAATTTCCGGTCGTTCATTACCTGAAGATGTTTCTGCATTCTATGAGCCAGTCCTTAACTGGTTAAACGAATATGCTGAAAATCCGAACAAAAAGACAATATTCAATTTTAAGCTTACTTACTTTAACACTGCATCATCAAAGCTACTACTCGACATCCTGATGAAGCTGGAAGAAATGCACGAAAACAATAATGATGTATTAATTCGCTGGCATTATCCCGAAGATGATGAAGATATGGAAGAAGCAGGAGAAGAATATGCAGATATTGTGGATGTTCCTTTTGAACAGGTAAGCTATTCACCATAAATACTACTCTATTCTTTTTATCTGAATTAGTTATTAAACTGGATTAGTTAATGAGTGAAGAAATTCTAAGGGCATTAATGCAATTGTTTGCAATAATTGCTAAACAAGATGAAGGAGTTGAAATCACTCAGGTCGAATACGTTAAGAATTTTCTTCAGCAGCAACTAAGTGACGAAGCAGTTAAAGAATATTTCGGTCTTTTTGAAGAACACGCCGGCCTTAAAGGTGCCGGAATCGATGAAGAAGAGGAAGAAACAGAAGAAGAAAAAAATAAAAAGAAACTTACTTCCGTAAGAGATTCGGTCAGAATCCTTGGTCTTTGCAAAAAAATCAATAAAACACTTACCCAGAAACAAAAAGTTATCGTTCTTGTCCGTTTATTCGAGATCGTAAATGCTGACCGTAAATTTACTGATCAGCGAATGGCAATAATAAATACTGTTTCTGAGGTTTTCAAGGTTTCCAAAGAAGAATTCAGCAGTATTGAATCTTTTGTAATTAAAAATAATATTGAAGAACTGGATGATGTTAATATATTAATTATTAATGATGACCCGGGTAAATTTAATAATGCAAAAAAAATACTAACCAAAGAACTAGACACAGATATCTTTATTCTTAGAATACCATCCGTTGATCTTTATTTTCTCAAATATACAGGTAATGAAAGCCTTTATCTAAACGGACTCCCGGTAAGGAATGACAGAATATACTTATTTGCCAATGGCAGCACGGTCAAATTACCAAAAAGTGCCCCTGTTTATTACAGTGACGTTGTTTCCCACTTCCTGGCCGATGTTACTACAAGTCAGATCTCCTATACTGCCAAAAATCTGGAATATAAATTCCCTAACGGCAATATTGGCATAAGGGATATAAGCTTCTCTGAAAGCCATGGCAAGTTGATAGGAATTATGGGATCCAGCGGAACAGGTAAGACCACCCTGCTCAATGTTCTTGCCGGCATAGAAAATCCGTCCAAAGGAGAAGTGATAATCAATGGTATTAACCTGCATAAAGAAAAAGAAAAGCTTGAAGGAGTAATCGGATTAATCCCGCAGGATGATTTGCTGCTTGAAGAACTCACTGTATTCCAGAACCTTTACTATAATGCAAAATTCTGCTTCAGAAAGAAAACAGATAACGAAATAATCGAGCTTGTTAACAAAACCCTCCAAAATCTTGGATTGTTTGATAAAAAAGACCTTAAGGTAGGTTCCCCTTTTAACAAGACCATAAGCGGGGGGCAAAGAAAAAGGCTGAACATTGCTCTCGAATTAATCAGGGAACCGTCAATACTGTTTATCGATGAACCGACCTCGGGGCTCTCATCCAGGGATTCTGAAAATGTAATGGACCTTTTACTTGAGCTCACATTAAAGGGCAAACTTATATTCGTTGTCATACATCAGCCAAGCTCAGAAATATACAAGATGTTTGATAAAATGATCATACTCGACGATGGCGGCTACCTGATTTATTACGGTAATCCCGTTGAAGCGGTAATGTATTATAAGCGGCTCGATGCACAGATAAACAGCGAGATTGGAGAATGCCCTACATGCGGTAATGTGAATCCCGAGCTATTATTCAATATCATTGAAGCAAAAGTTGTCGATGAGTTCGGAAATTATACAGACTCCCGGAAAGTAATCCCACAGAAATGGCATGAATATTATAAGCACAACGTTAAACAGAGGGATACAAAAACAGTACGTGTGTCCCCTCCGAAAAATCTCAGAATCCCCGGCTGGCTGAAACAATTTTCAATATATTCAATAAGAGATTTTCTGTCTAAAATCAGCAATACACAATATATTGTTCTCAGCCTGCTCGAAGCCCCTGTCCTGGGTTTTATACTGTCCTATATCATCAGGTATATCGAGGACCCCAGGTCTAACGAATATATCTTTCGCGTAAATGAGAATATCCCTATTTTCATATTTATGTCACTTATTGTAGCATTATTCCTGGGACTTACGGTAAGTGCCGAAGAAATATTCAGGGACAGGAAAATGCTAAAACGCGAAGCATTTCTGAACCTGAGCAGATCAAGTTACCTCCTGTCAAAAATCATTATACTATTCATATTATCAGCCATTCAGAGTTTCCTGTTCGTAATAATTGCCAATTCAATACTGGGTATCAGAGATATGTATTTTATATACTGGTTTGCCCTTTTCTCGACAGCAGCATTTGCAAATATGCTCGGACTGAATATCTCAGCCTCATTTAACTCGGCTGTTACTATTTACATAATTATCCCCCTTCTGATGATACCAATGATGATCCTCAGCGGGGCAATGTTCAGCTTTGATAAATTAAACCGGAACATTTCAAGAGTGGACAAAGTTCCCTGGATAGCGGAAATAATGCCTACAAAATGGACATACGAAGCCCTTATGGTTCACCAGTTCAAGGAAAACACTTTCAATAAGGCGTTTTACAAATATGATAAAATAATAAGTCAGGCAGACTTTAAAACTGAGTACTGGATTGATGAGATAAGAAAAAGACTTAAGGATATTAATAATGAAATAAATAATAAAGGTGCCATAAATGATACAAAAGGGGCCCTAAAGGTTATATACAACGAAATTTCAAAGGAAATGAATAATATCCCGGGGATAAAATTTGATGCCCTGGATAAGCTTAATCCTGAAGATTATAATAGCAGAGTTGGAAGAAAAGTCAGCCTGTACCTGGATGATTTGGATTCAGTATATACTGAAGAAGGTAACAAAGCTGACGTACTTAAACAGAAAGTAATAAATAAAAATCTTTCTACGCCTGAGCAGGAGAAGGTGTTTTACCGTTTAAGGGATAACTATCATAATACAGCGGTTGCTGAAATAGTAACGAAATATTATGAAACTAACAAAATACTTGAATTCAGACATGAGCTCATTCAGCATTTCGATCCCATTTACCAGGACCCTGTTGTAAAAAGCAAGCTCGATTTCCGGACTCACTTCTACTCGCCAAAAAAGCATTTTATGGGAAAATTTTTTGATACTTACTGGTTTAATGTCTCTGTTGTATGGATTCTTACACTGATATTTTATATAACATTGTATTTCGAATTACTCAAAAAACTTGTCACATTGTCCGACAGATTAAAAAGAAAAAATTAGGTTTTAAAAGAATCAGATTTTTAATATCTTTATGTGCGTTGCTAATTTTAAATACTAAATAATATAAATTATGTTAAAGAATACAATTATCGTTCTGTTTATTATAGTTTCGATTTTAGCATGTAGATCAGGAGGGGACAAGTCTGGAATTCTGGAATTGGATGAGTCTGAAATACTGGAGGGAGACCTGGAAATCTCCAAAGAAACAATAGATGATATAATACAAAGTGTTTCGTCTCCTGTTGAGATGGCGGCACTGGTAAAAGGACTGGGAGTAGATTACTCAAATAAGTACCTTGCTCCTACTGATAAAGCCGATGAACTATCAGACCGTTTCAGCCAGGCTTTGAACTTAGGTATATTTGCTGCCGATCTGGGTTATCTCAATATGTATAATAAAACCTCATCGGTAATAGAATATATTTCTGCAATCAAAACCCTTGCAGATGAAATTAGGGTAGGCCAGTTCTTTGACTTCAATACACTAAAAAGGCTTGCCCAGAATTACCAGAATCTTGACTCCCTGATGTACCTGTCACTGCGAAGCTTCAATGAAATGGATCAGTACCTGCGGGATAACAATAGAAGCGGTGAAAGCGCCCTGATTATTACAGGTGTCTGGATCGAAGGTTTATACCTGGCTACCCAGGTGGCAAATGATTCCCCAAATCACCCTGAACTGGCTGAAAGAATAGGGGAACAGAAAATAATCCTGGAAAAGCTGGTACTTATAATCGATAATTATAAAAAGAATAAACAGTTTGCAGGATTGTTGGAAGATCTTAATGAAATAAATTCTTACTTCAAGGATATTGAAATAAAATATATACCAGGGGAACCTGTATCAAAAATAAATGAAAGAGGCGAACTTGAAATTACCCAAAATGAACAAAGTGTTGTTGAAATCTCGGATGAACAGCTGAAAGATATAATAGCAATTGCCAAGAAGATCAGGGACAAGATAATAAAAGTATAGTTATAATCACCATACTATTTATAGACCTGAGTAAAATCCTAATTAATAAAAACTAATTGTATTAAACAGTCAATAATCAAACAAAAATAAAATAATGAAAACCATTATAAAGATTATTTCAGTATTACTTTTCTTTTTCAGCTCAACACTTTATTCACAGGATTTAACACAATTAGTAGCCCAGTGCGCAGCAAATTCAGGTAATGTAACGTATTTAAAGGACTTTGTTGTAAAGCTGGATGCAGGCACACCAGGCGGGGCCCCTCCAACAGCCAGGTTTGCAATGATTTTAAGCAAGAATGCCATGTACAGATTCTCAATATGTACAGCCCCCACTTCCGATGGTGATGCGGTATTGCAATTGATGGATATGAACAGGTTGCTGGGTAGTACATTTATCCAGGCTACGGGCAAGGAATTTCCATATTTTGATTTTAAATGCCAGAAAACAGGAGTCTACCACGTCTTTATATCTTTCAAAGAAGGAAAAGCAGGAGAGGGTGTAGGCATTCTGTCACTGGTTAAAAAATTCTGACTGCAGTTTTACATATTAGCCAGCCTTAAATATATAAGTATCCCGAAGAACATATCAAAAAGTACCCTATTTAGCCAGGTGGGTTTGACACTTACGAAAAAATGGGCAAAAAGAAAAGAAATGGATAAAGCTGCTACAATTATCATTTCATAACCTGCCGAAGGTACAATATAATAAATAGCTACTGAAACAATAAAAAGCCATAAAAAGAACATAAAGTATTTTCTTGAATAAATCTTCTTTACAGCATAAACACTTATCATATAAATGCTGCTTATTACAAGCATAAGCAAATAATAAATTACAATAATCAGATAGGGCAGGTTGAAATTTATGTCATATCTGTAATGAGTCAGATAACTTTTATATGTGTCCAGAAGATTGTCAATATTTAAATCAAGCAGATAATAGCAGGAAAAAAGTAAAATATAAGGAACCGCCATCCCTATTATTGTAAAAACCCATTCACGCCAGATGAAAGGTCTTAATATTATAAGTCCGATCCAGACAACGACTATCAGGAATACCATGTTGAAATAAAACAGGCTCCCTACAGATATTAATAAAGCAGCATCAAAATAGTTAAAGCATATTTGCTCTTTTTTAAAAGAGCTGAAAATTCTGAATATGGCAAATATCAGGAATATACTGCTAATTAAGACCGGATTGAATCTATGCAGGGGAATAAAACTGCTGCATATAAATATGTAAAAAAAAGCTGGCAGCTGGGTTCTGGTCGGTATGAAAAAAAACTGGACATTCAGGCGCACCAGCAGGAATCCTGAAATTAACAGTAAAATAAGTGATATTATTACCGTAACCCGCGGATCGTAATACTCAATGAACTTAAAGGTATTGTAAACAGGGACAGGATAGAAATCAAAAACAAAAAGCGTATGATTATAATTTATTATCGAAGGTAACCAGAATGCTGCTGACAGTATAAGTATCAGTATTATAATAACCTGCTGCCTGCTAATAAATAATTTAAGAAACATAGGAATACAAAATATTTAAAAAAGCTCCTCCAGCTTGCGTACCAGGTTGCTCTTGGGCACAGCTCCTACCTGCTTGTTAACTAATTCTCCATCCTTAAAGAAGAGGATGGTTGGTATACTTCTTATTCCATATTTGGTTGAAATACCCGGATTATTATCTACATCAACCTTCCCCATTACAGCTTTTCCCTCATATTCCTTTGCCATCTCACTTACTATTGGACCTACCAGACGGCACGGGCCGCACCATTCGGCCCAGAAATCAACCATAACAGGTAATTGAGACTTTAACACAACTTCATCAAAATTAGCATCATTTAACTCTATAGTCATAGCTTACAATTTAATATTTTATTTATAAATCAATTCACCTTATATTCAATTTCAGGAATATTTTCAAGATATGATATAAACTGATTAGAAGGATAAATTGTATAATTCCTTGAAAACATCTCTATACTTATATTTTCTTTATCATCATAAATTAAAAACTTTAAGTTTGTTTTCCCGTTCTTATTAATGATATGGCTTTTAATGTCATTGAGTATCTTATCCGAAAGAACATCCACAGGTATCCTTATTGAAATGCTTTTAATCAGTTCCTCCCTTGCATTATTAAGAATTATGATACTCTTAATCTTAAACTCCAGCTCGCCGTTATTTTTCCATGTATTTTTCTGTACATTGCCCTTAATTAAAAGTGTATACCCCTCATATAAATAATTTCGATAATTCTCATAATCATATCCGAACAGTGTTATAGGGTATGAATCAGAATAATCTTCAAGAGTGAATACTCCATAAGGTTTACCTGTTTTTGTTAATGCATTCTTCACTCCGGTTACAATTCCTGCGATCGTGATTTCCCTGTCTTTCAGGGTCTCAATACTCCTGAACTCAGAGAGTGTTGTGTTGCAGAAGGTTTCTATCTCCAGTTTATAATTATCAAGAGGATGGGCGGAAAGGTAAATCCCTATCAGTTCTTTTTCTTTATTTAGCCTTGTGAGGTTGGACCATTCATCGCAGTCGGGGATTCTCGGCCTTGCTATCTCAATTTCTTCAACATCACCAAAAAGCGTGGGTTCAGCCCCGGATTCACTTTTAATCTTATTACCATATCTTATAAGATGCTCAATAAAGCTTATATCGTTAACGTCACATTCGAAGTACTGGCTTCTTTTTATATCTTTAAAACTGTCGAATCCCCCCGCCATCGCCAGTGCTTCAATGCTCCTTTT
>Ga0315548_1002851_pt1 | contig 13255 bp, 10 predicted proteins | sample SalMarSW160110MG_2_FD_202540 | JGI IMG/M metagenome (GOLD analysis project Ga0315548, IMG submission 202540) | Salt marsh sediment microbial communities from the Plum Island Ecosystem LTER, Massachusetts, United States - Salt Marsh Sediment SW1601-110 ... | reverse complement strand
TTGCAATGGTTCAAATGTTTGTTCTTTGCCGGCTTGTTTTGCGATATTCAGCAGTATTCCGACAGCGGCGGCAGACAGGAGCATAGAGGTACCGCCGGCACTTACAAAGGGCAGCGGTATTCCCTTTGTGGGCAGAACGACGGCGACTACGCCGATATTGATGGCAGCCTGGATTGCTATTGTCAGCACTATTCCGGCAGCGAGGATTTTGCCGAAATCGTTATTAGTTCTTTTGATAACGAGAATACCCAGCCAGAGGAAGATAACAAATAACGTAATGACCGCTGTTGTGCCGACAAAACCGAGCTCTTCGCCGATTATGGCGAAGATAAAGTCGGTGGTATCTTCCGGCAGATGGCCGTATTTGCAGATGCCGCTGCCAAGCCCTTTGCCGAATATGCCGCCTGAGCCGAGCGCTATAAGGGATTGATTTGCCTGATAATTAGCTGAGTCTGCGAGTTGGGAGGGTTTCAGGAAGGCGACAATTCTTTGCATTCTGTGCGGGTATAGCCAGAGAATGAGGCAAAAAGCGATAATAGCGAATGGAACGGGGGCAAGCAGATGCCGCCATTTTGCACCTGCGATTGCGAGCATAATAAATGCCAGCAATACAATAAAAGCGGCGGTGCCGAGGTCCTCGATGATAATTAGGCCTACAACAATAGCTATAATAGCGCAGAGCGGGACGAATCTTTTACTGAACAGATTTAGATTGAAACCTTCTTTGGCACAAATGCCTGCGAGGAAGAAAACGAGCGTCCATTTCGCAAGCTCTGAGGGCTGAAAGCTGATTGTTATCGGTCCTAAAGGGATTTTCAGCCATCGGTAATGGTTATGTATTTTTGGTATGAATGCAGGAAAAACCGGGTGGAGTCGCTGGTATAAAACGACAGCGAGAAGGGCAATACTGAAGACTAAGGCGTAAACGGCAGGCGATTTCAGCAGGCCTTTATTGAATTCGAATCTGTGATAGTTTATTGCTGAAGCTGCGAACATTATGATGATTGCGAGCGGGAAAAAGAGGATTTGCCTGAGCGAGGCTGAGTTATAAAAATGACGTAAGTCTATGTCCTGGGAGATGTTGGCGGAAGCTGAGAAGACAAAAACGGCACCCGTCGCCATAAGCAGGATAACGCATATAGCGATTTTGTCGTCGAGAGTATTTTGTTTTCGCAGCTCAATCATACTAAAAAAACTCACGTAAATAATATTCGGGAGAAAACAAGCTATTATTTTTTCGGCTGATGTGCAGGAAAAGCAGTAAAAAAAGTTTTTAGTGCTGTTGTAATCTTTTTATTTTTTTAGATTTTCGATTTTTTGAAGTGCTGTTTCGTAATTGTTTTGGCCGAGCCTGCTGAAAACAGGGCGGTCAGGATACATCTGCTTGAATTGCGCTCGGAATGAATCCTCGATTTCGACAGCTTTTTTGTAATGTTCGCGGGCGAGATTTATTTTTCCGAGGTTTTCTGCTATCTGAGCCAGGGCGAGATGCAGTCTGGCCAGGCCGGGATAAAGCTCGACGGCTTTCGTTGTTACATCGAGGGCCTTGTTAAGCCATTCGTTTTTTCGTGGTTCCGGTTCGGTGTTGCTAAGTAATAAATATATGCGGCTTAGATTTTCGAAGTAAGCATATCTATGGGGGTCTCGTTTGATTGCTGCCAGGTAGCAGGTTTCAGCCTGCGTGAGCGGCCCTATGCCGGAGCCGGGATTTGAGAGGTAATTGTGCTCATAAAGCTGGCCGTTGAGGTACGGTGCGGTCGGACTTAAAGGGTCGGCTTCAGCGGCCTGGTTGAAGAGGATATGCGCTTGCGGATAGTTGCCGAGTGCTTCAGCTCTTTTGGCAGCGATTGTTTTCGAAGAGCTTTTTACAACAGGGACAATACAGTAATAAAAGAAAGCACAGATTACTGTGAGGCCTGCAAGAGCAGTTATTATTTTTATTGTGGAATTTGTTTTAAGATGAAAGCAGGGCTTCTGCCGTGTATTTAAATCCGAGGCAATCAGGCAGGCGAGGATAGCGCAAAAGGCTGTGAAAACTGAAGGCTCGAAGATGGCGAAGTCTATGAGATTATGTATAAGCAGACCTAAAACAGCGCAGACGAGAGCGGCTATGGTTATATTCATTCCATCGGCTTCGCCGATAGGCGAGTTGCTTTTAGTTTGCTGCGTGCTGTATGTGGGGCCGTTGGTTATCAAGAAAAAGCCTATAATAAATGCCATAATGGGCATTATAAATATTATGAGTATGCTTGAAAGAATTTCCGACAGGGAGATATCGGCTGAGATTGGCAGTAACAATGGTCTGAAGATTAACAATACAAGAGGGATAAAAACCATAAGTAGTATTTTAAGAGACTTGAACGCATGAGTTTTAACGGGCGTCTCGGACAGCGTTGTTATCGGATTTATATTCCAGAGTGGCAGAAAGATTATTGCAAGAAAAGCAACAAGGCCGAGCGGGCCGTATTGACTCAGAAGGCTCAGGATAAAGTTGTGCGGGTCAGAAACGGTTTCTATTGCCTGTGGTAGTTTTTGATGAAAGTAGGCGGTACCGAAATTTCCTGGCCCGATACCGGTAAAGGGGTGCTCTTCGACGATTTTGCCGGCTGCGAGCCAGTACTGCCATCTGACGAGCATAGAGTTTCCGCCAGGCAGGCGGTTGTGGGCGAGGCCGTAAGAGGAGATAATCCAGGTGACAGAGGCGATTACGAGCAGACAGATGATTAAGATTATCTTTTTGTGAGAGTATATCCAGCCGCCGAGAAACCAGAGCAGGGCAAAAAGTGCTGATGCGAGGGCGGCGGCAATGATTGCACCTTTGCTTCGGGTTAGGAGCAGGCCGATGATGACTACTATCAGGACGGCTGCTGCTGTTAAGTAGTGCCAGGGGTCGGCGTCGGGATTTTTGCGGTTTTTGACTTTATCGATAAATAAAACAACAGCGGCGAAAAGTGCCAGTATCATAAAAGAGCCGGCGGAATTGGAGGTAGTAAAGGATGCTTTTATATCTTTCGAATAGAGCCTGTGTTCAAACTGAAAATGTCGCAAAGAGCCGGGCTCGATACCGAGAGTCTGGAGCATTTGAGTTGGATTTTCTTCGTATTGTTCGATTAGCTTTTCGTTTGTATCATAAAACTGTTCGGAACACTGGTAGGTGCAGAGGAATCCCGAAGCGGCGATGACAGCCAGTGTTAGTTTGATTTTAACAGAGGAATCGAGGATTTGAACGAGCAGGACAGCCATTAGAAGAGGTGCGATAAAAATGACTGCTGATGTGATTGCAGCCCGTATATTCGACGCGGCTGAGCCTGAGATTACCGAGGCGATAACCAACAGCAATAAACCGATTTCGATACCCGTAAACCTATAGAGAAAGTGCTTTTTATATAAATTCAAGATGAGCCAGATTACAAATGCGATAATCAAGACAGCAGAAAGAATAAGGCTGTAAATGACAGTGTTCAAAATGCTTATCTGGTCTGTTGATTGTGGGGATGAAATTTCGGTAAGCGTGGGACGCAGAGCGATTAGACACAGACAGAGGATAAGTAAAAACAGTTCGAAAGCAACAAGTGATGTGTTTTTTGACGGGTTGAGGACGTTTGTTTCGTTTTTCATTCTTTTTGTCACTTGATGTTAAGTTCGAATATTATTTTTACGAAATAAGTATAGCGTTTCGGTGATTTATGGCAATAGAGCAATTCGGATGGACGGGATGTACCGGAAGCGTATTTTTCAGGTAAAGCTTGACAAACATCAGGTTATTTCGAAAAATGTGCTTAAAAAGATACAGGGTGATTTATGGAACAGGACAGACTTTGCATATATAAAAGTGTTAAGCTTGAAAAACCGAAGTTGCTTGTTGGTTTTGAGGGGTGGATGGACAGCGGAGAAGTTTCAACGGGTACTGTCAAGTATCTTGTGGAGACCCTCGGTGCAGAAAGGATAGCCGAGATAATGCCGGAAGGCTTCTATATTGAGAATTTCCCGGGTACGATGGATTTTGCGGCGATGTTTCGCCCCTTTACCAAGATTGAGAAAGGCCTTGTTAAAAAACTCGAATGGCCGAAAAATGTTTTTTACTGTGATGCAGGGAATAATCTGATATTTTTTATAGGCAAGGAACCGAATTTCGGCTGGAAGGAATTTTCACAGTGCATCTTTAAAGCATGTACTCAGTTCGGTGTCGAAGAGATTTATTTTGTCGGCAGCGTATCGGGTCTTGTTCCTCATACACGTGAACCTCTATATTTTTGCTCGGTTTCTGATGAGCATTTCAGGCAGGTTTTCGAAAAGTACGGTATGAGGTTCAGCGACTATGAGGGCCCAGCCGGAATTGTTACTTACCTGACAGCCGATGCGCCGCGGTATGGCGTAAATATGGTGAGCCTTGTGGCAACAGTGCCGGCTTATGTGCAGGGTAATAATCCTATTTGTATCGAGTCGGTCGTACGTCGAATAAGTACTCTGCTGGGAGTGCATATAGATACGAAGCAGCTTCGTAATATCAGCGAGGAGTTCGAAAAGAGATTGAGTGAAGTAGTTGACGGTCAGCCGGAACTGGCTGGTCATATTCGTAAAATGGAGGAGAATTACGACAACGAGATTTTCGATGACCAGATGGGGGACTTGAAACAGTGGCTTGTCAAGAAGGGTATAAGACTGGATTGAGTCAGCTTTCTTTGTACCTGTATAAGACGCTCGCCGCGAAGTTTTTCTGGGCAGCTATTTCTTAGGCATCTGATTCAGCTTTTCGACGCAGGAGCCGAAAATGCCTTTGAAGAACTCAACGGCATTTGGGTCCTGAGCGTTACCGCCGAGTGGGTGTGCACCGAAGGCGCCGCCTCCGAGTGCATAGTAGCCTAAAGCACCGCCACCAATCGCTATTGTTCCAATTGCAAAACCGCCGACAGCAATTAAAAGGCCGATTGACAGGCCGCCCAGAGCGAGCAGTCCTATGGCTAATCCGCCGAGGCTTATAAGGCCAAGTGAAAGACCACCGACGGCGATGCCGCCGACGGCTAAGTTTCCGATTGCGATAATGCCTTTTGCAACCCTGATTTTACCTGTTACGGGGTGTATACCGAAGCCAAGAATAATATGAACAAGGGGCAGGCCGAAAAGCTCTGTCTTCGAGCGGTATTCATAGCCGCCTAAAAACCTGGCGACAGGGCTGAAACCGCATTTTGGACAGGCAAGAGCCTTGTCTGATATTTGGTTTCCACATTCGGGACATTCGATGAGGGCCATAATTAACTCCTAAAGCTATAGCAGCATAAATAACCTGAATTGTAGTTTCTATCAAGGATAATGGTTTGTCAAGGCGATATAAAAAGAGGTTTTCATTTCAGGCAGCCTTAAATACAGAGGCAGGGTGTGCAGAAAGATGAGTTTAAGCCAGTTTTTGAATGTTAAGTTCTTGTTAACAAAGGACTTGTGTGGATTTGATTTTACATGTGTTTTGACTTCTTTTTGAAGTTGCATATTGATATAATGTTTGTAGGTTTATAAGCCCTGAGAGGACGGGATTAAAAGGGTTCAGAAGATATTCAGTCGGAAGCTGTTTTTATGGATAATAACGAGGCGGAAAAGAAACCTGTTGTAAGCTCCAAATCTTTACTAACGGTTGGGCCGACGCTGCATTACAGCCATAAGAATGTTTTAATGTGCTGGTTCCTCGCGCTTTTGGCGTTTGGGCTTTGTTGTGCATTCTGGTCAAAGATAGTCAGGGGCGGTTTCGTATTTTTTGATATCGGCTGTTTCATATCGTCGGACGGCTGGTACCTTGGCGATTTTGTAATAAGCGGCGTGAGCATATTTGAATATCCCTGGCAGATTCTTGTGCTTGGCCTGTTGATGGGTATTCTTGCTGTGGTGCCGGTTTTGATATCGCAGTTAATGAGCTTTAGTTACAGCCTGCTTTTTGTTTTGGCAATAGCTTTTCTGGCGAATTTGCCCGGATTAGCCTTGTCAGTTTTGATAAGCTGTTTTGCAGCGGCTTGTCGGCCGGTTCGTTTTCGGTCGCGTTTTACATCGATAGCTTTATGTATGTGGCCTCAGCTTTTATACTGGGGCTTTTTCGGCGGTGCCAAGTGGGCGGAGCCTATTATATGGGGTTATTCTTATACGCCCTGGATATGCGCGTGGCTTATCAGTCTGAGTGTAGCCGGTATCGTTCTTGGGATAGGTCATTTTACCCGTTACAGACCCGGCCTTGTGTGGATATGTACGGCTCTTTTACTTTTTGCAACAGTTTCCTTGTTTGAAATAGAGATAGGCTTCGATGAGCTGGATTATCAGCTTTATGTTGCGGGAAACAATCCGGAACAGGTTGACCAGTTTCATACGCATAGCATAACCAGGGCCCTCGATTCAACAATTGCCAATGAGCTGGTTATAGAGAATTTGTTGAAGGCTTACTTTTATCCGGAAGACAAGATTGAGCTTCGCAAGGTGCTAAAAGGTGAAATTGTCGATGGTCTTTTTTATGACGACTGGCCCTGGTGGTTTATAGTGCCGGATGAGCTGAACTACCAGGATAAGCGTGAAGAATTGCTCAGAGAGTATGAAAAGTTTATCAAGACGCGCCCGGAGAGTAAGCGTATGCCGATTGCTCTTTATTATGAGGCTATTCTTGAGGAATACAGTCCTGACATAAAGCATCTTGAACAAACCGAAGAGCTGCGTTTTTATAGTGACTATCCCCATGAGCGTGCCAGAGTCATATGGTATAAGTTATACAGGGATTTTCCGCAGAGTCCGGAATCGCTCGAAGCACGCTGGCGGATAGCCAAGCACTGGGCAGGACTTGGCAGATTTTCGCGAGCAGATAGTCTTCTTGCCGAGGCTGAAATTATGCTCGTTGAGCTGTTACCGGGCTTTGAAAAGAAAGGTCAGACGAGAGATAATTTGTTTAGCCCGTTTCGACCGCCGGCCAAAGCAGCAATGACGGAATTAAAGCTAAAGGAGCTTCAAGGCCGGCTAAGTCAGCTTCGCAGCTTAATCAGCTCTCACAATCTACTTGATGAGCCGGATTCAGAAAAGCGGCTGGCTCAGTTTGTTATGCTCAATCCTCACAGCAGCAAGTTTGTCCTGGAGCTCGCCGAGCTTCTCAGACAGGTGGGCGAAAAAGATGCTCTTCGTGACAACGTTTTACTGGCTCAGACTATGCTGATAGCCGACGAGCAGCTTCGGGCAGAAAAACTGGCTGAACTTCATAAAGCGTTTCTTAATACGGACGGCGGGATGGGGGCACTTTATGAGCTCGGACTTTTGAAGAAGAGGTTATGGTCTCAGCAGGAGACTGATTCGGAACAGAAAACAAAGCTGCTCACTGAAACAAGAGACATCCTTACAAAATTTGTCAGTTTGTATCCCGACAGCATCTATACGGGGCAGGTAGAAAAGATACTCTCAGGACTGCCAAAGGTCGATTAGATTTTGAACAATTTAATTATCATTTTCTTTAATGCACAAAATGATGCGATCAAGGCTGCATAGATTGGTAATGAGTCGTTCTCGTCGGCTTTTTTATTATATATTTGTTGCAGGTTTTTGCAGAGGCTGTGTTCGAGTTTGGCATTGATTTTTTTTATAACTTGCGGTAAAATATAATATTAGACAATTAAATATGATGTAGAGAGGCTTGACGGGTGATTCCGGTTGTTCCCAAACGGCGGTTGGGGATTTCAAGATATAGATTTTCCGTTGTTGGAGAATGACTTTTTTAATAAGTGGGTTTTTAGTTTTAATGGCGGTGTTGAGCCGGGCTTTAAGATGAGCGTTAATCAAAAATCCTGGGAACAAGGTGAGAAGGTTTTGCTGATAGGCGATGTTAAGAAGGCTTTTCCGAGTGATACCGCAGACAGTGGAGTTGGCCTCGAATATCATTACGACATACCTTCAGGTGTAAGGGCAGCCCAACAGCACCGGTATCAGGCGATAGGTGTGGTGATGACGGGAACAGCAGAATTAAATTTTACGCTGCAAGCTTTAAGAAAGGCCAATCCCACCGCGAGAATTATTCTTCTGGCTCAGATGTATGAAGAGCCACAGGCGATGCAGCTTATCAATTCCGGGCGTAATGGGGCTGCGATGGCAGATGAGTATTTGATTTGTCCGGTTTGTGCAGAAGAGTTTTATTCATTCGTTTTGTCTTCTGAGAGCCAAGGCGCCGAATCTGCGAAAAAGTCTGCAGGTTATGATTTGGCTAAGGACAAGAAGATTGAGATTCTTGAGAAGCTTGCTACTATCGATGACCTGACCGGCCTAAAAAACCGAAGGTATGTGATGGAATTTTGCAGGCAGATTATCGAGTATGCAAGGCAAAGAAACGGCAGGGTGACAATCCTGATGTTTGACCTTGATGACTTCAAGCGATATAACGATATTGTTGGTCATTTAGCGGGCGACGAGATTTTAAGGCAGGTTGCCGTTTTATTGAATCGCTGCAGCCGTTCACACGACGTTGTCGGAAGAATCGGAGGAGATGAATTTGTGGTGATTTTCTGGGATGACCCGAAAATAATTTCGGCCCAGATAGAGTCAGAAAGACGTTCGTTGCAGAAAGAGCATCCGAAGGAAGCGATTTTTATAGCAAGGCGACTCCAAACAGAGCTGAAAAAGGCTAAGCTGCCCCTTCTTGGTACTGAAGGCAGGGGGGTTTTGACAATAAGCGGAGGTCTTGCGAGTTTTCCCCGTGACGGCTCGACCGCGGAGCAGCTTTTTGTGCAGGTCGATAAGGCATTGCTCGAAGCTAAGAAAAGCGGAAAGAACAGGATTTATATAGTCGGCGGCACGCAGAACGATTTCGCTGATATAAAATAGAGTTTTAAGCCCGCGGCCTCGCCGCGAGGCGGGCAAACGTTAAGTTCTGTTCGTGCAAAATTATGATTTATTTTCTAAGACGATAGTTTCAGTTGGTCCTATGAGTTTGTATTTTATTCCCCGCCACCAGATGGTTCTTCCGAATGCTGAAGCTATAATTAAAACGAGCATAAGCAGTGACCATAACCAGAAGCCGAGAATATCAGCGGCGGCTGCGAGCTTCATTTTCGGCTGTTCATCTTTTAGTAATTTGCTAATCATTCGCTGCCTGAGTATTGCTCTGATAAGCTGGCCTGTGAAAAATATGAGCGGGACTACGACAAAAAGGCCCAAATATTTACTTTGGCTGCTGTAAGCATATATAGCCAGAAGCAATCCTGCCCACAGCCCGAGTATGGAATAGAGATTGCTGAATAGCGCAAAGAGCCATACCTTTGGTGCGCTTATCCGTGTTATCAAAAATTGCCTTCTGCCGAATTCGAAAAGTTGTAACCAGTTGACGGATTCGTAAGAGGCGACGAGGCAGGCAGGTACATAAGCTATTCTCAAACCAGCTTTTTTGACGGTATATGTTAGCGAAAGGTCGTCGCTTACGGTCTTTGCCCATATTTTGTCGAGTCCCATTTTGCGAAAGTTATCGACGCTGATAGCCATAGAACCGCCCCAGGCCTGGTTGAAGGGTGTGTTGCCGAGCAATTGAGCGACCTTTGCGTTCAGTGCCGAAAGGGCAAGGGAAGCCAAATTGTTTTTTGCGGGGACGAACCAGCGGTAACCGCTGGAAGCGCCGTATTTTTTATTGTGAAGCGGATACACTATCTGGCTGAGCCAGTCTTTGCGAATGTGGGCGTCAGAATCTGCAAAGGCCATTACCTCGATATCATCAGTGATTTTATTGTAGCAGTAGAGCAGGTTGTGAAGTTTCTGGCTGCAGCACCGACTTTGGCCTGCGACGAATATCTGTACGTCGCGTGCCTTTGAGGAAGTGGTGAGCTCTTTTTTTAATTGGCTCAGTTTGTTGTAGGCAGGGTCATCTTTGTCGGCTACGACAAACCACAGCAAAAAGCCTTTGTAATCCTGATTAAAAAATGAAGCGATGTTTTTTTCAAATGCTGAGTCAACACCTTTGCAGGGGACAATCATAACCGCTCTCGGCCGATACCAGTTGCGATCCACCTTGTATTTTTTCAGGACATAGCGATAGTTGCGATACATCTGTACGAGAAAGAATAACTGTGATGTGATTGCTAATATTGCTATATAAAAGTACCACTGCATATTTTAACTCACGTTTTTAATGCTCGCCTCGCGGCGAAGCCGCGGGTTTGCCTTAAGGATTTAAGGCAGTTTTTACCATTGAAGGTTTAAACTGTCAAGCAATAGAAGCAAGCGGCACGATTGAGTCTGTGAGCTGCTGTATTGTGTATGATTTTGACAGGTCTATCGGCAGCAGGCAGCCGTGATTGTGGTCGGATGCTATAATAATCAGGTTATTGCCTGCCAGGCTGAAACCAGCCTGCTGTCTTTGATGACCGAGGATGAAGATATCGACATCGAGCATCTCTGTCATTTTGTCGAGAGTCTGCTGGCTGTGCCTTCTGCCCCAGGTCAAAAGATAAGCCGAGCCCGGCATTGCGGTATCCTCAAATTTAAGTTCCCTGTAGAAAATGCCTTTATCGAAACTGTCCAGGTACCTGTCAGCCGGCAGGGAATGTGACAGCCATATTCTGTTCGGGCATTGTACCGCCAGCGGCTGGGAGAAGAAAAATTGAGTAATAGCTGTTTTGATATCGTGGCTGTTTTCCTGAAATTCCCTGTCAATAGCCAGCCTCATTGCTCGATTCATTTCTTTGCCGTTTTTAACAACCTGGCCGTTATTTATGAACGTTGTATCGTGGTTTGCCATAATGATATGGACCTGGTCAGGAAATCTGAGTTTATATTCGACGGCGTCAAAAAGCAGCTTATACGATAAGCAGCCGCCTTCTTCGTCCACGGGACCGCCGTGTATGATTTCCTGCAGCAGCAGATGTCTGTTTGGGTTGTTCTGCAGGTCTGCGAACCTGATAATTTTTTCAAAATTGTGCTGATGACCGTGTATGTCACCTGTTGCTACCAGCTCGGCATCGGGGGGCAAAAGGACCAAGTTTGCCTGTCTGTGTTTGTCAGTGTAATTGGCATCGGCGCCTTTTTTTAGCAAGTTGATTGTATTTTCAGGCATTTGTCAGCGATAAATCAAAAAGTATAATGTTGGTAAGGTTTTATTCATACGTTATCAACTTTTTTCATTCTGTTGTTTTTCCCGGTAATTTTTGTTTTTCAGGCTGCCCCCTAATATGCCGTGAATCAGCATATCAAGCCTTGATATCGTTTCCATCATGTTACGAGGCCTTTGCAGTGGGTCTTCTTTTACACAGTCCATCACGAGGTTCGAGATAGGCTCCGGTATCTGGCTTTTAATTTCGTGAGGCGCTCTTAAAGGCTGTTTTATGAAGACGTCAATTGTGTCTTTTTTCGGTATTAAAGTAGGCACGTTTTTGCCCGTAAGGGCCCAGTACATTGTAGCGCCGAGATTGAAGACGTCGGTCTTAGGCCCGAGTGGGGCGCGTCTGACCTGCTCAGGAGCTATATAGTCGGGTGTGCCCTGGATTCGCCTTTTTATTGTTCCTATTTTACAGCTCTGGCCGAGGTCTATAATCCTGATAGAGCCGCTTTTGTTCAGCAAAATATTGTTCGGCTTTATGTCACAGTGCAGGTAGCCGTGCTGATGCATAGCATTGAGGCCGTTTGCGACCATTCTGAATACAAGCAGTACATCGAGCAAACTCAGGTTTGGATGCTCTTCAAGTGTGACACCGTCAAACAGCTCCATAGAAAGCAGCATCTCTTTAATCTGGAACATACTGCGGATTTTTTTGAGCTTGTAGCATTTTCTCACATATGGATGGTCTATCCGCTGGGCGGTTTTGAATTCGTTTTGCACCTGCTCGAAGACTCTGGCATCTTCGGGTCTTTCGTAGATAACTCTTTTGAGAGCAATTGTTGTGTTGTCCTGCTCGTCGATAGCTTCATAAATTGTGCTGCGCGCACCGCTGCCGATGCGTTTTATTATTTTAAAACCACCTACTCTGAGTATGTCTTTTGCCATATCCTGTAAAACCTGTTGTTATGCACTTATTATGGTATTATAACGACTTTTCCTTCGTTAAGCTTGTTTTATACAAGCCCCGCAATTTACATAATTATTACGTAATTGTCCAGCATTTGGTTTATTTTTTATATATCGGCCTTAATAAAGCAAAGCTTGACAAGGTAGTTGAGATTTAGATAATATCACAGTTTTGTTTTGACGAAGTTATATTTTTGCAGAATATAGCGTTAGTTTGAGCTTATAATCCCCGATAGCTCAATTGGTAGAGCGAGCGGCTGTTAACCGCTAGGTTGTAGGTTCGAGTCCTACTCGGGGAGCTTGCTTTGTAGTGTTGTAAGAAAATAACTTGCAATGTTTTTTTTGTGGACATAGAAAAATTGTATTTTTTTCTATGCAGGTTCTGTGCCGAATGAGGATCACGACATCTAATTCTTGGTTAATTTCATGGATGAAAAGGGCGAAGAAAGTACAAACTGCGTAAAAATGAAGTGCCTTTACACCCAGCTCAACATTCACTTACTACATACTTAACACCACATGTTTCTCGAAAGGAAATGATACTAATAAAATTTAATTTGCTATCCTTATTTCTACGGTTATAGCTTTTCTTGTTATCAGCAAGATTATTCACCTGTAAGACTGCGCATTGTCATGGACCTCGGGGAGATTGACCGTCATTTTTCCCCTCATACGGGTGATAACGGTCTTGGGCTTGTGTCCTTGGTATGGACCTTGTGAGCCTCAGAACGCTTGTAGAGTGCAGCCTGCCAATCCAAGCAAAATTCTTCACCATGAAGTAGAATTATCGATATTTTTTAAAAGGCCCGTCATGTTTTTTTCATTTTATCTGGTTATCTGAAAATTTTCAGGTTATAATACTTCACAAATATATTCTGCATACCTGCAATATTAAATTTGATGACATGGAGTAGGAAAATGATAAAAGAATCTGCTGTAAAGAATAAGGTCTTCGCAATTATAGTCCTATTTGTCGGATTGTTTGTAATCAATACCAGCGGTGACGGTTATGCCGGTGATATAAAGCTGAATGAGAAGGGCTATTTTGAAACACGCGGCTTTAATCTGCTGGCTTTTGAAAATGCTTATACCGGCATGTTTATTGATGAAAAGACCTCGGGTATTATGTTGATCCATCACGGCGTGCGAACCGCAACAGGAGGGGCCGTTCGATTAAAACCGACTCCTGAACAATGGGATCAGATCCCCGCGATGGTTGATAGAACCGTAAATAGAGACGATAACAGTATAGATATCGCGTTA
>Ga0315548_1002849_pt1 | contig 13261 bp, 19 predicted proteins | sample SalMarSW160110MG_2_FD_202540 | JGI IMG/M metagenome (GOLD analysis project Ga0315548, IMG submission 202540) | Salt marsh sediment microbial communities from the Plum Island Ecosystem LTER, Massachusetts, United States - Salt Marsh Sediment SW1601-110 ... | reverse complement strand
AAGTGGGAGGAAATCCCAATTCATTTAATATAAGAGTTAGAGATACTCAAAAAGGAAGAGTAAAACATCTTGATAGAAAAGCCTCTAATAAAGAAATTGATAATTATGATGAGAAGAAGTATAGTTCTAAAGAAAAAACTAAGGTTGTATTAAATTGTGACTGTAACGCTGGTTTCAAAGCAGGAATAGTCCTAGATCCTTTTATGGAGTCTGGGACTACTGCAATTGCTGCCAAAAAACTAGGAATGAATTTTATTGGTTTTGATCTTAATAAAAATTATGTTAACATTGCGAATAGGAGGATTTCTCAAATTGGAAATTGAAATGTACAAAGATGTTGGAGAAGAAATTATCTACAAACTAAAATTAATTTTAGATAAATTAGATAAAATCATAAATAAAAATGAAAAAGAACTCTCAGCTTCACATATGGTTGGAAACAGAACTCAAAGAGAATTTAGAAAGACAAGCTAAAGAACATGAAGTTTCTCTTTGTGAGTTTTGCAGGAGAAAATTAATTGAGAGTCCTGTATTAACTAGAATTGAAATGAAATTAGATAATCTTATGAAAAAGAATTCTATTCTCAAGAATAAGGGTCTTTTTAAAGCTAAAGAGCTAGATGGTTCTAATATAAATTCAAGGTAAAAAACATTACCCCTTGATTCTGCCAAGATGGGTAGATGCCCCCGCCGGGATTTGAACCCGGGTCACAGCCGTGAAAGGGCTGTATCCTTGGCCTCTAGACTACAGGAGCTTATACTATGAAGAGTTTCAATTTTTAAAGGTTTGTTTTAATTATTACCAACACTCCTAAAGATAAATACAAAGACATAAAAACCCTTTTTTTCTTTTCATTTTATGATAAATAAGAAAGAGACCATTCAAATAAATGACCTTATCTTCAAAGAACTCATTAAAAGAGGTTATTCTCTTGAAGGGAACACGCGAATTTGGAATATCGCTGACTCAAAATTGTGGTATTTGACGCCGGAACAAGCACAAGCGTTTTTGGATCTTGAATCCTCAAAAGATTATCAAAATGAGGTTATCCAAAAAGAGATAGATTTAATTAATAACAATATTGATAAGATTCTTTTTTCTATAGGTAAAGGAAATATTAATATAATTGATGTTGGATGCGGGGATGGAAAGAAAGCGGTAATTTTTACAGAACACCTTAAAGGTAAAATAAAAATAAGATATTGCCCAATTGATATAAGTAGTTACATGGTAGAAAGAGCAATAAAGAAAATAAGAGATGTTGATGTAGGGGAAATTATAAGTTTTCAATGGAACATATCTGATTTTGAGAATTTAGAAAATGTTTCTTTTTTATTAAGGCAAGGAGATTTTAAGAGAAATTTCTTTTTACTATTGGGGAATACATTAGGAAACTTTGAAATAAACGAACTCTTATATGAGATTAGAAGTGCAATGAAGGGAGGAGATTTTCTTTTAATTGGTAATGGGCTTGATAGCAGAAATCAAGAAGAAATTTTGAGAGCATACAGCACTAATGAGGTAAATAATTTTCTTAAACATTTACCATTGCAATTAGGGCTAAAAGAAGAAGAAATAAGGTTTGGAACAAGGTTCGCTAATTCTCGGGTTGAACTTTATTATACAATCTTAAAAGACAAAAAAATTCAATTCCAGAATAAGCAATTATCATTAAATAAAGGAGATCAAATTATGGTTTCTGTCTCATACAAATACAGTAAAGAGGATTTTATAAGTTTCTTAAAACTTTATTTTGATGAGGTAAATGTTAAAGTTTCAGAAGAGGGTTCTTATGCTCTCGCACTTTGCAAAAAATAATTCCTTTTATATTAATCTATACTTTCTCAAAATCTTTAACTGCTCTCCAACTTCATCTGGCTTCGGTGCGTGTGCGACATTTCGCCAATTAGGGTCGTTTGGTATCCCATAAATTCCTCTGATAGTATCTTGTCCCAGATTTTCTTTAATAATGGTTGATCCAAGTTTATTAATAATTCTTTGTGTTACATTTTCTCCAGAATAAAAGATAATCAAGGGATTCTTAGGCAATGCTAATAAATCTTCAATCATTGGCTTAAAAAATTCTCTTTCTCTTGTTTGTCTATAAAATTCTTCCCAAAAGTTTCTATCAAGGGTAACCATCCTATAAGGATATCTCGTTATTTCAAAACCTCCTGTTTTACGCAAGAAATCTTCTAAAGTTAAAATAATTTTCTTTTCAGTTTCCTGATTATCAACTGGATGAAAAGGTTTTGTCATAAAAAAACTATAATTATAAGTTACCATTATTTGCTCCAATCAATCATTGTATTATCTCTTCGTGCGTCTTCGGTTGTGAATCCTACGGGGTATCTTTCTTTTAATTTTTTTATGTTATCTTCTAAAATATCTTGCAAACTCCATTTAAAAAAATTACAAATCATCGCAGCATACCATAAAGTATCCCCAATATTCTCACGGATTCCTTCTTTTTTGTCATTGTTATGCATAAAAGTTTTTTTAATACAAGATGCAACATCTCCTGCTTCACCAGTGATTCCAAGCCCCCAAGTCAAAATTTCTTCTACAGGAGTATCAAACTTCTTGGCTGTAGATTTGCAAAAAAACTGATACTCGTCAAGTGTAGAATTTTCTTTTATTGAATTAAAAATTTCAATTATTTTTTTTTCTGCATCACTTTTGTCCATACTAAAAATAAAAAATAAAAATATTTAAGGATTTGTGTAGCAGAATATATACTTAAATTTTAGTTAGTTTCATGAGCCCGCTGGGATTTGAACCCAGAACCCCTGCCTTTCTTCGACTGAAGAAAATCTAATGTTCATTGAACATTAGTCATATAAGAGCAGTGCTCTACCTGGTTGAGCTACGGGCTCATGATAACACTAAAAAATAATTATTTATAAAACTACTTATTAGCATATTTCCAACAATATAAAAATTTAGATAAGATTAAGATATAAAAAATCATAGAAGAAAGAAACAAAGATAGAAGTCTATTACTAAATGTTTTAAAAATCAAGAGAATTATCGAATTAGAAATACAACACCATTTTAGGAACTTGGATCCTTGAATGTGCTATTTGTCATAAGATTTTGGAAATGTCTGATGGGAATTTAGAGAATGTTGATAGGGTTTCAAATTAATTAGATTTACTTGTAGAAAAAAGGGTGGTCAAAAGAGATATAAGAAGGTTAAAAAAATCCACACATAAGGGGCTGACCCTTTCAATCCCATTATAAATTAATTAATTAAAATCCATAAAAATAAAAACTCCTTTTCTTCATTTATTCTATGTTAATTGGGCTTGTAGGGAAACCTTCTTGCGGGAAATCTACTTTTTTTAAAGCTGCGACTCTCTCTAATGTTACGATTGCGTCTTATCCTTTTACGACGATAAAACCAAACCATGGAATTGGTTACATTAGAGTAAAATGTATCTGTAAAGAGCTAAAAGTCAAATGCAATCCTCGGACAGGATTTTGCAACGGAGAAACGAGGTTTATTCCTATAGAACTGATGGATGTAGCGGGGCTCGTTGAAGGAGCGAGTAAGGGAAAAGGTTTGGGAAATCAATTTCTCGACGACTTGAGGCAGGCGGACGCATTTATTCAGATTGTGGACATCTCCGGAACGACAGATAAGGAAGGAAAAGAAGGAGTTGGCAATCCAATAGAAGATGTTAGAATGCTTGAGAACGAATTAGATAAATGGTATACAGGAATATTCAACAGAATCTGGAATAAACTCTCACATTCAATAGAATCCTCAAAACAAAACTTTGCCCAATCAGTCGCCAAGCAATTCTCTGGTTTAAAAGTAAGCGAAGATGATGTCATTTCTACCTTAACAAAATTAAAACTCAAACCGGAAAATCCTTCCAACTGGAGCGAAGAAGATTTAATAAAATTTACAAGAACCTTAAGATTTATGACAAAACCAATGATAATCGCAGCGAACAAAATTGACAAAGGAAATGCTAAAGAAAACTTGAACAAGTTAAAAGTAGAATTTCCTGACTTGATTATTCTCCCTTGTTCAGCAGATTTCGAGCTTTCACTTCGTCAGGCATCAAAAGCAGGACTTATAGAATATACCCAAGGCGAATCAAATTTCAAAATTATCAGAGGAAAAGTGAATGAAAAACAAAAGATAGCGCTGGATTCAATAAGAAAAAATGTTCTGGAAATTTATGGCTCGACGGGAGTGCAAGATATTCTTGACAAAACAGTTTTTGATTTATTGGGATACATTGCTATTTTCCCCGCGGGTGCAAAACTCTCAGACAGCAAAGGAAACATTTTGCCTGACTGCTTTCTTTTACCAAAAGGCTCAACCGCACTCGACTTCGCATATAAATTGCATACAGACCTCGGTGAAAAGTTCATAAAAGCAATTGATGTTCGAACTAAACAACCCGTAGGCAAAGACCATCCACTAAAACACAGAGACGGAATAGAAATTATAACAAAATAAAACCTCTAATTTATAATCTCTTTTTTATTTATCTAAGTATGAAAATTCTTGTAAGTGTTAAGACAAACTCCGCCAGTCAGGAAATTAAAAAAATCTCTAACAATAAGTACAAAATTTTCCTGAAAAAATCTCCTGAAGATAATAAAGCAAACATAGAATTGCTGAAACTTTTAAACAAGCATTTCAATTCAGAAGTAAAAATTATTAAAGGCAAAACATCTAAGGAAAAAATTATAAAGGTGAAAGATGATTAAATACGCACAGGCTCCTGATGTAAAAAGAATCGCAGAAGAAATTATTTATGGAATGAATTGGAATCACATTTTTCTTGAGCATATTTCTTTTATCAGAAGTTTTGGCTCAACAGCAAGGAGAACAATAGCGAGATGCCACGCCCTCGGAAAAGCAATGCAAATCGGAATGGGACGAAAAAAAGGATTTTATCTTATAGAAGTAATTTCAGAAAAATTTGATAAACTCTCGAAAGAAGAAAAAATTAAAGTAATCATCCATGAACTTATGCACATCCCAAAAAGTTTTGGCGGAGGATTTATTTACCACGACAAAGTTCATGACAGGTCAGTTGATAGAGTTTATAATTATTATTTAAATTTAAAGAAAGGGAACGATGGTTTTAAAACAAATTATTTATTTTCATAAAGGTAAAAAGAAAAATCTTGAAGTTAAAATCTGCAAATCCTTTTGGTCAAAATTCACTGGTTTAATGTTTAAAAAAAATTCATCTCCATTATTATTTGTGTTCAACAAAAATAAAAAAATATCTATTCATTCGTTATTCTGCAATCCATTCAAGGCGATATGGCTCGACGATAAAATGAATGTAACAAAGATTATAAGGACAAATAAATGGAAGTTAAATATTTTTGGAAACGGAAAATTCCTCCTTGAAATTCCATTAACATACAAACAGAAATCTCGACGGAAATAGAAACGTTTAAATACAAAATGATTTTTAATATATTAATTATATGAAAAGGAGGTTAAAATGGGAAAAGTAATTATAAAAAAAGCTGTTACAAGAAAACCTGGTCATCTTTACTATATTGATGGTAAGGGCAATGTTTGTGAAGCTAAGATGGCTCGGGGCGGAAGAAAAAAGAAGAAAGCCGTTAAGAAGAAAGCCGTTAAGAAGAAAGCCGTTAAGAAGAAAAGAAGATAAACATTTTTATTAATTTAATCATATTCAATGAGCCTTCTTATAGGGAGAAAGGAGGTTCATTATTTTTTAATTTCTTTTTGTTTCCCAATTTTCAATTGCTTTTTTTAATGCGTCTGCAGCGAGATTTGAGCAGTGAATTTTTATTGGAGGCAACTGCCCCAAAGATTTCGCAACATCTTCATTAGTTATTTTTTTAGCCTCATCTAAACTTTTCCCTTTAGCAATTTCTGTTAAAGCCGACGAAGAAGCAATCGCCGCAACGCACCCAAAGGTCTGAAACTTTATATCTTTGATTTTTTCATTTTTAATTTTTATCATTATTTTCATAACATCGCCACAGGTCGGATTACCCACAATTCCTTCAGCATCAGGATTTTTTATTTCTCCCATATTCTTCGGATTTCTGAAATGCTCAAGAACTTTTTCGTTATAAAATATATTATTCTTCATCTTCATTTAACTCTTTAATTAATTTTTCAACATCAACTTCATGCATCTTTGCACCTTGTTCTATTGTCTCAAATTGTGCTATTGGACAGCCACCGCAAAATAAACCTCTCTCTGCAAGTTTCTTTGCCGCCTTAATATTCACTTCGATTAACTCAGCGAATGTCATGTCTTTAGTTATTTCCTTTTTCATTTTTTTAAGTTCAATTTAAATGGACTTATCTTTCTTAATTTTTTCACACTATCTTTGATTTTTTCAGTTACAAACTTTGCGTCATTTTTAGAGATTTCGTCAATGGTTATTCTGATGCTCCCATGTATATACATTTTATCTACACCAATTGCTTTCAAAACATAACTTTCTTTCAGTTTATTTGAAGCACACGCAGAGCCAGTTGAAACAAAAATTCCCGCTTCGTCAAGCATTAACATCAAACTTTCTCCCTCAATTCCATAAAAAGAAATATTAATATTATCATAAATTCTTTTCTCAAGAGAGCCATTAATTTTTACACTCTGGATTTTTAGAAGTTCTTTAATCATCCAGTCCCTCATTTTTTTTATTTTTCCCTTATCAATTTTTACATCAAGTGCCGACGCCAAACCAATAATCCCAGGGATATTTTCAGTTCCGCTTCTGATATTTTTTTCCTGTTCTCCTCCAGTTAGAATTGGAAAAATTTTAGTTCCTTTTTTAACATACAAAAAACCAATACCTTTTGGTGCGTGAATCTTGTGCCCAGAAACAGACATCAAATCAACATTAACTTTTGAAACATCAATATCCAATTTCTTGAACGACTGGACAGAGTCAGTATGAAAATAAACTCCTTTATTTTTGCAAATCTTCCCAATTTTTTCAATTGGCTGTATGGCTCCAATCTCATTATTAACATGCATAACTGAAACAACGAGAGTGTCTTTTTTTATCTTGCTTTCCAATTCCTTCAAATTTATAATCCCCTTATTATCAACCCCAATATAATTAATTTTATAACCTTTTTTTTCTAAATCATGACAGGTTTCCAAAACTGACGAATGTTCAATTACTGATGTGATAATATGTTTTTTTTCAGAATCAACTTTTGCAAGTCCTCTTATCGCGAGATTATTGCTTTCAGTTCCTCCAGAAGTAAAAATAATTTCTGAGGGACTTGCCTTAATAAAATCAGCAATTTTTTTTCTTGATTCTTCAAGTAACTTTTTAGATTTCTGCCCAACTTTATGCAAAGAAGAAGCATTACCATATTTATTTAACATAACATCACAAACACGCTCTGCTACTTTTTCATCAACTTTTGTTGTGGCTGCATTATCTAAATAAATCTCTTTTATCATTGATACATCGGCTCGCAATTGCAATATTTTAAAATATCTCTATTATATTTTTTACAGACACCACACGAGCAGTTAGTTTCTTTCATAATTTTAAGTATCCTTTGAATCTCTGACACAAATAAATTAGGGTTTTTATTTATTGTATCAGCAGATTTTTTAATTTCTTTTTTTACCTCTAAATTAAACTTTATTTTATTTGCTCGCTTATTTGAAAGATACTGTGAAACTGCCGCCTTGCTAATTCCTAAATAACCCCCCACTTTTTCATAACTTAAATTATTTTCCTTTGTCAAAAGCCGAGCTAACTCTTTTCTTATCGCAGGAATAATATACCAAACTTCTATTTCTTGAGGCAGTGAATACATGTTAACAATAGTGAACAAAAGTTTATAAAGGTTATGAAAAACGGCTTTGGTGAAATCAATTTAAATTATCAATAAGAGCAGAATGTATCTATTGTTAATTTTTAGATACGCCTCAACTAACATAAACTTTATAAATTCCTTTTTCTCATAAGAATAATGAAAAAGCGGTGTATCAGGTCTAATAAAGGTTTATCTCCAGTTATTGCTACAGTTCTTTTAATTATGCTTGTGTTTGTTTTATTTGCTTTAATCTTTCTATGGATGAAAGGACTTATTAGTGAGCAACTCGAAAAAAATGAACAGGCAATAGAGAACATCTGTCCTTCAGTTAATTTTCAGATTGATTTGGTTGATGAAAATTCGTATTTAGAAGTAATTAACAGAGGGAGTGTTAATATTTATAATTTAGAAATTAAAATGAGTGATTATAAAGGAGATTCAAAATTGTATGACCTAGAAGAGATTTTAAGTGTAAGTATAGGAGAAACTAAAAAACAAGAGGTCGCATTTGATATGAATGGAGCACCGCCTAAAAAAATAACTGTCTATCCAGTTTTGCTTGGGAGTATTAAAGGAGGAATGACAAATAAACCATATACTTGCATGGATATGGGTCAAACATTAAACTTAATTTAATATGATGAAAGGAGGTTAAAATGAAAAATAAAAAAGGTGTATCAGCAGTGATTGCTACAGTTTTAATTATTTTAATTACTATCGCGGCAGTTACAATTATATGGGCTGCAATTATTCCTATGATTAAAGGTCTTATTGAGACAGGGACTACTTGTCTTGATGTAATGAAAGAAGTAGAACTTGGAGACAGAACATGTCTTGCAGGGAGTACTACAGTTAAAATTCAAGTAGTAAGAGGTTCAAAAGAGTTTGATTGGGCAGATGTCCAGGTTCGTGTAGAGAATGACGAAGGAGATTCTGTATCTTATTATCTTATTAAAGATGGGGATGAAACTATTGAAGGCTTGCCCGGAAGAAATGAAGCAAAAACTTTTGAATTAGAGATTACAGATTTTCCAGGAGGTTTAGAGGGAGGAGCCGTTGCAATTGCGCCTGTAATTACAGTTGGAGGTAAAGAAGAGAACTGTGGGATTACTTCAACCAAAAGATTAATAGATTGTCCTGATTAGTGCTTGATTTTTAAATGGCTCTTTTTTGAGCCTTTCTTTATTTTTATCATTTTTTTAGGAGTCTTGCATAAACTATTTAAAGTGAAAAACTATTAAGTTTTATGAAGAGCGTGGTTAGAAAAAAAGGACAGATTTGGGTAGAAACAGTCATATATACTTTAATTGGTTTGGCGATTATTGGGCTTGTCCTCGCTGTTGTAAAACCAAGTATTGACAGAAAAAAAAGCGAGATAGTTATTGAACAATCCATAGAGTCTTTAATGAATATTGACGCTAAAATTAATGATGTTCTCTTTGCAGAAGGAAACCAAAGAGTTGTTGACCTAAAAATAGGAGAGGGGGATTTATATTTTGACTTAACTGAAAATAAAATTTACTGGATCATTAACTCAAAATTTGAATATAGTGAAAAAAACATTCCTATTTCTTTTGGTTCTCTTACAGTGACCACGAAAGAAAAAATAAAAACAGATTCATGGGAAGTGTATATTGAAAAAAAATACAAAAATATTAACCTAACAGGAGTAGAGCAATTAAGTTCAGCACCTATACCATATAAATTAATCATAGTAAATAAAGGAGACTCTGGGGGATATACTGAAGTTAACATAAGGGTTGTTTAATAAGATTAATAAAGCTTAATTTCTTAAAAATAAAATGGGTGAGATAAAAATTAATCTTAATCCTCAAATTCCCATGATTCCGAGGTTTGGAGATAAGACCAAAATTAATGTAAGATATGTTGTAATTGACCCTTATGTTTCTATTCATATTCATTGGGACAAAGAACTTCAGGAAGTTATTTATGATGTAGAAGAGCCAATTCTTTCAAAAAAAGAAAAAGAAGATCTGGAAAAGATTGAGAGTGCAGTAAAAGAAGTTGTTGATGTTAGCATGTTTGGTGAAGAGAAGACCTATGACGATTTGATTAATTATATTGATAAGACAACACAGTTAGTTATTTCTGAACTGAGTATTAGTATAGAAGAAAGTTCTTATGAAAAAATTTTTTATTATCTTTACAGAAATTTTCTGGGGCTTAACGAAATTGAGCCGATGATGAGAGATTATTTTATTGAAGATGTAGAATGTAATGGAATTAACGAACCTTTGTATATTATCCATAGAAATTTTAGAAATTTAAAGACCTCTGTAAAATTTACTGATATAGATAATCTTTCAAATTTCGTAGAAAAACTAGCGCAAAAAACTGGAAGGTATATTTCTTATGCTTCTCCGATTCTTGACGGTTCTTTACCTGATGGGTCGCGTGTGAATGCTACATACACAAAAGATATTTCCTCCAAAGGTCCTACATTTACAATTCGTAAATTTACAAAAACTCCGTGGACTCCAATTCAGTTAATTGGTTTTCACACCTTAAGTCCGGAAATGCTTGCTTATTTTTGGATTATTCTTCAATATCAATCAAACCTTATGATAGTCGGTGGGACTGCTTCTGGGAAAACTACTCTGTTAAACGCCATTGCGTTTTTTATCCCTCAAGAAAACAGAGTTGTTTCAATTGAAGACACGCGGGAGTTGAATCTTCCAAGAGAAAACTGGCTTCCATCTGTTGTCCGAAGCGGAATATCAGAGCAGGGGATTGGTGCAGTTGATATGTTTAGTCTTTTAAGAGGTTCCTTTAGGCAGAATCCTGACTATGTTATTGTTGGTGAAGTCAGAGGAAAGGAGGCCTCTGTTTTATTTCAAGGTATGGCTTCTGGGCACGCATCAATTTCAACTATGCATGCAGATTCTGTTGAATCATTAATGATAAGATTAGAGACCCCCCCTATTAATCTTAGTCCAATGATTGTAAATGGTCTTGATGCAGTTGCTATTATGACTCACGCTATTGTGAACAAACAAAAAACCAGACGTTTAAGAAAAATAGTTGAAGTGATTAATATAAAACCTGACGGAACTGCGACAACTGCTAATCCATTTGTATGGAGCCCCGCCGACGACAGATTTTATTATTCTAAAGAAAGTGGAATGTTTGCAAAAATTTCAGAAAAATTTGGGATTCCAAAAGAAGAATTAATAAAAGAATTTGAAATCAGAACCAAACTGCTCTATAAAATGTATCTTAAAAAAATATTGGGATACGAAGAAGTTCAAAGAGTAATAAATGAATATCAAAAAAATCCACAGGAAGTTATTAAAAGATTTATGTTAATTTAGTAAAAAAATTTTAAAAACATTAATAAATGAATTTTTCTTTGTTTTTAAGAGATAAAATGGAAAATATAATCTCAATTAAAGAGTGGGTAGATTCTATGGAAAAATATGTTTTGCAACTGGAAAAAGCCACTATAAAAAAGGATACTAATAAAGTAAATCAATTAAGGACATTAATTTTCGAATTATATAAAAAGATTGATAATGCTTTAGGAAAATAAAATGTTTGAAGACTTAAAAAAAAATATTGAGCAAGAGAAAGAAATTATTTCTGATGTCCAATCTGTTCTTAGTGGAATGAAAAGCAACCCCACTATTCGTCCTTTTTATCTCTCAAGTCTATCGTCATTAATGCAACAATTAAAGTTATTAAATAAAGTAGTCCCTGAACTTCTTAAAGAAAATTCTCCCCTAAAAAAATTTACAAAAGAACCAAGAAAGAAAGAAAGAAAAATTATCAGAATAACTTATATCCCCCCTTCAAATAAAGAAAAAAAATTTATTACGCTTAACAAAAAAGACAAGAAAGAATTTCTGGAAAAATTAAAAATTTCAGAAGAGAATCTTAAAAGGATAAGGAAGGAAGGAAGTAGTCATAATTTAAAAGTTGAAAGTGCTCTTCGCCTAAGGTCATATATAAAATTTTCTAACAGATTCTTTAGAAGAATTTCAGAAAAGATTGCTCCTAATTTTACAGGGATATCTCAGGATTTGAAAAAAGGGAATATTAAATTTTTATTATATTCTTATATTTCAATAGCTTTAATGTCCATTACTCTTTCTTTTATATTAGGGATTATTATTTTTGCCGTTCTTTTAATGATGAATTTTAGTAATTGGGTTTTTATTTGGATTCCGTTTGGTCTTTTAGGAATTACTATAATTGGATTTTATCTTTACCCTGCCAGCGAAGCAAGTTCGGCTCAAAAGAAAATTACGCAGGAAATTCCTTTTGCAACGATTCATATGGCGGCGATTGCAGGCTCGGATATAGAACCAACTAAAATCTTTAGAATTATTTCCACATCAAAAGAATATCCTACTATCGGAAAAGAGGTTAATAAGATAATTACTCAAACAGATGTTTATGGTTATGATTTAGTGACTTCATTAAAAAATGTAGCAGGAAAGACATCTAATAAAAAACTTTCAGAATTATTTTCCGGTCTTGCTACAAATATCAGCACAGGTGGGGAACTTAAAACCTATCTTGAAAGCAAGGCAGACAATTTCCTGCTTGACTATCGTCTTGAGCGGCAAAAATATTCTGAACTGGCTGGGACATTTATGGATATTTATATATCTATTTTAATTACCGCCCCTCTTGTTTTGATGATGATGTTTATTGTTATGAATGTAGCAGGTCTTGGACTGGGGGGAATTGCAATGAGAAGTCTTCTTATATTAAGTGTCATGGCAATAGTTATAGTGAATATATTATTTATGATAGTACTAAATATAAAACAACCTAAAGTATAATGGAAAAAACTTATTTTATAGGGATTATTGCGGGGATTTTTGTAGTTTTAAGTTCTATTATTCTATTTGGTTTTTCTTCAATAACTTATTTTCTTGTTATTATTGCTCTGGTAATCATGGCGCTACCTTTTATTATCAAGATAATTTTAAGCCAGAGCAAACAAAAGGAGAAGGAGGAAATGTTTCTTGCTTTTTCAAGAGACCTCGTTGAAAATGTTAAATCAGGAACTCCTGTAAGCAAAGGGATTATTAATTTAAGAAGTAGAAATTATGGTGCTTTAAGCCCGCATGTTTCAAAACTCGCTAATCAATTATCTATGGGGATTACTCTTACAGAAGCACTCAATAATTTTTCCCATGAGACAAAAAGCACAGTTATTTCACGAGCAGTAAGCCTTATCTCTGAAGCAGAGAAAGCAGGAGGTAGAATAGAAACTATTATTGAGTCAGTAGCTATTTCTGTCAACCAAATAGATAATTTAAGAAAAGAAAGAAAAGCAGCTGTGTCAAATCTCATCACGCAAGGTTATATCATTTTTATCGTATTCATAATAATAATGCTTGTTCTTGAGTTCAAGATTCTTCCATTAGTCGCTGATTTATCTTCTGGAGGAGGGCTCGGTGTTAATATTAAAAAAATAAATC
>Ga0315548_1002845_pt1 | contig 13272 bp, 11 predicted proteins | sample SalMarSW160110MG_2_FD_202540 | JGI IMG/M metagenome (GOLD analysis project Ga0315548, IMG submission 202540) | Salt marsh sediment microbial communities from the Plum Island Ecosystem LTER, Massachusetts, United States - Salt Marsh Sediment SW1601-110 ... | reverse complement strand
TTAACGAATTGAATGAAGCCTATGATCAGCAATCAAAGGAAAAGCTGAACCAGATACTGGAAAAATGGCATATTGAATACACGGCTGTGAAAGAAGGCAATATAAATAACGATACGGCAAGGAATGCATACGAAGTATATATTGAGTTATATACACCCTTTGATATTGGCAGGCTAGGCGGTTCCGAATGGGGGGAAGGATTATATTCCGGCGTCAGCTATGCAATCATACAAAACAAACTGGTTTATGATTTTGCCTACGAGTCATCATCCGTCGTTATTCCTGATACAATATTTGATTTCAGGCCCGAGATAAGTTTTGACAATGGAGTGAAAACATTATACCTGACGGAAAATTATGAATATGCGCTGAATGTTTTTCTGGGTGACGAATATAATCCTGCGGGGACCGGAGGAATAATGAATCCGGCAACTGCAGGGGGAGATTCATACGAAAAGCAGCAGTTTCTTAATAACTACCTGAAAGTTATTTACGGCCACTGGGGCGGCTACTGGCATCTTGAGACACATCCCGAAGCATACAGGATCTCATTTGATAAAAATATGGAGAATGCCATTGTTTATTTCAGAATTGTATATGAAGGCGGCGAAGCTAACTTGACAAGGCAGGATGGTGAATGGAAATTAGTTTCTTCAAGAATAAAGTGGGTAGAATGAACAGGGGCAAATTCTTCACTTGTTTATTAACAATAATTTATTTAATTTAGGTAAGTATTAAACGGTAATTAAAAAATATATTATGAGTGATATGACATGCCCCAAGTATGAAAAATGCCCTATTTTCACAGGTGAATCATTTATGATAAAGGGTTCAAGCCAGATTTATAAGGAATTGTATTGCCTTGCCGGCCCTGAAAGATATGAAACATGCAAAAGGTTTATTGTATCCGAAAAAACAGGCATGCCTGTACCCAAGACTATTATGCCAAATACTGAATTAACTATAGAAGAGATAATAAAGAAAATGCAAAAGTAACCATAAAGGCTCCGAACGGTTACTGCCTTCCAAAAACTTTTTAACATATATTTTTGCAATCGGACAAATAATAACTGATCCGGATTGTTAATTTCTTTTTTAAGCAGATAATTAAAAATCCTTTGAAATTTCTTTTATTTTTAGTTTCAAATTTGTAACAAAATCATTAAAGAATATGAGTGGATTTTTTGGTGCCGTATCAAAAAATGATTGTGTGTTTGATGTCTTTTACGGCACTGATTACCACTCCCACCTCGGCACAAGGCGGGCCGGACTGGCTTACTACTCAAAAGAAAAAGGATTCCAGCGCTCCATTCATAACATTGATGACGGTTACTTCAGGAATAAGTTTGAGAATGACGTAAAAGGCTTTTCAGGAAACATCGGAATAGGTGTTATCAGTGACACTGAATCACAGCCTATTATGGTCACATCCCATATAGGGCGTTTTGCTGTTGCTACTGTCGGTAAAATTGTAAATATTAAAGAAATTGAAGATGAATTTCTTAAGAAGAGGCGCACATTTACCGAACTGAGTGACGGAAGTGTAAATCCCACGGAGGTAGTAACAATGCTTATAGCCGAAGGTGAAAGCATTGAATCGGGTATAGAAATTGTATACGAGAGGGTTATAGGATCAATCTCAATGCTCATACTAACAGAAGACAGCATTATTGCAGCCAGGGATAAGCTGGGGAGAACACCAATAATAATAGGTAAAAAAGAAGGGGGCTATGCGCTTGCTTTTGAGTCCTGTGCTTTCTCGAACCTTGACTACGGACTTGAAAAATATGTCGGACCGGGAGAGATAGTCAAAGTAACTGCCAATGGTTATACACAGCTGCGCAAGCCTAACGATAAAATGCAGATCTGCGGATTCCTCTGGGTTTATTTCGGCTATCCCCCCTCCTTCTATGAAGGTGTCAACGTTGATGAATGCCGTTACCGCTGCGGTGCGGCGCTGGCACGCAGGGATAAGACCGATGCCGACTTTGTTGCCGGAATACCTGACTCCGGAGTGGGCCATGCCCTGGGTTACAGCAATGAGAGGCGCATACCTCTCAAAAGGCCCTATTCGAAATATACACCGACCTGGCCGCGCAGCTTCATGCCCCAGAGCCAGGATATGCGCGACCTTGTAGCAAAGATGAAGCTGCTGCCAAATTCAACACTCATCAAGGGGGGAAGGGGTATTTTTCTTGACGATTCCATTGTGCGTGGAACACAGCTAAAAGATAATGTAAGGGACCTTTATGCCGGAGGCATTAAAGAGATACACATGCGCATTGCATGTCCTCCCCTCACCTACCCCTGCGAATTCCTTAATTTCAGCCGCTCCAGATCACATCTCGATCTTGCTGCATGCAAAGCTGTACGAATACTTGAAGGAACGGAAGATATTAATATGCAGGAGTATTCAGATACAAAAAACGGTAAATATGCAGAAATGGTTGAACAGATAAGGAAAAGCCTTAACTTCACAACCCTTATATATCAAAAACTTGATGACCTCGTTGATGCAATAGGCCTGCCCAAAGAAAAAATATGCACTCACTGCTGGGATGGTTCAAGCTATTACTAGAAAAAAAAAGTACTTACATCAAACAAATCCCACCACTGTTTATTATTCTGATATAACACGGTATTCTTCAGGCAGAAGCAGTAACTTCCACAGAAAAGAAAGACGATGTCAGAAATAGTTCAAAGGATATACTCGACTTTTATCCTAATCCGGTTACTGATATGATGACTCTGTCTTTTGACGTAATAGACTATATTTTCACAAACTCGACCCTGCGGTTATTAGCTTTTCCTTCGGCAGTGTTATTTGCATCAATAGGATTGCTCTCGCCCCAGCCTTTGCTGCTTAGCCTTTCTTTTGATATTCCCATATCAATAAGCTTATTCATCACGGTTTTGGCCCTTTCTTCCGAAAGTTTCTGGTTAGAGTCAGTTTCACCGTCACTGTCGGTATGCCCTTCCACACTAAAATTAAGGTCAGGATGTTCATTCATTAAATCATAAATTTCATTAATCACGCCCATTGACTCAGGTTTAAGTGTTGCTTTGCCCACATCAAAGCGAATGCCACTAGCTATTATTTTTCCATCCTGAAGCACACGGTCATAATATTTCACTCCTCCTTCAGCTATTCTTATGTTCTTTATATAGTACCTTCTTTCGTTTGATGCCCAGGAGCAGTCTATTGAAATCCCTGTGGGATTGACATCAAGATGAGGTATGTTTATTAACCGTACATCATCCATATAAGCTTTGAATTTACCTTTTGTATAAGCAAGGGCTACATGTACCCATCTTCTTTTTTCAAGGTTTTCTGATGGATATGTACTTGAAATACTGGCTATTTTCATCCTTTCGTCCGTTATAGTTAATGTTTCCTGATATCCACTGGGAGCATTCTGGTTTTTCCTGTCCCATAAATGAACAGACATATCGTTTGGTTCTACATACAGGTCAAATTCAACAGTAAAAATATCAGGCAGATAGTCTTTATCCGAATTTTCCATGTATGGCACAATAACCGGCTGACCTCCTCTGAACATAATAACTTTCTCTCCCCCAAACACGGCAACCTCGGCGTTACCCCTGTATAAGTCCCAGCGTGAGGGGAACTCTCCGTTTTCTTCACCTGCAAGATTGTCTTCGAAAATAATTTTGTCGCCAGGAACAAAATCATACTTGCTCCATGACAACTCGGGCGTTGTTTTCTTAGCCTCGGATTTTCCGGCTGGTTCTTCAGTATCGGAAGAAGTAACTTCTGAAGATTCATCTTCCTCAGTCCCTTCACCTTTATCCTCAGATTCGCTTTTATCCTTATCTTTAAAAAGGCTGCCTACTCCTTCTTCAACCTCATCCAGGCTTTTATCAATACCCTGGTCTACTTTTCTGTTGGCACGCTGGTTGGTCTTGCTCTTAATTTTGTCTTTAAGATTTATTTGTGCATTGGCTAATCCGTATGTTACGAATAACAGAAGGATAATGTAAAAAATGTTTTTCATGGCTTTAGTTTTATGGTTATACATTTAATGTCAGAATTTCCAAATAACAATGAATTAATTAATCTTTGTTAAGTGTATTGATTTAAAGTACATAAGTTTTTAGCCTGCAAGGTCAGTGATTCAAAGTTATAAATTTTTTATGCTAATTGAAAATAATTAATATGGGCGCTGTCCCTATTTTTCCCTGCCCGTTTCCCGGTAAAGCTTCTTAAGCAGCCTCTTTCCTATCACTTTTATTCCGCTGGAACCCTTGGGTATCTGTTCTTCAATTGCACTCATAAGCTCAATTTTAAGTCCGGGTTCAATTTCAGAAATCTTATATAACAGCTCCATGCTGTAGGCCTTGTTTGCTATAGAAAATTTATCGCTCAGAAGCATTTCAAAACAGGTCTCTACCAATATGCCAAGCTGATCCTCGGTAAAATCAAGTGGTGTCTCAGCAAGGATCTTCATAAAGTTTTTCCTTACACTTTCATCATCGGGCAGTAACCTTATAATTTTATCCAGGTAGGGTACTATCAGGTGAAAATGTTTCTCCACGCAGAATATGGCAGCACGGGAGGCCCTCATTGATACCTTGTTATTTCCGCTGAAAGCCAGATCCATCAGCTTTTTAAACCTGGCCGGATCATTACCTACATTGGCAGCCACCATCTCGGCAATAAACCTTGAACTGTCAACTAACTGGGATTCAAAGTCCATTTAACAATAGTTTTTTCACTTGTTTTTACAGGAAATAATTATAAATTTATCCCAAACTTAATAAAATTTTGTACTATGATGAAAGTAAAAAAACCAACTGCACAGGAAATAAAGGAAGCTGATTCCTGGGGCACATGGGGAAAGGAACCTTCAGAATTTCCCTGGTTTTATGACGATAAGGAGACCTGCTATATACTTGAAGGCGAAGCCACAGTTACCGACAATGACGGAAATACAATATCCTTCGGTCCCGGTGACCTGGTTGAATTTGAGAAAGGCCTTGAATGCACGTGGAAGATTAGCAAGGCAATAAAGAAGAGATATAAATTCGGCTGATTATTTATTTCCACACGCCCGGTATATTTTCACCGCAAAACTTGCACTTATTGTTAACAATATTATTAGTCATTATATTATAACCCCTCCTGTCTATCAGTAGTTTTTTGCATGAGGGACAATAAGTATTTTCAGCGTTCGTGCCGGGCACATTTCCAATATAGACAAATTTAATGCCTGCCTTGAGGGCGATTTCCCTCGCCTTTTGAAGGGTTGCGACAGGTGTTGAAGGCAACTGTGTTAATTTATACTGGGGATGAAACCTGCTAAAATGAAGCGGGTAATTGTATAATTTATTCTGGTAGAGCCAGTCACACATTTCCTTTATCATGTCAAAATCGTCTGTCCAGCTCGGCACTATAAGGTTTGTAATCTCAAGCCAAACACCTTCTTCACTGAGGATCTTAAGCGTATTCAGAACCGGCTGTAGGGTTCCACCGTTTAGCTTTAGGTATATGCTGTCACTGAATGACTTCAGGTCCACGTTTGCAGCATCAATGACCTTTGCAAGCTCGCGCAAAGGCTTCTCATTTATATATCCTGCCGTAACAAGCACATTTTTTATGCCTTTTTCGTGTGCCAGCTTTGATGTATCATAAGTATATTCATAGAAAGTTATAGGCTCTGAATATGTATATGCTATGGATTTGCAGCTGCTTTTATATGCCTTGTCAACAACGGCTCCTGGCATAAGGTCATAGTTACTCGTCTTGCGCGGGGAAGTCTGCGAGATCGTCCAGTTCTGACAGTTAAGGCATGCAAGGTTACAGCCGGCAGTCGCTATCGAATACGAAGTGCTTGAAGGCAGAAAGTGAAAGAGCGGCTTCTTCTCAATGGGATCAATATGAACAGCACATGGATTGCCATAGGCAATGGTATAGAGCTTTCCGCCCTCGTTAATTCTATTGTTGCAGGTACTTAGTTCACCTTCCTTCAGAGTACACTCATTCGGACATATCAGGCACTTAACTCCCCGTGCTGTCTGGATATAATGTGAAGCTTCCTTGCTCCATTTCCATAGATCCTCCCCTGCAGCGGCACCTTCTGAAATTACACCTGTTCCGTTTGCAAGCAGCTTATTTCTGAAGCTAAGGCATATCCCGGTTACTCCCAGTAATCCTGTCTTTATAAACTGTCGTTTATTAATCCTGTTATCCTTAATATCCATGACTAGAATTTTATGTGCATATTTTTACCATCAAAAATCGATCCAGTTTAACATGTAACATGAAACATCCCGACTTTTGAGTCGCTATTTTCGTTCCATGTCTTTATCGCCCTTGGTGTCGCTTCGCATATAACCTTGCATTTCTTTGACCTGAAGAAAGCCGATGCTTCATCAGAAAGTTTCAGGGCATCGTATTGTCCAGATCCAATAATAATAAACCTGGCCCCTTCCTCATATATATATTTTGCCTCTTTCTTTGATAATATATGGGAAGTACCGTACTTCTCCCTGGAAAGCTTCTTTTTTCTCTTATGCACGGATTTATCCATCCTGATTATTACATCTTTGTCATATTGCTCGCCGTTAATAGTTATCGAGCCGAAACTTGTTTTATCAATCTTAAGTTTCATCAGTGAACAGGAGTTATCTAATATTTTATCCCGACGAATTACTGTAACAAGCAAATTTATTAAAATCAGTCCATAAATTACAGGATTAAGTTGTTAAAAAGAATAAATCATTATCTTTAAAAAACAATAATAAAGAGGCCCTTTCATAAAAACCGTTTATGCTGATACCTGAAAAAAAGATAATTCTATTATTTGTAATAACATTAATTCTAACCCATACAGCAGCACAGAGATACACAATCAGCGGTTATGTCAAAGACAAGAGTAACGGTGAACTGCTTATAGGAGCAAACGTATTTATCAAGGAATCTTCTGTCGGCACAGTAACAAATACTTACGGATTTTATTCGTTAAGCCTTAATCCCGGTAACTATAAGCTTGTTTACAGTTACCTGGGTTATAAAAGCATGGAAACGATTATTGAACTGGACAGCGATATTACAAACACCGTTGAACTTGAAGCCGTACCTGACAGCATAGATGAAGTAATAATTACTACTGAAAGAAGGGACGATAATATAAGATCCGCAAAAATAAGCAATATAAAAATCAGCAGTAAAGTAATAAACCAGATCCCGGTTATTATGGGAGAGACTGATGTAATAAAAACACTAACCCTGCTGCCAGGCGTAAAATCAGCGGGAGAAATTAGCTCAAGCCTCAGCATCAGGGGCGGTGCAAGGGACCAGAACCTTTTATTGCTGGATGAGGCAATTGTATATAATGCATCACACCTGGGCGGCTTCTTCTCAGTGTTTAATAATGATGCTATAAAGAACGTCGAACTATATAAAGGTAATATACCTGTACAATACGGGGGAAGACTGTCCGCACTTATTGACGTCAGGATGAAAGATGGCAATAATAAAAGATTCGCCGCCAACGGAGGCATAGGTCTTCTGTCAAGCCGGCTCACCGTCGAATCACCTATTATAAAAGACAAGGGTTCTTTAATAATATCGGGAAGAAGGACATATTATGACCTGCTGATGAAAATGATGCATGAAATAGCCGACACCATACCTGAACTGCCTGTTCATTTTTATGATCTTAACCTCAAGGGGAATTATACTCTTAACCACAGGCACAGACTATACTTATCAGGTTACCTGGGACGCGATGTTGCGGACCTGAGCCTGGGCGATGATGTGAGCAGCGCTTTTAACTGGGGGAACTATACTGCCACTTTCCGATGGAACTACATTATAAATAAGAGGCTTTTTTCAAACCTTACCCTGCTGGCAAGTAATTATGATTATGAAATCTACAATAAACTGAGACTGGGAAGAGAAAAGAAGGAGTATATATTCAGGTGGAGTTCATACCTGAAAGACTATTCGGCAAAACTGGATTTCGGCTTTTACCTTAATCCGGACAACACACTGAGGTTCGGACTTATTTCAACATACCATGACTTCAATGTAGGCAGAGTTAACGGCAGGAGTGATACTATAACGTGGCAATATAAAATTCCACCCATATATTGTATTGAGAATGCGGTTTATATTGGCAATGAACAGAAATTATCAGATAATATTAATATAAGCTACGGGCTGAGATATTCTTCTCTTCATAATATAGGCAAAGCAACATCATTCGTATATGAGGACTATAATGTAATAGATACGAATAACTACAAGTGGGGAGAAATATATAATTCGTACAGGGGAATAGAACCGCGCCTGGGATTTGCCTATGCTCTGTCGGCAAAGCATTCGGTCAAAATTGGATATACAAGAACCCGGCAGTACCTGCAAATAGCATCCAACTCGACATCGGGGACCCCGGTGGATATCTGGATACCTTCAAGTCCCAATGTCAAGCCGCAGATCGCTGATCAATACAGCATAGGATATTTCAGAAACATGAGAAACAATACTCTGAAAGCATCTTTGGAACTTTACTACAAGAATATGCAAAACCAGGTTGATTTTAAGGAATTTGCCGAGCCCCACCTTAATCCGGAAATTGAGGGTGAACTGAGATTCGGCAAGGGTAGGGCTTACGGTATGGAGCTTATGGTTGAAAAAACAGAAGGAAAGCTGACAGGGTGGATAAGCTATACCCTGTCCCGTTCCGAAAGGAAAACCAAAGATATACAGGAAAAGGGATGGTATACGTCCCCATACGATATACCTCATGACATATCTGTAGTGGTGACTTATAAACTGACTGACAGGGTTAATTTCTCATCAAACTGGGTATACCAGAGCGGGCGGCCTATAAATGCACCGGTGGCACGCTGGGAATACGGGAACCTTGTCCTCCCCTATTTTCCGGGAAGAAATACTGACAGAATGCCGTCCTACCACAGGTTTGACCTGGGCATGGAAATTAAAGGTAAACAAAAACCCGGCAAACGGTTCGAGAGCAGCCTGAGCTTCTCTATATATAATTTATATAACCGAAAGAATGCAAATGCAATTTATTTTATCCAGGATGATGAATATCTGACGAGGACAAAAGCGATGAGGGTGTCAATGTTCAGGTTTATGCCCTCCGTTACTTACAATTTCAAGTTTTAATATTATAAGGGACAAAATGTACATATGAGACTATATAAATTATCAGTCTTAGTTATTTTAACCTTTATCTGTTGCGAGCCGCAGCAGGAAATAGACTGGAAGCTTGATAATATACCAGCACGCCTGGTCGTTGAAGGATCAATTACGGATGAACTAAAAACACATTCGGTAACACTTAAGAAATCGGCCGAATACTTTTCAAATACCCGGGCAGAGGTTTTGTCAAATGCAGTAGTAACCATATCCGACGGTGAGAATGTCTTTACTCTGCTGGAAAACCCTGCCGGATCAGGTATATACAAAACAACTGATGAAGTGAAAGGTGAAGTTGGCAGACTTTATACCCTCGAGATAGATATTGGCGAACCTCTGAACAATGAGACTCACTTTTGGGCTACATCGGTTTTAAAAAGGGGCATTATTGCAGATACAATGATAAGTGTACTCTATGACAGTCCTTTTGCTTTTAATGATATTGATACCGTAATACTCGTCAATAGTGTCTTCGGATACGAACCTGAACCTGAGGGTGACTACTATATTGTGAATTTATACAATAACGGAACCCTCCTGAATGACACGGTGGATGAATATACAGTTGTGGGCGACAAGGAAACGGGGATGAACGGAGAAAGCATCTTCAACTTTGTATATGTTGAGGATTTTATTGCAGGCGATACGGTGCAAATGGAATTTCTGTCAACAAACGATGCTTACTACGAGTTTATTAAAGGGATTAAAATGATATACGGCGGCACTGATCCTTTCGGATTTTCAGGCCCCCCTGCCAATGCAGTGGGTAATATCCAGGGAGGTGAAGCTCTTGGATTTTTTAAGGCATCGGCAGTGACAAAAGTTATAGCCCGTGCAAAAAGGCAGTAAACAAAAATATAGGCGCTGTCCCTAATAAAAATTATTAAGGAAATGGCATCAGCAACGAATTTTGCAGGTAGATTAACAGGGATTAAAACTATATTTCGTTCACTTAAATATAAAAATTACCGTCTCTTTTTTGGCGGCCAGAGCATTTCTCTTATTGGAACATGGATACAGCGAATAGCTACACCCTGGCTTGTATATCACCTTACCGGTTCTGCACTTTTATTGGGAGTCGTAGGCTTTGCAGGCCAGATCCCGACATTCCTGCTGTCTCCTTTTGCAGGGGTTCTGACTGACAGATGGAATCGTTACCGGACATTAATTGTTACTCAGATTCTTGCAATGATACAGGCTCTGATACTTGCCATTCTTTTTTTCATGGGAACAATTGAGGTCTGGCATATAATAGTACTAAGTGCATTGCTCGGTTGTATTAATGCAATGGATATTCCGGTACGGCAGTCATTTGTTGTAGATATGGTCGGGAAAAAGGAAGATCTGGGGAATGCCATTGCCTTAAATTCTTCAATGGTTAACGGAGCAAGACTAGTGGGACCTTCAATTGCAGGTATTTTGATTGCCACAGCCGGTGAAGGAACCTGTTTTCTTATTAACGGACTGAGCTATCTTGTTGTTATCTTTACTCTGTTGAAAATGAAGGTTGATCCGAGAAAAACAAACAATAGAAAAAAGAATGTTGTTAAAGAGCTTAGAGAAGGATTTTCTTATACATTTGGCTTTGCACCTATCAAATCTGTTATATTACTTCTGGGATTAATCAGCATAATGGGAATGCCCTATGCAGTGCTAATGCCCGTTTTCGCTAAAGAGATACTCCACGGAGGCTCACATACGTTCGGTTTTCTTATGGCCGCTTCAGGCCTGGGTGCCCTGACAGGAGCTATTTATCTTGCATCCAAAAAAAGTGTGCTGGGACTTGAGAAAATTATTCCTCTGTCAGCAGGTGTTTTCGGAGCCGGACTGATAGCATTTGCCCTGTCACGTTACTTTCCTCTTTCTCTGGCTCTTATGGTAGTAACCGGACTGGCAATGATGCTGCAGCTTGCATCAAGCAATACGATTTTACAAACAATAGTTGATGATGATAAACGAGGCCGTGTTATGAGCTTTTATACAATGGCTTTTATAGGCACGGCGCCTTTTGGCAGTCTTATGGCAGGCGAACTTGCAAATGTACTCGGTGCTCCGAATACGCTTATAATAGGTGGAGCGTTATGTATAACAGGTGCAATAATTTTCGCAAAAAAACTCCCTGCACTTAAGAAAATAATCAGGCCCATATATGTTAAACTGGGTATCATTTCGGAAGTAGCTTCCGGTATTCAGACAGCAACCGAATTAACGGTTCCGCCGGCAGAATAAACCAGGGACAGCGCCCATATTTTTTGTCCCAATTTTTTTTATCTTTGTCGATTTTATCGCTTAAAATTGATGGAATCCAATTAAACTTAACCGTTAAAATTAAAAGTATATGAAGAAACTATATTTACCTGTATTGCTGTTAGCTATGTTTATTATGACCACCAGCTTATTTGAAGCAACCGGACAGAACAAAACTTATTTTGGAGTAAATATCGGACACGCTATAGCAGTTGAAACTGTATCCAAAATATTGAGCGACGAAACAGATTATCTTCCTGTTCACCTTAATTTAAACCATGAACTGGGAAACAATATTGGCCTTTCGGGATTACTTATGTACCGGCTTGACAAAGACGGGGAGAATTTTCTTACCCATGAACTGGGAATTGCTTTTGGTCCAAGCTATTTATTCAATGATCTGGAAGGTTTGTCAATAGACTTTAAAATCGGTTTTGCCCGTGCATTCGGAAAAGACTACATGTCTGATGACTATTCCCGAAATGACTTTATTATACAGCCTGAAATAGCATATTATATACGTTTTCCGAGCAAACTTGCCCTTTCATTCGGACTGGGACTGCAGACCCTTGTTAAGATATCTGAAAAGCCTGACAGGGCTTTTATGTGGGATTGGAACAAGACGGGGAAACTTTCACACTATTATCTTCCTGTTTTAAATATATCAATCGGATTTATTAATTGAAAAGAGAGGGACAGCGCCCATCCGGGGACAGTACCCAAAATATGGGCGCTGTCCTATTTAAATTTGGATAAGAGAGACAATATAGCTTCGGGTTTGTATGGCTTGGATATATAGCCGTCAAATTGCTCAAGTATTATTCGCTGTTTATCAATTAACTGAGCATAGGCACTCACAGCTATAACCGGAATGCTGCTGTTAATTTTTTTTATTTTCTTTATTGCTTCATATCCATTCATTACAGGCATTTTTATGTCCATCAGAATAATATGGTCATCTGCCTTTTTTATCTTTCTAACTTCTTCAACAGCCTCCTTCCCGTTTTTTACCCATATTAGACGAGCCCCGGAAAGTCCCAAAATGCTTTTAATAAGTTCATAGCTATCCGGCTCATCCTCGGCGATAATTATGGTCATATTTTCCATCCTGTACTCTACATTTTCAGTGTCTTTTTGACCCGTAATTAAAGCATCTTCGCTTACCAGTGGCAACGTAAAATAGAACACAGAGCCCTTGTTCATTTCAGATTCGACCCATATTTTGCCACCCATCATATTAAGAAGCTTTTTGCAAATTGCGAGTCCGATACCTGTCCCTCTGTATAGCTTCCTGCCTTTATCTTCTATTTTATAGAAGTAGTCAAATATATTATTGTAGTCAGACCGGTCTATACCTATACCAGTGTCTGACACAAAAAACTGCACTTCTTTTTTCAATATTTTATAGCCGAACTTTATGTGCCCTTTTTCGGTGTATTTAAAAGCATTATTTATAAGGTTATTAAATATCTGGCGAAATCTTATCTTGTCATTATATAATATCAACTCCTTTTTATACCCTTCTGTAATAAACTGAATATCAATATCTTTATCATTATTGAGTATGTAATAACTCTCAAGTTCTTTTAAAATATGATCAACATTGAAATTGCTTTCAATAAGTACAAGCTGATCTGCCTCAATAATAGAAATATCTATAATATCATTTATTAACATCAGTAATGATTCGCTATTATTATTGATTATATCTATATATCTTTTCCTCGCATTGTCCTTAAGGTCAGTATTATTCAGCAAGGCAGCAAATCCTACAATGGCATTCATGGGTGTGCGTATTTCATGGCTCATATTTGCAAGGAATGCCGATTTTAGCT
>Ga0315548_1002843_pt1 | contig 13293 bp, 14 predicted proteins | sample SalMarSW160110MG_2_FD_202540 | JGI IMG/M metagenome (GOLD analysis project Ga0315548, IMG submission 202540) | Salt marsh sediment microbial communities from the Plum Island Ecosystem LTER, Massachusetts, United States - Salt Marsh Sediment SW1601-110 ... | reverse complement strand
CTATTGCCCTGGGGTCATCGCGCAGCATGCCCTGGGTCAGCTTACGGTCGGAAAGTATATCTTCATAAACATCTCTCTGAGTCTTCTGTACAGAAAAAGTGGAGAATATCCGCTTGAGCTCGCTATTACCACAACGTGGACAAGGTGGAGGGGGCATAGAGAAACTCTGCCGATATGAGCTAACAATTCGGCGACAGGAATCGCACCAATACTCATAAATAGGCATTTCCCTTTGGCAAGGAAATTTTAGCACAGTTAACGGCAACTTTATCCTTTATAGTCTCCATTTACCTATCTTCCCTTGGTTATTAGCTCACGATTCTCCATTTTCCTCACCTGCGTAAACTTCTGGAAATATTTCCTTCCTCCTAAATCTTTGCCAGTCTGGCTTCTTTTTCTGCCAGAATGCGTTCTTCCAGTGTTCAGCTTCCTCCGAAGCGTAATATTTCCAGAGATACTGGGCCGAAACTGCCTCTATACCTCGCATATAGGTAGTGGCAGCGTTGAAGCATGCTTTGATGCCAGCTATAGCTCCAGGACTTTTCTCCAATATCTCGTCGCACCACTTGTCCACTTCTTCTTCCAACTTATCTGCTGACACTACCTTGTTCACCAATCCCATCTCCAGGGCTTCGTTGGCAGTATATCTACGGCAGAGATACCAAATCTCCCTGGCTTTCTTTTCGCCTACTACCATCATCAAATCAATAACACCCATACCCGGGTCAAAACTTCCTACCAAGGGGCCGACCTGACCAAAGACGGCATTTTCTGAAGCTATAGAGAGGTCGCAAATCTGCTGATAGACTTGCCCCCCTCCTATGGCATAACCGTTCACTGCCGCGATAACCGGCTTGGGCATCTCCCGTATCAGGGTTTTGACCATTAAATCCTTTTCCAGCATTCCTTTCCGATAGCCAGCTTTTGCCTCCTTGGCATCACCGCCGGTGCAAAATGCCTTATCGCCAGCGCCAGTAAACACCACCACTCCTACAGTAGCATCGCTTGCCGCATCCTCGAAAGCTTTTATCAGTTCATCCTGGGTGGAAGTAGTAAAAGCGTTGTATGCCTCAGGTCTGTTTATGCTTACCCTGGCTACTCCGGGCCTCTTTTCATAGATAATACCTTTAAAATCAAACCGTGGTACCTTTTTCCATTTTCGCTCTGCCATTGCTCATCCTTTCATCTTGATATTTCACCTTATAGGTTGGCATTTCCAAAAATAGTTGTACATGCCCGCACCTTAATAGTATGGGCTACTCCAAGTACAGTATCTTGCTGCAACTATTGCATTGGATTAAATCGCCGGCTTTGGCTTTTTGCCATTGACTCGTAGGCACGGTGATATGGCATCCCTGGCATTTTCCCATCTCCACTTTGACTACAGCTTGTCCCCTTGTTAGCCTGATGCGCTCATAAATGTTGAAGGCTTCAGAGTCAATTTGCTGCGCTAGCTCATTACGGTCCCCTCTGAGCTTAGCAAGCACAGTTTCAATTTCGTTTTTCCTTGGCCTAAAAGTTTCTTGTCTCTTTTCCCATTCTCGCTTCAATCGTTCAAGTTCTTCATTGGTAGTTTTTACTTTAGCTTCTATCTCTTCTACCTGGCTCATTAATCCTAGGAAGGCATCTTCTTTCGTCTTAATCTGGCTCTTAAGGCCTTTAACTTCTTTCTCAAGGTTAACCAGTTCCTTAGGATCCTTGGTTGTGCCACTGTAGAGTTTGCTATCAATCTTCTTGACTTTCTCTTGAAGGTCTTCCAGTTCCCATTCAGCACTCTTTTGCTTTTTCCCCGCGTCTTCCAGTTGTCCTTTTTGCGAGACAAGTTTGGATTCGGCAGTGACCAAGGCCTTATTATCGCTCAACCGATTTTCAGCCTCATTTAACTCTTGTTGCTTTCTTTGAAGCTCTAGGTCAAGCTGCTGCAACTTATAAAGTTGCCCTACCAAACTCATACCGGGGCTTATTGTAGAAGTGCAGTGGGATATTGTCAAAAATGCAGGCAGTCTCCCAGTAAAACTAGGGAGCTAAAGTTTCACAATTCTGGGTTTCACACGGCGTTTTTCGGCGGCGACAATGGAGTCTATCTGAGATACAACTTCGTCAAGCTTATTTTGGCGGCTTGTTATCACATGATCGAAAAGCGGCAGGCTTTTTATTTCCCCTCTAGCTCTTTCCAATCTTAGAGCCAAATCTTCTGAAGACTCGCTGCGCCGCTTCCTCAACCTCTTTTCTAGTTCTTCCACTGAAGGAGGCATGAGGAAAATAAATACTGCTTGGGGCAGGGTTTTCTTAATAGTAGCAGCACCCTGAACATCTACTTTGACTATTGCATCTAGCCCTTTGGATAAGGCCGAAGTTACTTCGTCTTCTGGCACACCATAATAGTTATCGTAGACATTGGCCCACTCTAGGAACTGGTGTTTATCTATCATTTGTTGAAATTCTTTCCGGGAATGGAAGTAATAATCCACTCCATTCTTCTCCCCGGCACGCTTAGGACGCGTAGTAGCGGTGATGACATAGTGAAAGGGGCGCCCCAACTTTCTCATTCTGGCAAGGACAGCATCCTTTCCTACTCCCGAAGGTCCGGAAAGGACGACGAGGATGGGTCGAGAGTTCCTGTCGCCTCTTCGCTTCCTTCGAAGCTTCGACTCAAGATTTCGGTCAGGCACTTCACAGCTCAACTTTTTCTTCAGACAGCATGGAGGCAGTGGCTAATCTATGAGCGATGGTCTCCGCTGTCACGGCAGCCAGCATCATGTGACCAGTGTCAAAAAGAATAGCGGTCTTGGCTTTCCTGCCATGAGTGGCGTCAATCAAAAGTCCCTTTTCTTTTACTTCCCGAAGGAGTCGCTTGATTGGTTGCTGATTTATGGAAAGGAAAGCAACTACCCTGTTTATAGCTATAACACTGCCAAAACCGATATGGACTAATTCTGTAGACATGATACCCCTCCTAACTTAAGTCCTAAAACTCATTTTGTTGTAACTACACAGTCTCCTTATGTCATTCTGAGCGAAGCGAAGGGTTTTTGAGATTCTTCGGTCGCTACACTCCCTCAGAATGACATTAAGGGCTAGCAGTTACATTTTATTTTGAATTTCTTTCATTAGTACTTGTTGCAAAGTCTGCCAGAATGCAGGATATGATACCTGTGCCACCTGAGCATGCTTGATAGTCGTTTCTCCTTTGGCTATCAAACCGGCTACTGCTAGGCTCATCGCCAATCGGTGGTCGAAATGGCTGTCAACCTCTGCGCCCGACAAAGGCCTACCGCCATAGATGACCATGCCATCCGGCAGAGGCTCAATTTTAGCACCCAGATGGGAAAACTCACTTACCACAGTGGCAATCCTGTCTGATTCCTTCACCCTCAGCTCCCCAGCATCCCTGATCACGGTTTTCCCTTTGGCAATACAACCAGCTACGGCTAACACGGGAATCTCATCAATGAGGCGAGGGATAATATCACCACCGACCTCTATCCCCTTTAACTCGCTAGATTCTACCACAATATCGGCTAAAGGTTCACCAGCCTCCAGCCGCTCATTATATATTTTTAACTTGGCTCCCATAGCCAAGAGAATATCGATGATTCCCTTGCGCGTCGGGTTAATTCCACAATCCCTTATCACTATCCTGGCGTTAGGGTGAATAGCTCCGGCAACCAGAAAGTAGGCTGCTGAGCTGATGTCGCCAGGGACGCTAAGGTTGACGGGAACTAAAGGGCTGCTCAAAGGCAGCAAGGAAATCGAATTTCCCTGGCTTTCCAAACTGGCCCCCATCCGTTTAAGCATCCTTTCCGTATGATCCCGGGAAGGGATTATCTGATGTAAGACGGTATTGCCGCGGGCAAAAAGACCGGCTAGTAGAAGGGCCGATTTAATTTGCGCACTGGGAACAGGCAAGGTAAAATCTATACCCCTTAACTTTTTCCCCTTGATGACCAAAGGAGCAAAGGAATCTCGCCCCCTTCCCCACACCTCAGCACCCATCAACCTCAGTGGCTCAATCAACCTGCCCATGGGGCGATTACGAAGAGAGGTATCCCCTGTAATAACAGATAGGAAAGGCTGACTGGAAAGAAGACCGCCAAGAAGGCGCATTGTAGTGGCACTATCCTGAGCATCAAGCACATTGCTGGCCTCCTTAAGACCATCTTCGCCAGTTCCCGAGACTAATAGAGTAGGTGAGTCCCGCGACCCTTTTTTACCAATTTTCACCCCCAGGGCTCTCAGACACCTAACTGTGGCCAGGCAATCTCTCCCCGGAGCGAAATTATCAATCTCGGCTTTACCTCTAGCTAAGCTGTTCAGGATGACAGCTCGGTGGGAAATAGACTTATCACCGGGTAGAATTACCTCCCCTTCCAACTTGGGACAAGGTTTGATGATTCTTATTTCCGCTCTTGGCGAAGACGACTTTAAGCCGACAAATTGTTCAGCCATTCTTGTCTTGCCTTGTTAGCATCAGTGAAGGCTTGTTCCAAGCGTCTATCCCCCCCAGCCACCAGTTGGCGATACCTCTCCAATTCCTGGCTGAATTTATCTATCCAGTTAACTATAGCTTCCTTGTTGCTAAGGCAGATATGGGCATTTACCTTAGGACTTCCCGAAGCCAGACGAGTAAGGTCGTGATAGCCAGAAGCCGCCAGTCTGGACATTTTAGACCAGGAAGGATTCTTGGTAGTTAGCGATACCAGGGCCGCAGAGAGCAACATGGGTAGATGACTAATGCCAGCCACCAGTTTATCATGCTCTTGAGCGTCAATGAAAAAAGGTATGGCTCCCAGCTTTTTGACCATGCCTGTCACCGTATCTATTGATTTTGGTGAAGCTTTCTCTGATGAGGTGAGACAATAAGTGCACCCCCGAAATAATTCGGCTTCAGCAGCATGGATGCCATAAGTTTCCCTCCCGGCCATGGGGTGTCCGCCAACGAAGTCCACCGTTGGCGGCAGTATTTCCTCGGCCCATTTCATAACCTGGACTTTCGTGCTGGCGGTATCGGTGACAATGCAAGCAGCGGGAAGATGAGGAGCTATTTCGGAGAAGATTTCCTTTACCGTCAGAACCGGTGTGGCGATGATGACAAGATCAGCTTGCTCTACCGCATCCTTCAAGCTGGTTTCGCCCCGCTCAATGGCGCCTGAACTTAAGGCATTGGCTACAGTTTCCTGACGACGACTATAGCCGACGATTTCCCACCCCGGCTTCTTTCCTTGCCTTAAAGCTAACCCGATTGAGCCGCCGATTAACCCTAAACCGATGATGGTAACCAGCACGGTATCATTATAGCAGTGTAAGGCTCATATGTCATTGCGAGCCCTTCTCTTCCTGTCATTCTTCACATTCGGCGTAGAGAACGGCATCTCTATCCTGTCATTGCGAGTGAAATGAAGCAATCTCATTACCGCTCTCAGGATTGCTTCGGTTTACTTTGTGCCTTGCAAGGATGACCTCTTTCTATCAAGGAAGCTCACTCCGAAAAGGAGAATGGCACTCACAGCAAAACCTATGAGGCCAAGGTCCCCTTTGAGAGGAATGTCAAGACCCGGTATCTTTCCCAGCAAGCCTACTACCCCACCACCTATGAGAGCAGCCAGGGCACCTCGCGGAGTCACTTTTAGCTTCTCTCTGTAAAACCCAGCAACAACCGGAACAACTAAGCCGCAAGTGAATATAGTGTAAGCGAAAAGAAGAGATGAAATCACCCCCTTTAAGGCCAAAGCCAGACCCAGTGCCACCAGACCTAACCCAATTAGACTTAAGCGAGTTAGCAAAATGGTTTTCCTTTCGTCAAGCGCAGGGTGCGCTCGCTTAATTATATCCTCGGTTAAAATGACACCCTGGGTAAGCAGGCAGGTATCCGCCGAGGACATGAGCGCTGCGACCAGGGCAGCAAGGATCAGTCCGCTTAAACCTGGGGAAAGCACACTGGTTATTACCTGAGGAAAGGCTCCTTCGGCAGCTATCTCCGGATATAAAACTTTGGCGGCCATCCCTATAAAGATAATGGCAAAAGCCAGGGGAATGAAAAGAAATGCCGACAAAATGGCTGATTGCTGTGCCGTTTTTTCTCCCTTTGCACAGAAAAGTCGAGAATACATATCAGGCCCGACCACGTAAGTCGCTCCGACGAGAATCAAAAGAGATAAGAGCATCTTCCAATCGAACTCGGGGCTTGTTGGAAAAGAGAAATAACCCGGGGGTAGAGAGGCTTTCAACCCATCAAGTCCTCCCACTTGTGAGGAAACCAGCGCCAAAGCGGCAAAAATCCCAAGGAAAAGAATCACTGCCTGGAAAACATCGGTACGGATAATCGAGAACTGGCCCCCCAGAATAGCATAAGCGACAACAACTATAGTAAAGACAGTCATCCAGAAAGCAACAGAACCTATTCCCAAGATAGATAAAACTGTCCCAGCAGCAACGATTTGTCCTGCCACCACCCCCACCCAGGCGATAACAATAAGAATAGAAGCCGCCAAACTCATACGGCGGTCATACTGCCTTTCTACCAGTTCTGGAAGAGTATAAAGCGCAGCACCTCTTACTTTCCTGGCAAAGAAAACCCCCAGAAGCACGAGGCCGATGGAGCCAACAAGAAGCCACCAGGCGCCAGTCAAACCTTGCTTGAACCCTAGGCCAGCCATCCCCACGGTTGCTGACCCCCCTATTGCAGTGGCTACAAGTGAGCCGGTGATAAGGAGCAGAGTTCCCTGACGGTGGGCAACGAAGAAGCCATTTTGGCTTCCTGCCCTTTTCCTACTCCACACCCCTATGCCAATTATGGCGAGAAAATAGATGGTGACAATGAGTAGTTGCGGCATCTCACAACGCTGTAGCTTTCAGCCATCAGCTTCATACTTAATGATGACGGCTGACTGCTCCTATATCAGTATTTGGTGCTTCTTCCCTCAAGTGAATACAATCCCCGGCCATTGCCTTCTTCAAAGAGCCATTTCTCTCCTTTACTATCAATGCTCCGGTGGTATCAATGTCGATTGCCCGCCCTACTATCACCTCACCTTGCGCTACTATCTTTACATCCTTATTTAATGTCCCAGAGAGTTTTTTCCACTCTTCGAGTAAATCTGCTTTCATTAACAGAGGCTGCTGTCGTTCTATCTCCATCAACAATACGCTTAAAAATTCCTTCCTGGAGATTTCCCTTCCCAACGCATCCTTTAAGGAGGTCACCGTTTTCTCAAACTGGGGAATAGAGGTATTGGCGTTTATACCTATGCCGACGTTCACAAAGTTTACAACATCCATTTCAGCATCCATTTCAGCCAGTATGCCACACACCTTCCTGCCTTCAATCAAGACGTCATTGGGCCATTTTAATTCGGCGTTTAGCCCAAAAAGCTTTCTAATTGTAGCTGCCACGGCAACAGAGGCCATCAAGTTTATCCTGGGAGCATATGCGGGACTTATCCTGGGGCGTAAAACGAGAGTGAAGTAAATCCCTCCTTCCGGCGAGAGCCATTCCCGGCTCAATCTTCCCCGCCCACGGGTCTGGGCTTCGGCAATCACGATTGTCCCCTCCCCTGCTCCCTTTTTAGCTAACTCTCTTGCTTCATCCATGGTCGAGCCAATCTCTGGAAAGTAGTGAATTCTTTGTTCTAAACCGGGAAATTCGTAAGGAAGCAGCGAATCTGGAGAGGAGACCAGCCTGTATCCCCTAGGCGAGGCCTCTATTACATAGCCGTCCTCTTTTAAGCTGTGAATATGCTTCCAGATAGAAACCCTGGAGGTGCCAAGCTGGTTAGAAAGTGTCTCACCAGAAAGATAACCACCACACTCTCGAAGAGCTTTCAATATTTGTTTCTTCGTTTCGTTAACCTTCATTTTCTAAATGTTAACGATTATACTGGTTTTTGTCAATCGCCCTGTCGTTTGACTATTTCTATTACTTTGCATATCATTAATGCCCGGTTCAAAGGACGACCAGAACTAAAGCAAATGGAGGGAGTTAAAGCTTTCTTTGTCAACAATCCCACCCGCTCGCACGCTGATGGCCTGAGTGAAGCTATTAAATTGGAAGGCTAATCTAATTCCGACCTAACTCTTTATCTCAATACCAAAATGAAATACAGGAAATATACAGTACTCACCATTACAACAACCTTACTTGAAGAGGCGGCCTTGGTGGCAGTTGTGCTCTGGCTGCTGCCAAGGGTTGCGATAAATATTCCCCTCTGGGGTCTAATCATTATGATGATTGCTCTCGGGGTGTATAATTCTATAAATTACCGACTTAACAAGAAGGTGCTAGTTAAGAAGCCGATGATTTCGCTGGACATTGGTAGTCGAGGTCGAACAACAACTCCCATTTCCCCCAAAGGTTATGTTCGGGTTAACGGTGAACTGTGGCAAGCTTCGTCCAGTTCAACTATAGACGCCGGCGAGGAAATTACCATTGTGGGCATAGAGGGGATGACGCTTCTGATAAGCCCTATAGAAAAAGATAATCACACCCGCAAAGCTGATGCATTTTCTGGTTAATAGAGTCGTCTTGCTGTGGACAAAGCTAAAGAAAAGGGTTATCCTTTAGACGCTGATGGAGATTACCTGGCTAGGACATTCCTGCTTTCTGATTAGAGGGAAAGAAAAAACCATCATAACAGACCCATGTCATCCTGACTTGGGCTACCGCTTGGGTGAACCTGAGGCGGACATAGTGACATTGAGCCATTTCCACCCTGGGCATAGCTACGTCGAAGGCGTCGCCAATGACCCCAAACAAATAAAAAGCCCCGGCGAATATGAAATAGGGGGGACTTTTATTACAGGCCTCGCCTCTTTCCACGATAACAGGAAAGGGGATTTACGGGGCAAGAATACCATTTATATTATCGAGATGGATGGTATAACTTTATGTCATCTAGGTGATTTGGGGCATCCTCTGGACCCACATTTGATAGAAGAAATTGGAGATATTGATATACTATTTCTGCCCGTCGGGGAGGTATCTACTATGCCCATTGATACGGCTGTGGAAGTAGTAAGGAAATTAGAGCCTCCTATTGTCATCCCCATGCATTATAAGACAGAGGCGTTCACCGGCAATCTCAGTCTTGTGGACAAATTCCTGGATGAAATGAGAATTCGGGAACTAGAAGCAAGGCCAAAGCTCTCGATTACTTCATCGTCCCTGCCCACCACCACACAAACCATAGTTCTCAACTATCTCTAAACCCTAAATCCAGAGACCTGAGCAGTTTTGCAGTTTTATGGTTTTGCAGTCTCGCATCTCTGTCACTAGTGCTTCAATGCGAAATTCCAATCAGCTTTAAAACTTGATGGCACAAGCGGGTAGCCAAGGGTTACTTCTACTTCTTGAGACTGCCAATGAAAGCGTCCATATCCATAGCAGCCATGGTCATGGTTTGAAGTGTACCTCTTGCCCCCAGAGTTACTGCCACCTTGGATACTGCTTCATTACTGGGAGCTTCTATAATGTTTATGAAATCATACGGACCTAGCACAGCATACTGGGCCAGAACCCTCGCCCCCATTGCCTCCACTTCTTTGTTGACCTCTTTGATCCTTCCGGGATTTTCCGTGATAGTCTTTCTTCCCTCATCTGTGAGAGTCGTCAGCATTACGAATTTAGCCATCTTTTACCTCCTCTGCGCTGTTTTACACTTCAAAGACCCGGCTTAAGTCCCGCTTGTGCCTGCACTAAATGACGATGGAATACCAGTTACTGAATAATCGGAGTGGTTTGGCATCCCCAACCCCATTCTACACTTATATTATATCACTACCCGGATAAGCATCTCTCTAAGATTTCTCTTTCCCTTTCCCTCATCTTGCTTTCTTCCTTAGGTTCTTTATGGTTATAGCCTAGAAGGTGAAGTATCCCATGGATAACCAGCAATGCCAGCTCTTTTTCGGGTGAATGCCCTTGTTCTTTGGCTTGTTCTGCTGCTTGGGGATAGGAGATGATTACTTCTCCTATCCTGGTTACCCCATCGGGAGGGAGCGCGAAAGAATCATCGACTTCCTTTTGTGGAAGCATGTAAAAAGCAAGCACATCCGTAGGCTCATCCACCCCCCGGTAGTCTCGGTTAAGCTGTTTCACCGTCTCGGAATCGGTGAAAACCAGGCCCACTTCGTAAGGAGAAGCCACCCCTTCAGCCTTAAGGACAGCTTGAGCAATCTTCCTCACCCAGTCTTCGTCAACCACCACCTGGAATTCCTCCTCAACGTGGATGTCAATTTGTTCCGTCACAGTAAATTATCCAGCAGAGTATCATAGCAGGCAAGTTAATTCGTTTCAATGAGATATTTATAGTAAAATAACATAGATGACTGTAACGCCTCTTAGAAAGCAGTATCTCAGGGTTAAGCAGAAGTATCCCGAGGCCATAGTTTTCTACCGGCTGCGCCCCATTCAAACACTATCTCATTGCCCGAATTAGAATCACAATATCTAAAACTTCCAATTACATGCCAGGAAATTCGCTCGAAGCCTTCCTGAAAGAGTCCTCAATACCGACTTATTACTCCCACCCCTACCTGCTTCTCCATGAGAATGCCAGAATTCATCGCCAACTCCTCTTGTCATTTTGTCTAAAACCTCATAAAAATTATCTTGTGTCCAATCCTTACGACGACCTTTGAGCAACTTTGCGGCTTCTATAAAGAGTTCATGTAAAACTGATAAGCCTATAGTTTTCTGGATAACATGGTTCTGTGGCTCCTTAAAAGCCCTCGGACAAAGTTTCCTCCAAGCAGTCCAATATTGATCTAAGGCATCAACGAGCTCATCGTACGCAAGAGTTTTAAGTATTGGATCCTTGAGGACAGGTTCCAAGGAGTTTGTGAACGCTCTTTGGCTAACGCCGCCTCCCCTTCTACCCGGGAGCTTAATTCTATGTTCCCATGTAGACCCTGCTTTATGATTCAAATTATCTGCAATTTGAACAGCTGCTTGAGTTCTCTCTAGCGTCTCTACTGTTCCTAATACCTCAAGTTCTTGCCTTTGTTTAAGTGTGAGCCTGGCAATAAATCTGTCTGAGAGGTCGGATCGAACTGTCTTTTGTGTACGGTTTATGACAACAAACTGTTTAGCTTCACAAAAACGCGGATTCGCCGCCTCTTTTTTTCCTAACTTTTCAGGGCATATGATGATAACGGGTAAAGCAAAATCAGAGTGAATTTCGTCTCTCCTTATGGCTTCCCTTAAGCCTCCGATTCTGTGTTGACCGTCTACTTCATATAAGATCGAGCTGTCGGGTATGCTTAAAATTCCATACTTTCCATCTTTGGATATGAATTCAACAGATTCTCGGACGCTTAGCAAGACTGCCGGGGGAGAAATATTATCTGGATTTGCAATGTATTTAGCAAATAACCTAGCCCTGATCATATCCAGTCTCCTTTGGTAACCTTCACGATTGCCTGGTGACCACGCATCAGCCTTTACTCTTCTCTCGTCACAGAGCTGTTCGGCAAACATGTAAGCGGTGTAAAACTTTTTCCTATTTTGCTCTAATTCAAAAGCAGGTAGTTCCATTATTCACCTCCTTCCGCGGATTCTCATGACTCCTTACTATTTCACCCAACCTCAGTATATACCAATTTCCTTTCTATTGTTAATAGATGTTAATAGAAAAGATGCCGACTTTAACCCCCTGATACCACAGCATTATAATCCTCTGGTTGTTTTTGTTGAAGCCTGTTCACAGGGAGTTTGCCTGTTATCCTGAGCAGCACTATCGGAAATATAACCTAATAAATCCTTCTTTGTGACCTTATCATCACCCCTCACTACCTCCCCGCTCTGCACTCTTTAAGCCCAAGCACCGTTGCGGTCCCTTTCCTGTCTTTCAGCCTTGGTAGTAAAACTTCCTTTCACCAAATTTTTCCACAGAATCTATTACAGAGCTATCGTTTGGTTGACAAAAGACAGGCGTTATGCTTAATATTATGTGCTTAATATTAAAAGAGTCTTGATTTGCTCACCAGTCTGATAAACTACAGACACAGAGCAATCCGCAAGGCAATACACAATACAAATGTAAGGAGGGAACCCTATGAGCACAGACTCGGCAAAATTAGATGCATTAAGAAAGGAGGTTCGCGCCTGGCTGAAAGCAAATCTTCCCAAAGGATGGGGGACACCTGAATATAAAGCACCAGATTCTTTCAGTAAGGAGGCCCACGAGCAGGGCAAATGGTGGCAGAAGAAGTTGTACGATGCGGGGTATACTGGTTTCGGTTACCCAAAGGAATATGGTGGTATTGAGCGTCCACCTCAAGAAATAGCCATAATCCGAGAGGAACTCGCCCGCTATGGAAGCCCTGGCGGACCGTTGTCCCTCGGTCAACTAATGGCAGCACCGGACATGATGGCACACGGTCAGGAATGGCAGAAAAAGCGCTTCATACCTAAGATACTGAGTGGTGAAGAAAGCTGGTGCGAGTTATTCTCCGAGCCAAACGCTGGCTCAGATATCGCCAATGTTCAGACCACCGCTGTTAAAGATGGTGACCAATGGGTCGTGAACGGACAAAAAATTTGGACAAGCATGTGGGAGTTCGCCGATTTTGGCATCATGGCGGCGAAAACAGACCCTGCTGCCCCACGACACCACAATCTCACCTGCTTTATCGTTGATTGTAATGGCCCAGGTTATACCAGGGGGCCGCTGCCGCAGATGACAGGCAGCGCCGAATTTGGTGAAGAATACTTCGACAATATGCGTGTCCCCGATGAAAACCGCGTGGGTGAGGTCAACCAGGGCTGGGGTGTCGTCCTCACCGCACTTATGTCAGAGAGGAGTGGCGGTGGCGGTCCTGGTGGTGGTGGCTTCTGGGCAGGTGGTGCGGCAGGCATATCCTCAGCGCTAGGGGCCGGGAGGTTAGGCATCTTTTCTCTCGTTAATCTGGCTCGAGAAACATACCGTTATGGGAAGCCCGTCTGGGAAGATGCATCTTTCAGACACAAGATAGTCCAGATAGCTATAGAACAGGAGGCTATGCGGTGTAGTGGGGGTCGTATGGTAGCCAGGATGCGCAAGGGTATCATGCCTACCAATGAAGCCTCCATGATAAAGAACTTCCAGGCTGAGATGAGAAGACGGCATGGTGACCTGGCAATGGAAATCATAGGTGCCTATTCTCAGCTAATGAGCGACTCGAAACGAGCTATAGATGAAGGCCAATGGGTCTATCAGATGCTAAGAGCTAGGGGTGCCACTATAGAGATGGGCACTTCGGAAGTCAATCGGAACATCATTGCTGAAAGGATACTTGGCTTACCGAGAGCATAAACCG
>Ga0315548_1002841_pt1 | contig 13298 bp, 9 predicted proteins | sample SalMarSW160110MG_2_FD_202540 | JGI IMG/M metagenome (GOLD analysis project Ga0315548, IMG submission 202540) | Salt marsh sediment microbial communities from the Plum Island Ecosystem LTER, Massachusetts, United States - Salt Marsh Sediment SW1601-110 ... | reverse complement strand
CAGCAATTTATTGAAAGATTTACCGACCAGGCAAAGAGACGTTTTGAGTCGGCGTTTTGGTTTGAAAGGGGAAAAACAGACCTTGGAATCGGTTGGCCGGGCTTACAATATTACCCGGGAAAGAGTCCGGCAGATCGAGAATGACGGTTTGGCCAGGTTGGATAAGAGAATCGGCCGGGCCGACTGCCAAAGGGTTTTCCGGTCTTTTGCTGGAGAATTAAAAAATTCTGGCTCTTTGAGAAGGGAAGACATTTTACTGGCCAAGCTGGGTGGTGGCAAGTTTCAAAACCACGCCTTTTTTTTATTGACTATCGGCCAGCCTTTCCAGAGATTCGCCGAAACAGCCGACCTCCATGCTTTTTGGACCATTAATAAAAACTCTTTGAATATTGCCCGCAAGAACATAAATAATTTCATTACCGTACTCAAAAAGAAAAAGAAAGCCTTGCTGCTGCCTTTAAGCATTCCGGCCAGCCACTTGGAAGTCTCCAAAAGGGTTTTGGAAAACCCCGAAGGACTTTATGGTTTGGCTGACTGGCCCGAGATTAATCCCAAAGGAGTCAAAGATAAAGCTTATTTAGTTTTGAAAAAAGAGGAAAAACCGCTTCATTTTACCGAGGTGGCTAAAAATATCAGCGGCGATGCTCTACCTCAGACCGTGCACAACGAACTGATCAAAGACCAAAGATTCGTTCTGGTGGGCCGAGGCCTTTACGCTTTGCAGGAGTGGGGCTATGCTCCCGGCGTTGTCCGGGAAGTCATTGCCCAGGAAATGAAAAAAGCCAAGAAGCCCTTGAGCAAGGAAGAGATAATGAAAAAAGTGCTTTCGCAGCGTCAGGTCAAACCGAATACCATATTATTGAATTTGACCAACAAGAAATACTTCATTAAAAACCAGGACAAATACTTTATCCGTCAAGCTTAAAAATTGCTGATTCATGGAGGGGCAATTATTTTATATTTTGAATGTTGTTTGGGACATCATTAAGAATTGGTGGTGGGTCGCTCTACCATTTGTTCTTTGGCGTCCCTTTTCTTATTTTTGGCTTTATTGGCGGGGGGAAATATGGATGCTGGCCCAAAAATCTGTTTTACTAGAGATTAAAATGCCCAAGGAGGTTCTAAAGCCGCTTCGCGCCATGGAGCAGGTTTTTAGTGCTCTTTGGGGCAACATTTACGACCCGCCCGATAGTTGGGAAAAGTGGTTTGAAGGCAAGTCTTTACTTTCGGTCCAGTTGGAAATGACTAGCTTTGGAGGCGAGCCTCATTTTTACGTCAGATGCCACGAGGCTAGGAAAAATGCGGTTGAATCTTCAATCTATTCCCAGTACCCGGACGCGGAAATTACCGTGGCCGAAGACTATACCAAAAATGTTCCCCAAAACATTCCCAATAAAGACTGGGATATGTGGGGGACCGATTACACTTTGATAAAAGAAGACGTCTACCCGATGAAAACTTATTCCAAGTTTTTTGAAGAAAGGCCGGAGACGGCCAAGGAAGAAAAAAGAATTGACCCGGTAGCCACTTTATTGGAGGGTATGGCTAAATTTGGTCCGGGCGAACAGCTTTGGATCCAGATAGCTTTCAAACCGGTAACTAACAAAGAGAACAATTTTATCCAGCGGGGGGAAGAGGTCCGCGACAAACTGGCCAAGCGGCCGGGTAAAACAAAGCCAAAGTCTATTTTATGGGAAGCAGCCGGAGAGCTAGTGACCGGCAAGCCGGCCGGTGCCAATGACAAGAAAGAAACTTTATCCTTGGAATCTATTTATCCGCCGGAATTGCGGTTGACCCCCGGCGAAAAAGATATTGTGACCGGCGTGGAAAATAAAATTGCCAAACGCTGCAATGAATCCTACATCCGCTTCATTTATTTGGCTAAAAGAGAAGCTTATTTCGGCGGGGCCAAAGCTATTCCTTTCGGTTTTTTCCAGCAATTCGCCACCGAGAACCTGAACCAGCCTTTGCCCTGGAGCAAGACTATTACCAAAATACACAAGTATCCGATTTCGGATTTGATACGTACACGCCGCCTTTACATCAGGAAAAGGAGACTGTTTTTCCGCTACATCAGAAGATTTCCTCCTTTGTATCCTTTGAAAGGCGGCACTTTTGTTTTGGACACCGAAGAATTGGCCACTATGTTTCACTTTCCGGGCAGAACGGTCGCTGCCGCTCCCTTTGTGTCCCGGGTGGAATCTAAGAGAGGAGAGGCTCCGCCCGGTTTGCCTTTAGAGGAATAAATATATATGAAAAAAGATATTACGCTTTTTGCTGAAACAACTTTTCGCAATACCCGCCGCAAGTTCGGCATCAAAACCGATGACAGACGCCGCCACATTTACGTGGTCGGCAAAACCGGCATGGGCAAGACCGTTATGCTGGAAAACATGGCTATCCAGGACATCCAGAACGGTCAGGGGATTGGTTTTGTTGATCCGCACGGCGAAGCGGCCGAAAGGCTTTTGGATTTTGTGCCGGCCGATCGGATTAACGACGTCGTCTATATCAATCCGGCTGACCTGGATTTTCCGATCGCTTTCAATATTATGGAAAAGGTTGACGTGGAGCACCGGCATTTGGTGGCCAGCGGTTTAATGGGCGTTTTTAAAAAGATCTGGCCGGATGTTTGGTCCGCTCGTATGGAATATATCTTGAATAACTGTATTTTGGCTTTATTGGAATATCCCGGCGCCACTTTAATGGGAGTCAACCGTATGCTGGCCGATGTCGATTACCGCAAGAAAGTGGTTGATAAAATTACCGACCCGGTGGTTAGAGCTTTCTGGGTCCAGGAGTACGCCCGCTACACGCAAAGGTACGAAGTTGAGGCGACCGCGGCCATCCAAAACAAAGTCGGCCAGTTTATTTCAGCTCCTCTGGTCCGCAATATCATCGGCCAGTTAAAATCTTCCATTAATATGAGAGAGATAATGGATGAGGGCAAGATTTTGATTATGAACTTGTCAAAGGGCAGGATCGGCGAGGATAATTCAAGGCTTTTGGGCGCCCTTTTGATTACCAAGCTCCAGCTGGCGGCTATGTCCAGGGTTGATATGCCGGAGGAAAAAAGAAGAGACTTCTTTTTGTATGTTGACGAATTTCAGAATTTTGCAACAACGTCCTTTGTCAATGTCCTTTCCGAAGCAAGGAAATATAGGCTGGCCTTAATTTTGGGCCACCAATATATCACTCAAATGGAAGAAGAAGTCAGGGATGCCGTGTTTGGCAACGTCGGAACGATAATTTCTTTCAGGGTCGGGGCAGACGATGCAGAATACTTGGAAAAGGAATTTACTCCAGATTTTCTGGCAGCTGACATAGTAAACTTGGGCAAATACAATGTTTATCTGAAGCTGATGATTGACGGGATAGCAGGCAGGCCTTTTTCGGCCGAGACCTTGATGCCTTCCCAGCGTCCGGCAAAAACATACCGCGACAAAATTATCAAGGTGTCGCGGGAAAGGTATAGCACCCCGCGCCTGGAGGTGGAAGATAAGATTACCCGCTGGTCAGGCGCAATAGAAATGTCTCCGCTGGCTCAGGCCGGCGGGCCCGTTCTTTACGATGCCCGCTGCTCCATGTGCGGCAAGGATACAAAAGTAGTTTTCCAGCCCGACGGCAAAAGGCCGGTCTACTGCAAAGCCTGCCGCAAGAAACTGCAGCAACAGCAAGAAGAAAGTTCGCCCCCGCCCTCGGTGATGCCTTTTTCGCCGTCCAGGCGAAACAATCTTGAGAAACCCAGACCCAGGAGAAAGGAAGTGAATCTGGGAGAATTGAAAAAAGTTCTGGAAGAATCTTTAGAGAAGAAAGAAACGCCGGACAACAATAAGGGCGTCATTAACCCGGGCGAGACCGTTAAGTTCCAATGAAAACCGTCAGAGATTTTAACGTCAAAAATAAAAGAGTTTTAGTGCGCTGCGATTTCAATGTTCCCCTTTCCGATCAAGGGGAAATTTTAGATGATTTCCGAATCAGGCAAACTTTGCCGACTATCGAGTATTTGATTAGGAAAGGAGCCAGGGTCGTCTTGATAAGCCATTTAGGCCGGCCGGCCGGCAAAGTGGTTGAATCGCTCAGCCTGAAACCGGTCGCTGAAAGACTGGAAGAATTACTGGGGCAGAAAATATGCCTATTGGAAAACTTAAGGTTTAACCCCGGAGAAAAAGGCAACGATGAAAGTTTTGCCGAAGAATTGGCGGGAAAGGGAGACATTTATATTAACGATGCTTTCGGCGCTTGCCATCGGGCCCACGCTTCCATCGTCGGCGTGCCTAAATATCTTCCTTCGGGAATCGGCTTGTTGCTGGAAAAAGAAATTAAAGTCTTGACCAAATTAATAAAAAAGCCGAAAAGGCCGATGATAGCCATTATCGGCGGAGCTAAGGTAGAAACAAAAGTAAAACTGATTGACAGGATTTCCGAAATTGCTGACCTGATACTGATCGGCGGTCTTATCCAAAAAGAAATCAAGGAGAAAAACATTAAATTGGAAAACCCGAAAAAGATTATTGAACCGGTTGACGAAACCGGCGGCGGATTGGATATCGGCCCAGAAACTGTCAAGCTTTTTAAAGAAAAAATAGCTTCGGCCAAAACAATTTTCTTTAACGGCACGTTGGGCATGGTCGAGAAAAAAGAATTTGCCCGGGGTACGGAAGAAATTTTGAAAGCCATGGCTGGAGCCAAATGCTTTTCCGTGGTCGGCGGGGGAGATATGATCCAGGTTATCACCAGGCTCAATTTAATTGATAAATTCAACCACGTTTCAACCGGCGGGGGAGCCATGCTGGCATTTTTGTCAGGCGAGAAACTGCCCGGCTTGGAAGCTTTAAAATAATGGCAGAGATAAAGAATTTAAAAAAAGCGGCTCAAAGGATTAAAAAAGCCGTCAAATCCAAGGAAAAAATCATTCTTTACGGCGATGCTGATTTGGACGGCATCGGTTCGGTCATTATCCTGAAAGAAACTATTAAGAATCTGGGCGGCAATGTTGAAGCGGTCTATTTTCCTGACCGGGAAACCGAAGGCTACGGGTTGAACGAGGATGCTTTGGATTATTTGAAAGATCATGCGCCCGCCCTCCTGATCGCCCTGGACTGCAGTATCGGCAATTTTGCCGAAGTTAAATCGGCCAAGAAACTGGGCCTTGAGGTGGTAATTGTTGACCATCACGAACCAATGGAAAAACTTCCCTTAGCTTCAATCATCGTTAACCCGAAACAGAAAGGAGACAAATATCCTTTCAAGCAGTTTGCCGCGGCCGGGGTGGTTTTCAGATTAGCCGAGGAGATATTGAAAGAAAGATTGACCGGCTCTCTGAGGGATAATTTTCTTGAATTGGCCGGGCTGGCCACTTTAGCCGATATGATGCCCCAGACCGATGACAATTTGGAATTAATCGGCGGAGGCCTGGGCTCGATCAATAATACGGTCAGACCGGGGTTCAAAGTTTTCTGGTCAATAATCGGTGAGGACAGTTCCCGTCAGCTTATTGCGCAAAAAATAATTTCTGCCTGTCATGCCGGCAGCAACAAAAATCATCTGAACGAGGGCTATTTACTTTTAACAGCCAATTCAATTGAAAAAGCAGAAGTTCTGGCCAAAGAACTTTTGGAAAAAGCGCATATCAGACAGGAAAGAGTTAAAGATATTGCGGCCCAAGTGGAGGAAAAGATTTCTCAAGACCCGATTGTTTTTACTGGCGACAAGTCCTGGCCGGTTTTGATACTAGGTCCGGCTGCTTCCAAAATCTGCCAGTCGCAGCAAAAGCCGGTTTTCCTGTACAGCCAGAAAAAAGATTACTGCCAGGGGACAATCAGAACTCCTCAAGGGGTTGACGGGGTCAAAGCTATGGCGCACTGCTCCAAATTCCTGGATTCTTACGGCGGACATCCCCAGGCGGCCGGTTTCCGGACTCAGGAAGAAAACCTGGATAAATTCAAAAACTGTTTGATTAAATATTTTAAAAGCTTATGAAAAAGATAATTATTTATACTGACGGCGGCTCAAGAGGGAATCCGGGGCCTTCAGCCATTGGCGTTGTAATCGGCGCAAAGCAGTATGCCGAATTTATTGGCGTTGGCACTAACAACGAGGCCGAATATAAGGCCGTTATCTTTGCTTTAAAGAAAGCCAAAGCCTTATTCGGCAAAAAGGTTATAAAAAGCGTTGAGGTTGAGGTTAAATCGGATTCAGAACTTTTAATTAAGCAGATGAACGGCGAATACAAGATACTGGAGCCGAAAATTCAAGCCTTGTTTCTTCAGGCTTGGAATCTGAAAATTGATTTTGGCAAGGTTAAATTTGTTGCCATTCCCCGCGAGAAGAACAAGCTATCCGATAGACTGGTGAATGAGGCGTTGGACAGCCAAAATCGCAACCAAACCCTCTTTTAATCAGCCTGGGCTTGACATGCTCCCTTGGCCTGATATAATAGAAATTGATTATGAGAAAAACACAAACCATTTTGAATAAATCAAGCGGTTCATAAACCTGTGATTTTTCATGTCTCAGGAACGGAGCCGCTGTCAAAGCGGTTTTTTCTTTCTCATAACGGACTTTGAAAACAGAATATGGGGTTCTCCATTCGAAAACTAGCGAATGGGGACAAACTAGTGATTATTAATTGCTAGCTAATTAGGTATATATTGCATTTTAAGGGCAAACGGCGGATGCCTAGGAATATCGAGGCGATGAAGGACGTGGGGAGTCTGCGATAAGCCTCGGGGAGATGACTCTCAATCTTTGATCCGGGGATTTCCGAATGGGGCAACCTGTTTCGGTGACAAACCGAAACGGTCTGGTCTTTAAACGCCAGACAGCGAACCCGCTGAAGTAAAACATTTCAGTAAGCGGAGGAAAAGAGAACGAAGTTTATTCCCTCAGTAGCGGCGAGCGAACAGGGAAGAGCCTAAACCTTTTTTGGTGCTTTGCACCATTAAAGGGGTTGTAAGATTGTATTGTCGGGAGCATTTCTAATCGATGGAAATGTTCTTGAGGGAGAGCACTTAGATAAAGTTTCGTTAGTTGAATGTTCCTGGAAAGGACAACCAGAGAGGGTAATAGTCCCGTAAGCGAAAACGACTTTATGCTCCTTGATACTTTTCTTGAATACTCCGAGGCACGAAAACCTTGGAGGAAGCAGGCCGGACTAACCGGCCAAGGCTAAATACTACGATATTTCCGATAGTGAACCAGTACCGTGAGGGAAAGGTGAAAAGTAGCCCGGTGAGGGCGATGAAACAGAACCTGAAACCGTTATGCCCACAACGAGTCAGAGCCCATTTATGGGTGATGGCGTGCTTTTTGCAGAACGAGCCAACGAGTTATCTTGCTTTCTTGTCTAAGCCGTTTCGCGGCGCAGACACAGAGAAATCGAGCGTTAAAAGCGCGTATTTAAGAAAGCGGGATAGACCCGAAGCCAAGCGAGCTTGCCATGGCCAGGGTGAACTTTGACGAAAGTCAGAGGGAGGCCCGAACCAGTGGACCGTTCAACGTCTTTGGATGAGCTGTGGTAAGAAGTGAAAAGCTAAACGAGCTTGGTAATAGCTGGTTCTCCCCGAAATAGCTTTAGGGCTAGCTCCTGCTAATACGTTTTCCGGAGGTAGAGCACTGGATGGACTATCTTGGGCTTTGCTCAGGTAATTCAACCAAACTCCGAATGCCGGAAAATTCAAGCAGGAAGTCAGACTGTGGGGGCTAAGCTCCGCGGTCAAAAGGGAAACAGCCCAGACCTTCATCTAAGGTCCCTAAACTGAGCTAAGTGTTAATTAAGGAAGTAGAAATCCTATGATAGTTAGGAGGTTAGCTTAGAAGCAGCTATCCTTTAAAAAGTGCGTAACAGCTTACTAACTAAGGAATTTTGCGCCGAAGATTTATCGGGACTAAGCTCAGTACCGAAGATAAGGATGCGCCAATTTATTGGTGCGTGGTAGGGGAGCGTTCTTAGTGCTGCGAAGCCCAAAGGTAACTTTGAGTGGAGCGCTAAGAAGTGAGAATGTTGGCATGAGTAACCGCAACCAGGGTGAGATCCCCTGGCACCGAAAGCCCGAGGTTTCCTTGGCAATGACGATCAACCAAGGGTTAGGCGGACCTAAGTCTTTGGCCGAAAGGCCAGGATGATGGACAGCCGGTTAATATTCCGGCCCGGCCTTTCAGTTCTGAAGGATGACGTAGTTTAGAAGCTTGGGGGGATTATTGGATTTCCTCAGAGAGAGCTTGCTCTCTCATCCCAAGTTATAAACTGCCGAGAAAAACTCCTTTAGGTCAACTGAATGGTCACCGTACCGCAAACCGACACAGGTGGGCTGGCGTAAGAGTGCCCAGGTGAACGGGTGAAACCTCGTTAAGGAACTCGGCAATCAAGTGTCCGTAAGTTCGCAATAAGGACTGCCACCTTCGGGTGGCTGCAACAAAAGTGCCCAAGGCGACTGTTTACCAAAAACACAAGTCCCTGCTTAACTCGTAAGAGGATGTATAGGGGCTGAGGCCTGACCAGTGCTGGAATGTTAACGTTGCCGGTCGTTTCAATTTATTGGAACGGCTGAGTGACCGAAGCACCAGTGAACGTCCGCGGTAACTATAACCGTGTTAAAGTAGAAAATACGCACTGCTTTAGTAAAATCTGGCTATATGCTGGAAAATCTTTAGAACCTTAAGTACAAAACAGTAATACCTTTAAAATGGTATAAACTGAAAGTGAAAATCTTAAGGATTAGACAATCAGCAGGAAAGACCTGAAAAGGAATCCTCAGAGGCCATACGCCAGACTCATCTAAAAAATATTTAGATTGAGAAGATATGGTCCGAACTTCATGGCGACATGAAGAAATCCATTTAATTGAATGGATGTAACAAATTGAGCGTAATCCCTTGCCGGGTAAGTTCCGGCCCGCATGAAAGGCCTAACGACTTTGGGGCTGTCTCAACGAGGAGCCCGGTGAAAATGCAATACCGGTAAAGATGCCGGTTACCTGCGGCTAGACGGAAAGACCCCGGGAGCTTTACTATAGCCAGATATTGAGTTTTGGTTTTGGATGCGTAGCGTAGCGGGTAGACTTTGAAGTTCCGATTTCGGTCGGGACGGAGTCACCAATGAAACACCCGTCTTTTAAAACCTCAATTCTCACTCCGATTATTAAGTTGGAGGACAGTGTTTGGTGGGTAGTTTAAGTGGGGCGCTTGCCTTAACTTTATGGGGCCATTTAGGAGTAATCCTAAATGCAAACTCGACTAATATGCTGGAACATCCGAGTATCCAAAAGTACTTAATCTTGATAAAATTAAGTAATAATCTTTTGGTGCGGACAATCAGCAGGGAAATCATTTTTAGATACCCTCAACGACTACACGTCGAGTCCCAATTTGATTAAATTGGGTAGTGATATAGTCTGAACTTTAGGGCGACCTAAAGATTCGGTAATGTTAACATCCCGCGCTCGTTAACTAATCCGAAACTTAAATGCGGAGTAAAGCAATCGAAGAATATAAAAACGGTTTATCTTTGAGTAGAAAACAGAAAGACATTCTGATCGGACTTTTATTGGGAGACGGTCATTTGGAAAAACTTTACACTCCAACCTTAGGAAGATTGAAAGTAGAACATAGTTATAAACAGAAAAGTTATGTAGATTGGCTTTATGGCGAATTCAGGAATTGGGTGAGAACTAAGCCAGAAATAAGAAGAGTGAACGCATGGGGAAAGTTGAGAAAGAATTACAGATTTTCTACCTACGGCCATAAAATTCTAGGAGAATTTAGAGGAAGGTTTTACAAAAACAATAAGAAAATCGTACCCAATGATTTAGAGAAAGACATAACAACCCTAGGATTAGCAGTTTGGTATATGGATGACGGATCAATTAAATCGAAAAGGCATAGAGGCGTATTATTGAATACCCAAGGATTTAGAAAAAATGATGTGGTAAGGTTGCAAAAAACATTAGGAAGTAAGTTCGGTGTTAGCAGTACGACAAGAAAAGATAAAAATGGAAAGCAAATTTATTTGGGAGGAGAATCTGGAGAAACGTTTATTTCTCTTGTGAAGCCTTACATAATCTCTTCGATGCGTTACAAGATTCCTAAAACTTTAAGATTAACATAATTGCCTAAAGAGTAGCGGAGGCGTTTAAAGGTCAGCTAGCTCCGGATGGAAATCGGAGTGGTCCTGTAAAGGGAAAAGCTGGCTTTACTGCAAGGCGGATATGCCGCGCAGTTGGGAAACCAGAACTTAGTGAACCGACCCTTTTTAGTAGAAAAGGGGAAGATCATCAGCCAAAAGTTACCCCGGGGATAACAGGCTAGTAGGGCCCGCAAGTTCATATTTACGGCCCTGTTCGGCACCTCGATGTCGGCTCATCACATCCTGGAGGTGAAGAAGCTTCCAAGGGTTGGGCTGTTCGCCCATTAAAGTGGTACGCGAGCTGGGTTCAGACCGTTAAGGAACGGAGTAAAATTCGGTTTTTTAACAGTCTGAATCCGAGGTTAAGACATCATAAATTAACGGCGGCGTTCAACAGCAATGTTGAATGAGAAGTTGACTTATATCGGTGGAATCCTGATAGAGGACAATACCGAGGGAAATCTATACTTATATAGATGCCCGTAGAGACTACACGTCAACCTCCTTGAACAATCAAGGATGATAATATAGTCCAATGCATCTAGGAATAGGTGACAACATGCGTGAGACAGGTTGGTCCCTATCTACCGTAGGCGCCGAGTTTTGAGGGGAGTTGTCCTTTGTACGAGAGGATCAGGATGAACTGACCTCTGGTCTACCAGCTGTTCCGCCAGGAGCATCGCTGGGTAGCTAAGTCGGGAAGGGATAAGAGCTGAAAGCATCTAAGCTCGAAGCCCACCCCAAGATTAGAACTCATTAAAACCGGTCACAGACTATGACCTTGATAGGCTCCAGGTGTAAGCCCAGTAATGGGTTAAGCCGAGGAGTACTAATCGGTTGAATTTTTTATATACCTTACTTGGCTGGCAGTTAATAATCATTAGACATATAAAAGGGTGTTGTAGTGGCGGCTATACTGGAGTTGTTCCACCTGTTCCCATACCGAACACAGTAGTGAAATACTCCAAGGCCGATGATAGTGCATTTGCGCGAAAGTAGGTAGCTGCCACCAGAGCACCCTTTTTGTTTTGCCTAAATTTAGATTTCGGAGTAAAATAGCCTAAGTATGAAACTGGCCAGCAGAAAGACAATTTTGATTATTATTGTCGGGATTGCCGTTGTTTTGTCCCTGAACTTTTTCCAAAAGGAAGTTAAGGGATTTTTTTATTCCATTTCTTCCTCAATCCAGCAAAGTCTTTGGGGGGCGGGGGACAAGGTGGCTGGTTTTTTCCAGGGTAGTGGGCTGGCCAGAGACAACGAACAGTTGCAGCTCAGAATCCAGGAACTGCTGGCTGAAAACATTCTTTTGGAAGAATTGCAGCAGGAGAACGAAAACTTAAGAGAGGCTTTGGAAATCGGCCTGGCCAAAGAGTTCAGGCTGTTGCTGGTTGATGTTATCGCTAAAGATATCGGCCAGGACTCAATATTGATTAATCAGGGGGCTAAAGACGGCCTTTCCCAAGGCATGCCGGTTGTTACCGAACAGAAAGTACTGCTGGGCAGGATTACCGACGTTTACGATGGGTTTTCCCGCGTCAGCCTGCTTTCCAGTAAAGACAGTTCCTTTGACGTTAGACTGGCCGAGAGCAATGTCACCGGCGTCATAAAAGGACAGGGGGGTACTAATCTTTACCTCGACCTTGTCTCCCAGGACGAAGAGTTGGAAGAGGGCGGCTTGATAGTTACCAGCGCCCTGGGCGGGATTTATCCTAAAGGACTTTTGGTTGGTTTTATTGAAAAGATTGAGCGGAGCGACGTCAAACCCTTTTATGAGATAAACGCTTCAGCTTTCTTTGACCTCGGCTCAATCAACAGCGTTTTTGTTATTTTGAACTTTTAATATGATCAGAAAAATCTTAATTTTCATTTTGTTTTTTTATTTCCTGGCTCTGTGCCAGACCAGTTTTCTGGCTCATTTTTCAGCGTTCAACGTTATCCCGAATCTTGTTTTGATAGCCGTTATTTTAATTAATATTCTGGAAAGCCCGAAAAATTATACTGGTGTTTTTATCGCTTTTGCCGGCGGATTCTTTCTGGACATTTTTTCTTCCGGCTTTATCGGCTTTTACGTTTTGATTCTGGTGGCAGCGGCGTTTTTAATCAAAATAATATTGAGGAATTATGTCTGGAGTCCGATTGGATAAATTCAAAATCAAGAAATTCAAAAAAGAGTTGGAGCCCCAGGAAGTTCTGCTGGATTCTTTGGCTCAGAGAAAAGAAGGAGAAATGGGCGTTTCGGGGAAAAGGCTGGAAGTGCCTCTTTCCCAGAATCTTTTAAAAGGTTTATGGCTCGGCTTTTTTATTTTCATCTTCGTTCTCTTCGGAAAAACAGCCCAGCTGCAAATTATGGAGAACGAAACTCTCAGCCAACTGGCGACCGAGAACCGGTTCGTCGTTCAATTAATCCAGGCCCAGAGAGGCGTCATTTACGACAAGAATCTCAACCAGCTGGTTTTCAACAAGCCCAGTTTTGATTTAGTGTGCGACGGTGAAATCGTTTCGGAAAATCTTTCCCACCAGGATTTAATTTTTTACGAAGTAAAGATCGGCGATTTCCCCGGCTGCGAAATAGTCAACAACACCGCCCGGGATTATCTGGACGGTCCGGCTTTCAGCCACGTCATTGGCTACCAGCGCAAGACCGGAGAGAAAACTGGCCTGGAGGATTATTACGACGCTGTTTTAAGGGAGCAGCCCGGTGAAATACAGATTACCCGGGATATTTACGGCAATTTTGTCAGTAAAGAAGTCGTCAGCCAGCCATTTTCCGGCCAGAGCTTGGTTTTGAATTTGGATTCGGAGTTGCAGGAAAAGCTTAACCAGGTTCTGGGCAATGTTATCAGAAGTGTTGGCGTCAAGGCCGGGGCAGCAGTTGCTTTGGATCCCCGTAATGGCGGGGTTTTGGCTTTGACCAGCTTTCCCAATTTTGACAACAATCTCTTCAGCCAGGCCATGTCGCAGCAAGATTGGGATTTACTCTTCGACAATCCTCAAAAACCCCTTTTCAATCGGGCGATCGGTGGAGAATATCCAATCGGTTCAACCATCAAACCATTGATTGCTTCGGCCGGCTTGCAGGAAAGGCTGATTTCGCCGGAAGACAATATTCTCTGCCAGGGGCTGATTGAAGTAGAGCACCGTTACGATCCAGAAATCGTTTACAAGTTCCATG
>Ga0315548_1002840_pt1 | contig 13298 bp, 12 predicted proteins | sample SalMarSW160110MG_2_FD_202540 | JGI IMG/M metagenome (GOLD analysis project Ga0315548, IMG submission 202540) | Salt marsh sediment microbial communities from the Plum Island Ecosystem LTER, Massachusetts, United States - Salt Marsh Sediment SW1601-110 ... | reverse complement strand
ATCGGTGTGATACACAACCATACTTCAAAGAGTCTATGGGACTATCTAAAGCGACAATACCTGCACGCGAGGTATAGAATACTTCACAAAAAGAGGTATGTAAAGTATACGGACGAGTATGCAAACACTTCCATGTTCATAACATCTACGATATTGTTGTGTATACCAGTGATAGTACGCATGTACAAGAAAGTCCATAGCTTAAAATTGCTAGCGCTAATGCCAATATCTTTCTTGCGAAGTTTTGTGTGGTTGATTGGATTTGTGGATGGTACCTTATTCGAGAGGAAGTAGATTGACTTACTTAAATTTCTTTTTCAACAGATATACAAAATAATCCTTGCTAGCTTTTGCAAGCCGTACAAACTCTCGAGGATGTAGATTGTTCATAAATATCCTAAACATCTGTCTAGGGTCTGTATAAAACTCTAATGTAAGCTTGTCTCTCATCTTCTTGATATCTTCTGATGACAGGTTGGGGTAATCTATCAAAAATCCAAGCTGTCCAGTCTCGTCCAACCAATTATTCGGGTCTTCCGTCTTCAGATAGCCTTTAGCCTTTGCCCAAATATAGAACTCTGTGCCAGGAAATGGCACAATCTGTTCTATCTGTATCATATCCGGCTTTAATTTCTTGGCCCATTCAATTGTTTCCCTAATTGTTTCCTTCGTATCCCCGGGTAATCCGATCATAAAGCAGCCATATATTTTTATCCCTGATTCCTTCGCATCTTTTGCAAACTGTTCTGCCTGTTTTAATGTTATTCCCTTCTTTATGTTTTTGAGTATCTGCTGGTTGCCGGATTCATAGCCGACAATGAGCATTCTACACCCCGATTCCTTCATTTCCTTAAGCACATCCTTAGGAATATCTACCCTTGCGTTAGTCGACCACACAATTTTAATCCCTCTTTCTTTAATCAGCCTTGAGAATTCAAGCATTCTATTCTTGTCAACAGTCATCGTATCGTCGTCAATAAAAATCTCTTTAATCTCCGGCATGTTTTCCTTTATCCATTCCATCTCATCCACCAAATCTTTAGCTGAACGCATTCTAAAGTGCCTGGACATGAACGTCTGAGGTACATTGCAAAAGACGCACTGGTTTGGGCATCCTCGGGCAGACATTATTTGTATCATTGGGTGCCTAGCTAGAGCATAACGGTAATGCCTAGAATTCAGAAACTTCTTGTAGACTTTAGAAACGAATGGAAAAACATCCAAATTGTCTATGTATGGCCTGCCGGGTGTGTTGACTATCTTTCCACCGTCAAAATATGTAATGCCCAGGACTTTTGAAACATCTCCATCTTTTTCCAAAGCGCTTGCAAGGTCTACAATAGTCATATCGTACTCTTTCCTTGCTATAAAGTCTATCGATGGATTGAGACTCATTGTATATTCTGGCCGTGCAGACGGAAACGTACCGACTAGACAGACTTTGATGTTGGCGTCTATTGATTTGAGTTTGCCTGCGAATGCTACGTCGCTCTTTATGGAAGGCATCGATGTGTCCATGACTACAAGCTGTGGGTTGAAGTCAAGCACGCGTTTGACAGTTTCATTGTCATCCCAGTCATTTGCTATGGCATCCAACAGCAGCACTTCATGCCCCATCTTTTCTACATAGCCTGTCGCGTATGCAAGCCAGAACGGATAGTAGAGTGTGCCGGATTTCGTATGCTCTGGCCACCTACTTGCACGGCTGATCTTGAATCTGAATGGTGGGTTTAAAAAAACTATTTTCATTCAATCGCCTTTGTAAAACTATCAACTATAGATATAAAAAAGTTTTAGCTGGTCATTAAGAGATACCTTATCCAGCCCGGGCGACTTTTCAATCTTGGAGAATACATGCTTTAGAACATCAATGCCATATTTCCACTTTCCCTTCATTTGCCAGTAGGTTACCATAAAGACAGTGGAAGCTGCGACAAATGGGAGAAACATCTGCATCAATGGTGTGCGTAAATTCTTCTTGAAAGTCCATATCTTATTCCTGTAATGGTAGTAGTCCACTATGCTTCCTATCATAGTTGCGGTCATTGCCTTTTTGTGGTTCACTACAGAAGTCGGCACGTATACCACCTTGTAGCCCTTCAGTCTAGCACGCCAGCACAGATCAATATCCTCAAAATATGCAAAATACCTCTCATCAAAACAGTACTCTAGCTTGCGTAGCACGGGTTTTTTAATCAACAGCGAGCAGCCTGAGACGTAGAAGCATGATTTCGCATGCTCAGTGCCGATTACGAACTTTGGCACACCCAGCATGCTCAAGTATCCTTCGCCTGCTATTGTTTTTAATTTTTTGCCTGAGAAGTTTTTAATCTTCGAGCCACAGATGCCGATGGATTTGTCGGACTTAGCAACTTTTACGAGTTCCATCAGCCAATCCTTCTCCACTGCTGTATCGTTGTTCAGAAATATTATGTAATCTCCCTTGGCAACATCCAATCCACTATTGTTTCCTTTGGAAAACCCGTAGTTCTGATCGAGCTTTAATGTCTTGACCCAAGGGAAGCTTCGTTTGACATATCTTATCGAGTCGTCTGTAGAGCCATTATCGACCATTATGACTTCCATCCTGTCCTTGGGATAGTCCACGCCTTTTAAGGCAATAAAGCAGTCCTTTAGAAACTTTTTGCCATTGTAGTTTAGTATTATGACAGAGCAAAATGGTAGTCTTGACGATTTTGCCATAGGTAATCATTCGATTTTATCTTTTTAAGGTCTTTCTTCCATGCTGCTGACAAGGTTGCTGGCTCTAAGAAGTGAAGAGAATGTACCGGCGTCAGACCAGAATCCATCCACTTTCACGGCAATTAGCCTCTTATTTTTTATATAATGGTTATTCACGTCAGTAATCTCAAGTTCTCCTCTCGCACTCTGCTCCAAAGTTTTTATGAAATCATACACGTCTGGCGGATAGATGTATAGACCTGTTACTGCAAACTTAGATTTAGGCTCCTTTGGTTTCTCTTCAATCTCTACTACATTTCCGTCTTCGTCAAATACTGCAACTCCAAACCGATAGGCATCATTCACTTCTTTAATGAAGATGGCAGCATTGTCATTATCCAAAGTATCTTTACTGACTTCTACTTTTTCAAAAATATTATCCCCGAGTATAACAACGATTTTTTCACCGTGTGCAAAATCCTCCGCCTGTAAAAGGGCATGTGCAATACCGAGTGCACCATCCTGTATCTTGTATGTCAAATTGACACCATGATTGTTGCCGCTACCAAGCAGTCTCATGAAGTCACCCATATACTTGCCTCCCGTGACTATCAGTATATCCTTTATCCCAAAACTCTTCAGCGTTTCAATCGGATGGAATATCATAGGCTTGTTGTATACAGGGAGGAGATGCTTGTTTGTAGCGAATGTGCAAGGCTGCAATCTTGTCCCTTCCCCGCCTGCCAGTATAACTCCCTTCACCAAATCACCTATTTGTTCGGGTTCTTATACCAATCATATCCTATATCTTTGTCATCCCAAGACTTCCTAATCTCATCAGGGTTATCGTATTGGTATAGATTGCTCACGAAGTATATCGTATATGATGGTTCTGTTCCGACTGTCTTTGTTCCATGATATTTGGAACCGTCAACCTTTACAACTTTCAAATTTTCTCCACTTACCACAACTTCCTCTATTTCTTTTGTATTTTCGTCCCACGTAACTATCTTCATGGATCCTTTGATAACCACAAAAAAGTCAAACTGCCCTTTCTCATGCTTGTGCCATGCCCTTACAATCCCGGGATAGCTTATGGAAAGGTTTGACTGGACAGGTAATTTGTCACCAAAGAACTCCTTCCAGTCATGTCGCATGATTTCAGTGAAAGATCCTCGCTCATCAACGAACTTCTTAAGGTCTTTTACTTCAATAGATTTTCCCATTTTTTAGCACCTGTCTATAAACATAATACCATATAAACATTATACGGTAATAACATATAAATACATATGAAAGCATATATATTAGTGGTGGGTATGGACAAGATTCTAGTGATTGGTGCTAATGGCTTGCTTGGAAGCAGGGTTATTGAAGTTGGCAAGGATAAATTTGATTTCTATGGTACTTACTTCTCACCTGTTATGAAGGGAAATAATGTATCCAAACTAGACGTGAGAAATAGGGACAAAGTCTTTAAGATTATACAGAATGTCAGGCCGGATTGCGTAATCCACACAGCGGCGCTTCACAGTGTAGACTATTGTGAGACTCATCCGGAAGAATGCTGGTCGGTAAATGTGGAAGGTACGAAAAATATTGCAGAAGCTTGCAAACTCTTGGGTGCAAAGATAGTCTTCATATCCACGGATTATGTATTTGATGGAAAGAAGTTGAAGTATACTGAAAAGGACAAACCAAATCCGTTGAGCTACTATGCCAAATGTAAACTGATAGCAGAGAGAGTGATTGAGACGTTGGATGTGAACTATATCACAGTCCGTGCATCAGTTCTCTATGGCCGTAATGGAATGGGAAAAAAGAATTTCGTGCTATGGACGCTTGAACAGTTGAAAAACAATAAAGAAATGACTATTGTAACAGATCAGCATAACAATCCCACTTTTGCAGATAGTCTGAGTGAAATAATTCTAAGGCTCTATAGGAAAGGAGCTAGGGGACTGTTCCATGCAACAGGACCAGATTGTATGAGTAGGTTTGTATTTGCAAAGAAGATTGCAGACGTCTTTGGTTTGAAGAAAAGTTTGATTAAACCGATAACAACTCCCCAGTTGAACCAGATTGCAACTAGACCGGAAAGGGTCAACATGATAGTCGACAAAGTTACGAGAGTGTCTGGAATCAGGCCTATGTCTCTAGATGTGGGGCTGAAGATGTTGAAGAAGCAGTTGGTGGGTTGATGGCAAGCACGCTTGTGACTGGAGGCTGTGGTTACATAGGTAGTGAGCTAATCAGAAAGCTCCCTGAGAAATTTGAAAATATAAGAATAATCGACAACATGATGAGGGAGCGTTATGTCTCTTTATGGGAATTACCCAATAGTGCAAAATACGAATTCGTAGAGGGGGATATAAGGAATGAAAAAGATGTGAGAAAATCGATGGAGGATGTTGAAGTTTTGATTGACTTGGCAGGCATTACAAATGCTCCACTCTCGTTTAAGAGAAGGGATTTGACAATGGATGTCAACGTAGGTGGTGTGAAAAATTTAATCAAGGCTGCATTGGACAGCAACATTAAGCAATACATCTATTCATCAAGTGCTAGTGTATACGGGCCGACTGGGGGAGAGGTTGATGAAAGCTATGATTGCAAGCCAGTGAGTCCGTATGGAGAGTCAAAGTTGTTAGCTGAAAAGGAATTGCTGAAAGCGAAGGAAGAGAACGGTCTTAGGGTAACCATTCTAAGGTTTGGCACTGTCTATGGCTGGAGTGTTGGCATGAGGTTCGACACCGTGATAGACAGATGGGTGTACTTGGCTTGCATAGGCAGGTCCATAGAAGTATGGGAAGTCAACAAAGGAGAGTCCAGACCATACGTGCATGTGGATGATGTGTGTCGATCCGTCCTATTCGTTACAAATCCTGCAAAACTTGGGTTATTTAATGTAGTCAGTAAAAACATAATTTTAGGCGATGTTGTCAAAGCCGTACAAAAAAATATTCCAAATTGCACGGTCATAGAGACTGATAGGGAAAACTTGAACCAGCTCTCATACAAACTTGACAATTCAAAGCTAGTAAATCTTGGATTCAAGTACGAATACGACTTAGATAGAGGCATAAAGACTATCGTTGATAAATTCAAAGGTTTGAACCACTAGCAGAAGTCTCTTTTAAAATTTTTATATCCATATTTTAATAGGTGTAAAGATGAGGATAGTACTTTCAACAGAACGTTTCTACCCTCCAATGGGAGGAGCCGACTTTTCTGCATTAGTCTTATTCAGAGAATTATCCAAGCGTCATGAGACTAGTGCAATTTTCACAGGAGAGAGTGATAGAACTGGCAGAGTTGGCAAGATAAGAACAAAGAGAATTGGGATGGGTATTGAAAGGAATCAGTCAATCGGCTTGCTGAGGATCTACTTAATGAATAGAAAGTGGGAAAAGGTATTGGACAATTATGTAAAAGAGGGCAAGCCTGACTTGATTATAACACAGGGTGGATTGACTCCGTCTTCTGTAAAAGTAGCAAAAAGGTATGGGATACCTGTGGCTGTCTTTGTCAGAAGCTTTGATTATATGTGTATATCGGCGTTCATAGGGGTTAAAGGAACGGAAAGACACAATTGCATGAGTCATGCATCAATCAAACATAAAATCCAATATCCAATTTTTAAAATACTGGCAAAATGGCATGAAGATGCTGTGAAAAGCGCTGACATAGTTATAGCTAATTCGAAATTCACTCAGTCCTTAATTAAAAAATGGTATGGTGTGAAATCGGAAGTGATATACCCTTTCATCAGACTAGAAGATTACAGGACAAAAGTGAGAAGGCCTGAATACATAACCTTTGTCAGACCGAAGGTTTGGAAAGGAGTTGACGTCTTCCTAAAGATTGCTGACGCTTTGCCTGACAAAGAGTTTCTTACAGTTGGTAGGGCGGACAAGGTTAGTGAATTGTTGAAAAGAAAAAATGTCAAATATATGGGATGGACGAATGACATGAAAGACATCTATTCTAGGACAAAATTTTTGCTTGTACCGTCGATATGGAAAGAGGCGTTTGGTAGAATAGCCATTGAAGCTATGGTTGGTGGAGTGCCGTGTATAGTGAGTAATGTTGGTGGTCTGCCTGAGACAGTCGAGGATGCAGGAATCGTCATAAAGGACCCATACGACTTGAAAGCTTGGACTAATGCAATTAAGAGACTGGATAAAGACAAGACCTTATTGTCACGTCTCTCAAAAAAATCTAAGACACAGGCTAGAAAGTTCAACTTCAATAAACAGTATAAAAGATTTGAAAGAATAATCAATGGTTTACGCTAATTTGAGTTGGTTTTATGGTTGATGTACCAGTTGCAAATTCAGTAGCAAAAGTGCATAATTGGCTGATGGGTTGGATGGATGAAGACGGTGGATTGCACAGTCCAGTGATACATAAATTTGGCTCGGTTGTACAGGGTTATCCAAAGATTGTATCGATGATTAGAATGGATAATATAGAAGATTCTACATGGCACCAATCCATGGCTGTGCTTGCCTATGCTACGCTTTACAAAAAGACTGGTGATAAGAAATTTTTGAAAATAGCCGAGCGAATGGCTGATAGACTTGTCAGCCTGCAGATTGAAGATGGTTCATACAAAAACTCGAATTTTGAGCACGACTCCGACCCTTTCAGAAACAACAAATGCGTCATCCATCAGGCCTTTCCAGATATCGCCCTCTTGGAAATGTTTGAGATTCTAAAAAGGCAGAAGTATCTGCGTTCTGCAAAAGGCAATTTAGACAATTTCTTACTGGAAACCCTTTTTGATAGGAAGAATAAAATATTTTTCAATTTTGAGCGTTCAAGGTCGCACACGGCAAATATGACTTCGGTCGCAATTGAGGCACTTGTAAAGCTTGCCAAAATCACAGGTGATGATTCTTATCTTAGCCATGCTAAAAACAATGGTGACTGGATTTGTAGAATTTTCAACGGCCAGTATGTACCGTATGCTGACCATAGAGAAAATATAGAGCCGTTGCCGTTTTACAACGGTATAACACTACAGGGATTGGATGACCTATTCTATGCAACTAAAGATGTCAAATATTTGAATTTGATGAAAGCTATAGTCAAATATCTTAGGGAGAGTACAGATACTGAGACGGGATTTTTCTATCACAGGAAAGTCGGTAAAAGCGTAGTGAAGCGTCCGCAGTATGTTGCAGCGTCTGGTATAATACTCTGGAATGTTCTGAACTCGATGAAATGTGGTGTTAAGTTTCCAATAAACGATTACATAAAGAATTTGAACGGACGCATATACAGCAGCGGAGGCATTGGTAGCTATATCGGTTATGGTAACTGGGAGGATATCTTTCCATGCCCGGCATGGGTAGCGATGGCGTTTGCAGGACTTTGTGAATACGTGGACGAGAAGAGTCTGCAGAAAGTGGACTTTGATAGTGTAGAATTTAATAATTTTAGAATTGAAAAGGCTGGCTATAATCTGATAGATGAGAAGAATTTTCTGACGTTGGAAAAAAATGGAAAAGTCATATGGAAAGCGAATAAAAAAGAGGAAGTGCCAGATGTTAATAAAATAAAAGCTTTCTACGAAAAAGATGTGCTTTTGGCGAAGATTACAAATGCGATGATAAAAACAGTAGTCGGAAATAAAATCATTTATCCTATTGCAAAAAAGACTCAGAAAATAATCGGCCGCTAGACTTTTCTGGCTTTTACTAGTATGGTCTTGCAGAATCTTTTCAGCGGAGAGGTGGTCTTGAAATTCTCCATAGATGTTCTAGGCACCAGGTTTATGCCAACAATTCTCTCTATCTTAAAGCCCTTCAGCTTATCCATCATACCGCCATATGAGAATGGTCTGAAAGGAACATCAAGTGACCGTCCCATCATCATCCTATAACTGAAGTAAAGGCCGAACGGCGATCCTTTGTTTGAGAACACAAGGTATAGAGTCCCGCTTTTTTTCAATACTCTATGCATCTCTTTGATTACATCTTCTGGGTTTGGGACCAAGTCCAATGAACCGAAACATGTCACGCAGTCGAAGTTCTCGTCTTTTACCGGAAACTTGTCAGTACCCTTTATCGTCTTCACATTCTTATCGAGAGGTTTCATCTTCCATTTTATGAAGTCGTTGACCTCATCGGACATTTCAAGAACTGTCAGGTTGCTTATCTTCCCGTCCCTCAGGAGCATATGAGTATAGTTGGCGTAGTACGGAAAGACGTCCAACACTTTCCCTTCAATCTTGCCTATTTCATCAGCGGTCAGCCTAATAGTTGGGGATTTGGGGTTGTGTATCTCCGATGAAGGCGATTTTGCGCGTATCTTGAATGAGTGATAGTTTTTTATTTGTTCCATAGTCCAGTCGTCTGGGTTTAGCGAACTCGGATAGTCGTGCAAAGGGTTGTTGTCGAATGACCCGTAGGATATGGTACCTTCGCGCCTTGCAGGGCATTTAGGTGTCTCATCAGGGTAGCCGAATGCCACAGTTGCAACTTGGAAGAACTTTTCAGGTATTCTTAATATGTCCCTAATTTTGCATCTGTCGCCATCCTCAGACATCCACACAGAACCTATTCCAAGCGAGTGTGCCATCAACAACATATTCTGTATAGCAGCGGCAGCGGATTGTATGTTTGCATAATGCTTTGGAGTGGCTTTCTCGTCATACACCACGAATACTACGAAAGCGGAGTCCTTTATCGGGGACGGGGAATTAGAAACAGATGATATTTTCTCCTTTATCTTCTGGTCGTCAACAACTATGAATTTCCACATCTGTAGGTTGCATGCTGAGGGGGCGTACCTCCCGGCTTCGACTATCTTCTCTATCAATTCCCTGCTGACTTTCCTTTTCTTGAATTTCCTTATGCTTCTCCTTTCCCTTATTGTTTTTTTCACATCCATTTCTTCACACCGCAGATGATTTGAATTTTAGGGTTAAGCTATTAATATTATCCCTTTTAATTAAATAACAAACCAAAGAAGAATTAGTGAGGATATGGGAGAGAATCAAAAAATTCCTCTGGCTGATCCTTTAATCGGGGAAGAGGAAGCTAGAGCTGTGCACAATGTTGTCAGCTCTGGATGGATACGTGAGGATAGGTTGACAGCTGAATTTGAAAAGATGTTTGCAGACTATGTAAAAATGAAGCATGCCATAGCGACTTCAAGTGGAACTACTGCTCTTCATGCGGCGATGCTTGCGGTGGGTGTAAAACCTGGAGATGAAATTATAATGCCCTCTCTGACTTGCGTACCTCCCGTATCGGCAGCTTTGCTATGCGGAGCCATGCCTGTTTTTGCAGACATAGAGACTGAAACTTACAACATTGATCCAGAAAAGGTACGTGCTGCCGTGACTGATAAGACTAAGATGATTATCCCTATAAACTATGCCGGGCACCCGGCCGCTCTTGCAGAGCTTGAAGAGATAGCAGATGAGCATAACATCATTCTTTTGAACGATATGGCCGAATCTTTAGGATCGAAAATCGGAAATAAGGATGCATCAAGGTTTGGCAAAGTTGCAATCTACAGCTTCTCTCCCAACAAGACAATAACCACAGGAGAAGGGGGAATGGTAGCTACTGATGACGATGAGTTAGCTGAAAGAACGAGACGTGCGAAAGACTATGGACAAAAGAATAGATTCAATTATGTCGAATTGGGCAACAATTACCACTTTACTGAGATGCAGGCTGCAATGGGAATAGAACAGATGAAAAAGATAGATGAGATAGTGAAGCGTAAGCGTGCTGCGGCAAAGCTCATGACGGAGAAGCTTGCTGGCATAAAACAGTTGCAACTGCCAGTGGAAAAAGAAGGTTACACTCATGTATACATGCTCTATACTGTACGGATTCTCAGTGGCTCAAGAGATGATGTGATGAGAAGATTAGAGTCAGCAGGCATCCAATCACGCGTATACTTTCCACCGCTTCATCAGTCAGAACTACTGAAGAAATTTGAATCTCGTGTGAGCAGCAAGAAAAACATAGAAGCAATTGCAGACAGCATACTATCATTGCCTTCTTCTCCAAAACTCACTGAAGAACAAATAGGATACATCGCAAAAACTATGGGAGAAATCTTTGAGGCTTAACCCCTGCATTCCTTTATGCAATCTACTATGTAATTTATTTCTTCGTCTTTCAGATTTACGCTAGACGGCAGACTTATGCCTTTTCTACTAATCTCTGACGCTACAGGAAATTTCTCATTGCTTTTATATGGTGGCATATCAGTTATCAAATAAAAGACTGGCCTGGTCTCTATTCCCTTTGCTTCCAGTGCCTTCATAAGTTCGTTTCTGTCTACGCCAAAGCCATCTTCTACTAGCACAGTGTACATCCAATAGACATTCTTTGCCCAATCCGCCTTTGGTGGAGGCGTTATACCATTGACATCCTTAAGCAAGGAGTTATACAGGTTGGCAATCTCCAGTTTTCTTTTTATGAAATTGTCCATCTTCTGCAATTGTGCAACACCGATTGCCGCTTGCATATTCGTCATCCTGTAGTTGAAACCGATTACAGTGTGCCAGTATTTCTTCTGTAGATCCATTCCATGATCCTTCAGTATCTTTAGCCTCTCTGCAAGTTCTTCATTGTTAGTCAGGCACATACCACCTTCCCCAGTTGTCAGTATCTTGTTACCGTAGAAGCTGAAGCATGATATGTCACCGAAGCTGCCAACTCGCTTTCCTTTGTACTCTGCACCATGCGACTCTGCAGCATCCTCTATTACATATATCCCTCTTTCTCGTGCAATTTCTATGATAGGGTCCATGTCAACGGGATGGCCATAAAGATGAACGGGTATTATTGCCTTGGTCTTATCCGTTATTTTCTCCTTTATTTTTTCTGGGTCGATGTTCCATGTTGCAGGATCAGAATCCACAAAAATCGGCTTTGCTCCACAGTAAGTTACAACGTTTGCACTGGCCACAAAAGTTAAAGCTGGCACTATGACTTCATCTCCAGGTCCTATACCTAGTGTAGCTAGAGCTAGGTGTAGTGCAGCAGTGCCATTTGATGTGCTAACTCCGAACTTCGCACCACAGAATTTACTAAACCCTTGTTCGAATTCTTTTATGTACTTGCCCTTGGAGGAAATCCAGCTCGACTTTATACAATCTATTATATTCTTGAGTTCTTCCTCTCCGATTGACGGCTCGCTTATAGGAATTTTTATCATAACTATATGTTGAACGTCTATTAACAAATGACTATTTTCCTTTCCAAATCGTATCCTCGGACCCAATTTTCTGCTCCCAAACCCATTTATTACCGTTTTCTTTATACCATTTGATTGTCTTTTCCAGACCAGATTTCAAATCCGTCTTTGGCTCCCACCCTGTGAGTTTTTTGAGCTTGCTCGAGTCGGCATTCAACCTTTGCACGTCCAAAGGTCTCAACCTAGCCTTTTCAATCTCTATGTCTAGAGTGTCTTGACCTGACAGCTCAGCGATTACGTGTGCAATCTGCTCTACTGTCCAATCCTTACCAGTACCTGCGTTGAACACATCGCCTACAGCTTTCTCTTCTTTCATAAGGAGTATTGTCGCTTTAACGGAATCCTCGACAAAAGTAAGGTCTCTGCTAGCCTTTATGTTTCCTAGCTTCAACTTGTTTGACTTCGATAGCTGCGTTATCAATTCCGGTATTATATAGGGATGTGTCTCCCTTGGACCGTACGTGTTGAAAGGTCTCAAAATTATTATCGGTATTTTCTGCTCATGATGTAATGTGTAGCACATGCGATCGGCAGCTAGCTTCGAGACTGAATACGTAGACAATGGAAGAGTAGGATGCTCTTCGCTCATTGGTACAGTCTTTGCTGTACCATAGACCTCTGAAGAGGAATAATGTATGATTCTCTTCACTCCAGCGTCTCTACAAGCCAACATGACATTCATAGTACCATTCGCATTAACTTCAAAGAACTTCTCCGGCCTATCATAGCAATCCGGTATGTAAGGTTCTGCTGCAAGATGAAAGACATATTCTATGTTATTGCCCGTCAGCACGTTGACGAATTTCCTGCTGAGTATATCACCGTTCAAAATTTTTATTCTGTCCTGCACTTCTACGAGATTAATCATATCCCCGCTGAAGAAGTTGTCAAACACGGTGATGTCTGCTTTTTCCTTCAGCAACGCACGCACTAGCATAGAGCCTATGAAACCGGCCCCACCTGTTACTAGAACTTTCTTGTCTTGTAGATTCATTAAATCATGTCTCCGTTTTTCTAAACCATACTCAGCTTTTATACTTTATAATATTTACCTTTGAAATAAGTTTAAATGTCTTTTGGAAGAATGAATACGTCAAAGCGGCAGATGCTGAATTAATGATTGTTTTAAATAATAAATTCCAGATATAAGTTTTATTTGAATTGTTTGTTGGTATATGTTTGTCATGGTGTCAGTTTGTCAGATAAAGAAATGGTATTGGAGATAAAGAACCCGGCCCTAATAATTCTTCTCATAATATTATCCGTGCTGTTCTTTTTCGAGCTTCAGGTAACATTAAACACACCAATTGCTTTTGGGGATGAAGGCTACCATACTAGAATGTCGCAATGGATCGGAGAAAATTTGGAATATCCTAAATGGGTAC